>Ga0326728_10000137_pt1 | contig 297275 bp, 259 predicted proteins | sample MB3enrmetagenome_FD_207602 | JGI IMG/M metagenome (GOLD analysis project Ga0326728, IMG submission 207602) | Lab enriched peat soil microbial communities from McLean, Ithaca, NY, United States - MB31MN | ecosystem: Environmental > Terrestrial > Soil > Wetlands > Peat | place: USA: New York...
TCGGTATCCCCCTCCGAATCGGAAGACACCTTCAGAATCCAGTTCTCGTTTTCCCGCAATACCTTACCAAACCTCACATGCGATTCCCCTGCCTGCAGGGGGAGGGTCGGCGCGGCGCAGCCGCGCCGGGGTGGGGTGCTGCGGCCGTAGTATCGTGATGCGCATGGCGGGAAACAGCCTACCAATCGACAGATTCCGCCGCGCCCATGCGCGCCGGCTTCGCGCGAAGGCGACCGATACGGAATTGCTGTTGTGGAAGCGCCTTCGCTCGATTGAAACCGAGGGGACGCATTTCCGCCGGCAAGTGCCGATCGGGCCGTTTGTCGCGGATTTCGCCTGCATGGCCGCGCGTCTGGTCATCGAACTTGACGGCTCGCAGCATGCCACCGAGGCACACAAAATAACCGACGAGCGACGGACGCGCTGGCTGGAATCGGAAGGCTATCGCGTCATCCGTGTCTGGAACAATGATCTCACGAACAACATGGACGGCGTGTTGGAGACGGTCTATGCCGCGCTCTATGGTTCGCGCGATGCCGACGCCCATCCTTTGAAGCACAAGCGGCGGCAACGCCGTCACCCCACCCCGGCGCGCTTTGCGCGCCGACCCTCCCCCTCCAGGGGAGGGTGAAGCATTTAGCCGAGACCCGATGCCCGACCTTCTGCTCGAACTGTTCTCCGAGGAAATTCCCGCCCGCATGCAGGCGCGCGCGGCGGACGATTTGCGCAAGCTCGTCACCGACCGGCTGGTCGACGCCGGCCTCGTCTACGAGGGCGCCAAGGCGTTCGTGACGCCGCGGCGGCTCGCGCTGTCGGTGCACGGCGTGCCGGCGCGGCAGGCGGATCTGCGCGAGGAGAAGAAGGGCCCGCGCGTCGGCGCGCCCGACAATGCCATCGCCGGGTTCCTGAAGGCGGCGGGGCTAAAATCGATCGGCGACGCCAAGGTGCAGCCGGATAAGAAGGGCGATTTCTATGTCGCCGTGATCGAGAAGCCGGGCCGTCCGGCGATCGACGTGATCGGCGAGATTTTGCCGGACATCATCAAGGGCTTTCCGTGGCCGAAATCGATGCGCTGGGGCGCGCGCTCGAAGGACCCCGGCGCGCTCACCTGGGTGCGGCCGCTGCATGCGATCGTCGCGACGTTCGGGCCCGAGACCGAGGACCCGCAGGTCGTGCCGTTTTCGGTCGACGGCATTGCGGCGGGCGATGCAACGCGCGGCCATCGCTTTCTCGCGCCAGGGGCTTTCACGGTGCGCCGGCTCGACGACTACATGGCCAAGCTCGACAAGGCCAAGGTGGTGCTCGACCCGCAGCGCCGCCGCGACATCATCTTGACCGAGGCGAAGCAGCTCGCCTTCGCGCAAGGCTACGAGCTGGTCGAGGACGAGGGCTTGCTGGCCGAAGTCGCCGGCCTGGTCGAATGGCCGGTGGCGCTGATGGGCGCGTTCGACCCGGCCTTCCTGCACATTCCGGGCGAAGTCATCCGCGCTACCATCCGCAACAACCAGAAATGCTTCGTGCTGCGCGATCCCGCCCACGCCAAGCTCGCCAACAAGTTCATTCTGGTCGCCAACATCGAAGCCGAGGACGGCGGCCAGGCCATCGTCGCCGGCAACGAGCGCGTCATCCGCGCGCGGCTATCGGATGCCAAGTTTTTCTACGAGACCGATCTGAAGACGCGGCTGGAGGACCGGCTGGAAAAATTCAAGCACATCGTGTTTCACGAAAAGCTCGGCACGCAGTGGGAGCGCGTGGAGCGTATCGAGCGGCTAGCCGCAGAACTCGCGCCACTCGTTGGCGCCGACGTTGAAAAGGCGAAGCGCGCGGCGCTGCTGTGCAAGGCGGATTTGTTGACAGAAGTCGTCGGCGAATTTCCCGAGCTCCAAGGTGTGATGGGGAAATATTACGCGGAAGAGCAGGGCGAGGACGAAGACGTCGCCCATGCGTGTGAGGACCATTACAAGCCGAAAGGGCCGGATGATTTCGTGCCGACCGAGCCGGTGTCGATCGCTGTCGCGCTTGCAGACAAGATCGATACGCTGGTTGGATTCTGGGCGATCGGTGAGAAGCCGACGGGCAGTAAGGACCCCTTTGCGCTCCGAAGGGCGGCGCTTGGAACTATCAAGATTCTTCTGGAAAATTCCATTCGGTTAGGGCTCGCTCATCTTCTTGATCGCGCATTGCGGGGATTACGGCATCAAAGGCTGCATAAGTTCTTCTTTCTCGATAACATCCTTGTATTGCACGCGGCGTATCGAAAAACCGACGAGAAAGTATTCCTGGATTGGAACCAGCCAACCGAGGGAACGTTCGCACCGAATCCGTTGGATATTGTGGAGTACGTCAATACGCGATACGCCGCCGGTGATGCAGTCTTAGCTGCTCCTTATACACGAGGTGAGACCAGTGGCGCACCGTACTACAAAGCAATCGAACATCCCCAAATTCTCATCGAGGTCTTTCCGGGCGGTTTCTCTACTATCGATCTCCTCGCCTTCTTCGCCGACCGCCTAAAAGTCCAACTCCGCGATCAAGGCGCGCCGCATGATCTCGTCGATGCCGTCTTTGCACTCGAAGGCCAGGACGATCTTCTCCTCATCGTCCGCCGCGTTGAGGCGTTGAGAAAATTCCTCGACAGCGAGGACGGCAAGAATTTACTCGCGGGCTACAAGCGCGCGACCAACATCATTCGCATCGAGGAGAAGAAGGATTCGCGGGAGTACACTGGCGCTCCGGATGCGAAGCTCTATCGCCAGGATGAGGAAAAGGCGCTGGCCGAAACGATCGGCGTCGCCAAGGCGGAAGCGGAACGCGCCGTTGCTGGCGAGGATTTCGAATCGGCGATGCGCGCGATGGCGAAGCTGCGGCCCTACGTCGATGCCTTCTTCGACAAGGTGACGGTCAACGTCGATGACAAGGCGTTGCGCGAGAACCGGTTGAAGCTCCTCAACGAAATTCGCGCGGCGACGCGCGCAGTGGCCGATTTTTCCAGGATCGAAGGGTGATGGGCTCCGTCATTCCGGGGCGCCGCGAAGCGGCGAGCCCGGAATCCATACTCACCCGACACAGGGGTTATGGATTCCGGGCTGCGAGCTGCGCTCGCTCCCGGAATGACGGCGCTACGGGTTCCCAAACCCCCGGAACGTGCTAGAACCCCGCGCGTTGGTCTTGCGTTGTCGTAGGGACGAATTGTTCGGTCGGCGTTCCTTCAAATCCCACCCCCATTCACAATCCGAGGCGAATTCCATGGTCATCACTGCGGCCCACCTCCAACCGATCGTCGCCATCATCGCCGGCATTCTGATTCTGGTCATGCCGCGGCTGTTGAGCTTCATCGTCGCGCTCTATCTGATCTTTGTCGGGCTGGTCGGGCTCAACGTCATCCACCATTTCATCCGGTGAGAACCGGGACCTAAGCATCAAGCGTCGCGTTGAACGGAAGCGATAATGGCCACACAGCACTCGCGTAAATCCCCCCGCTCAACCAAGCGCGCGCCGGCGAAACCCGCCGCCCGCAAAACCGCCGCGCGAAAGATCACGGCGCGCACGGCGCCGAAGGCGCGGCCGCCGGCCGCGACCAAAAAGACGCCGGCGCGGGCGAAGTGGGTGTACGCGTTCGGCGGCGGCAAGGCGCAGGGCCGCGGCGACATGCGCAATCTGCTCGGCGGCAAGGGCGCCGGCCTCGCCGAGATGGCGCAGCTCGGCCTGCCGGTGCCGCCCGGCTTCACCATCACCACCGAGGTCTGCACCTACTTCTACGCCAACGGCAAAAAATATCCGCAGGAACTGAAGGCTCAGGTCGAGGCGGCGCTGACCGAAATCGGCCGCATCACCGGCAAAAAATTCGGCGATAGCGACAATCCGCTGCTGGTCTCGGTGCGCTCCGGCGCGCGTGCCTCGATGCCGGGTATGATGGACACCGTGCTCAATCTCGGCCTCAACGACGTGACCGTCGCGGCGCTGGCGAAGAAGTCGGGCGATCGGCGCTTCGCCTACGACAGCTACCGGCGCTTCATCACCATGTATTCCGACGTGGTGCTCGGCATCGCCCACCATCACTTCGAGGAAATCCTCGACGAGTACAAGGACCGTGGCGGCTACACTCTCGACACCGATCTCGACGCCGACGATTGGGAAAAGCTGATCGCCCGCTACAAAGAGCGCGTCAGCGAAACCAGCGGTACGCCGTTCCCGCAGGACCCGCACGCGCAATTGTGGGGCGCGATCGGCGCGGTGTTCGGCTCGTGGATGAACCAGCGCGCCATCACCTATCGCCGCCTGCACAGCATCCCGGAAAGCTGGGGCACCGCGGTCAACGTCCAGGCCATGGTGTTCGGCAACATGGGCGAGACCTCGGCGACCGGCGTCGCCTTCACCCGCAATCCCTCGACCGGCGAGAAAAAGCTCTACGGCGAATTTTTGATCAACGCCCAGGGCGAGGACGTGGTCGCCGGCATCCGCACGCCGCAGGAGATCACCGAGGCGGCGCGGGCGGAGGCGGGTTCGGACAAGCCGTCGATGGAGGCGGCGTTCCCGCGCGCCTTCAAGGAGCTGATGCGCATCCACGGCGTGCTCGAAAAGCACTACCGCGACATGCAGGATCTCGAATTCACGGTCGAGCAGGGCAAGTTGTGGATGCTGCAGACGCGCAGCGGCAAGCGCACCGGCAAGGCCGCGCTGCGCATCGCCGTCGAATTGGCGCAGGAGAAACTGATCGGCCGGGAGGAGGCGGTGCTGCGCGTCGATCCGGCCGCGCTCGACCAGCTCCTGCATCCGACCATCGATCCGAATGCCGAGCGCAAGATCATCGCCGGCGGCCTGCCGGCGTCGCCCGGCGCGGCCTGCGGCGAGATCGTGTTCTCCTCGGAAGACGCGGAAATGCTCAAGAGCCAGGGCCACAAAGTGATCCTGGTGCGGATCGAGACCTCGCCCGAGGACATCCACGGCATGCACGCCGCCGAGGGTATTCTGACCACGCGCGGCGGCATGACCTCGCACGCCGCCGTGGTCGCGCGCGGCATGGGCAAGCCCTGCGTCTCCGGGGCCGGCGCGCTGCGGGTCGATTATCACGCCCAGACCGTCAGCGCCGGCGGCATGACGCTCAAGCGCGGCGACATCGTCACGATCGACGGCTCGACCGGGCAGGTGCTGCTCGGCAAGGTGCCGATGCGCGAGCCGGAACTGTCCGGCGAGTTCGCCACGCTGATGAAATGGGCCGATGGCGTGCGCAAGCTGAAAGTGCGCGCCAATGCCGATACGCCGGCCGACGCCCGCGCGGCAATCAGGTTCGGCGCCGAAGGCATCGGACTGTGCCGCACCGAGCACATGTTCTTCGAGGAAGACCGCATCCGCGCCGTGCGCGAAATGATCCTGGCGAACGACGAGGCCGCGCGCCGCGCCGCGCTCGCCAAGATCCTGCCGATGCAGCGCGGCGACTTCGTCGAACTGTTCAAGATCATGGGCGGCTTGCCGGTGACGATCCGGCTGCTCGACCCGCCGCTGCACGAGTTCCTGCCGCACACCGAGGCGGAGATCGCCGAGGTCGCCGCCGCCATGGGCGCCGACCCGAAACTGCTCGCCGATCGCGCGCGCGAACTGCACGAGTTCAACCCGATGCTCGGCTTCCGCGGCTGCCGGCTGGCGATCGCCTACCCGGAGATCGCCGAGATGCAGGCGCGCGCCATCTTCGAGGCCGCGGTCGAAGTGGGCCGCGAAACCGGCGCGACCATCGTGCCGGAGATCATGGTGCCGCTCATCGCCACCAAGGCCGAGCTCGACATCGTCAAGGCGCGCATCGACGCTATGGCGGCGGCGGTCGGCAAGGAGACCGGGGCCAAGATCAAATATCAGGTCGGCACCATGATCGAACTGCCGCGCGCCGCGCTCATGGCCGGCGAGATCGCGCAGACGGCCGAGTTCTTCTCGTTCGGCACCAACGATCTGACGCAGACCACCTACGGCATCAGCCGCGACGACGCGGCGAGCTTTCTCGGCATCTACGCGTCGCAGGGCATCATCCCGGCCGATCCGTTCGTGATGCTCGACCGCGACGGCGTCGGCGAACTGATCCGCCTCGCCGCCGAGCGCGGCCGGGCGACGCGAAGTAAGCTCAAGCTCGGCATCTGCGGCGAGCACGGCGGCGATCCCGCCTCGGTCGCCTTCTGCCACGACGCCAAGCTCGATTACGTGTCGTGCTCGCCGTTCCGCGTCCCGATCGCAAGGCTCGCCGCCGCGCAAGCCGCGCTCGGTAAGGATGCAGCGTCGCAGGCGTGAGCACTTTACCCTCCCCTGCAGGGGGAGGGTCGGCGGCCGCTGGCCCGCCGGGGTGGGGCCTTCCTGTATCGGTGCAAAGATCACCCCACCCGCCGCGCTTCGCGCGACGACCTCCCCCTCCAGGGGAGGTTGTAGAACCGCGCTTGCGCCGGACTTAAGCCGCCAGATTGGCGAGGAAAGCCTCGACGTGGCGGCGCAGATTGGCGAGCGCGGTTTCCACCGACTGCGAGGTTTCGAGCGCGACGGCGGCGGAAGAGTGGGTCTGTGCGGCGGCGACCGCGAACTCGTTGAGCACCGCGCCCATGGCGTGCGTCGCGTGCGCGGCGGACACGACGTTCGACGAGATGTGGCTCGTCGCGGCGTTCTGCTCCTCGATCGAGGCGGCGACGCCGGACGTGTATTCCTTGATTTCCTGCATGCGCTGGGTGATGCGGCGGATCGATTCCACCGCGCTCGCGGTCGAACCCTGCACGGCGAGGATCTGGCCGACGATCGCTTCGGTCGCATTGGCGGTCTGCACGGCGAGCGATTTGACCTCGGAGGCGACCACGGCGAAGCCGCGGCCCGATTCGCCGGCGCGCGCCGCTTCGATGGTGGCGTTGAGCGCGAGCAGATTGGTCTGGTCGGCGATGGTCTGAATGAGCTTGACGATGTCGCCGATCTTCTGCGCCGATTCCGACAGCAGCGTCATCTCGCCGTCGGTGGACTGCGCCTCGTCGGCCGCGAGCCGCACCACCATGTTGGTCTGCGCGATCTGGCGGGCGATCTCGCCGATCGAGGTCGACAATTCGTCGGTGGCGCTGGCCGCCGTCTTCACGCCGGTCGTTGCGTCGTTCGAGGTGACGACGGCGCCTTCGGCGCGCCGCGTGGCATGATCGGATGCGTTCGACAAAGCCACCGCGGTCGACTTCATCGCCGCCGCGCTGTCGCCGAAAATCTTGAACAGCGGCTCCATCTCGGTGCGGAACGCCGCGGTCACGGTCTTGATCGTTTGCTGGCGCTGCTCGCGCTCCGCGATCTCGTCGCGCTCCTTCTGCAGGCGCAACCGCTCGGTGACGTCGTCGTGGGTCGAGATCCAGCCGCCGCCGGGCATCGGCGTGTTGACGGAATGCACCGTGCGGCCTTTGGTCGTCGTGCTGAAGATCTTCGCTTCGCCGCCGGCGGCGACGTTGTCCATGATCTTCCTGTATTGCTGCTCGATGTCGCCGCTGAACAGGCCGCTGCGCTGCCGCTGTTCGATCAGCTGGCGCAGCGTCTGCCCGGGTTTCACCGCGGTCGGCGATATCTCGTAGAGTTCGACGTAGCGCGGATTGCACAGCACCATGCGTTCCGACCGGTCGAACACGCAGACGCCTTGCGGCAGGTGGTCCAGTACCGCCGTCAGGCGCCGCAGCTTGCGGCGCATCCGCCATAATGCCGCCGCGCTCGCGAGGACGAACAACAATGCGACGGCAAGGCCGGCGGATCGCAAATCCGGCAGATCAGCAAGAAGCGATATGGGCATGGCGTGGATGAGCATGGCGTGGCGCCGTTTTTGTTTTCAACCTGTAGCGGAGTATTGGTGGCGCGAATTGCCGTTTGGTTAAGGAAAGACAACTTTGGAACCTGTTGTTGTGAGGAACGAACGGGGCCGACGCCAAAACGGCCGCCTCGCGGCGCGCGATGCCGCCGTTATTCGCGAGCGTCCTGTTTTTCGTCGGCGTTGCGGCGGGACAAGTCGCGCGGTTAACGCATCAGCAAGGTTAAATCGACAATAAATGAAAGTGTCGCATTTGCGCCACTGCGGTGGCGTTTGATTGACCGCGTACTCGTTGCGTGCGGGCGTGGGCGTGAGGGGTGATGGCAGCGTCGTCGAGTTTGCCGAAGCGCAGCGGTCCCTCCGTGCCGTTCCTCGTCAGCGCCGTGTGCGCGGCGCTCATGCCGACGTCGATCGGATATCAGGATCTCGCGGCGCTGCTGGCGCGGCAGCCCGGCGTCTCGGAACGCTGGCGCGACCATCTGATCGCCTCGCCGTTCGGCACCATTCACGCCGCGACATTCAGCTTCTCGCTGCCGCTCGGCACGTCCATGCCGCGGCCGCTCGGCTCGCAACCGGTCAACTTCGATCCGGGCTCGCTCGACGTGAAGACCTGGTCGGCCGGCGCGCCGGCGCTGATACACCGGGCGATCGAGATCGCTTACCCGACCGTCAATCGCCGGCTCAAGGGCGATCGCTTGCCGGTCCAAGACTTGCCGGTCAAGCAGGCTTCGCCGCCCGAGGCCCAACCGGCGAGCTTGCCGCAATTGCAGCCCATCGGCGCGCCGCCGGCGTCGCAGCCGTCCTTGCCGGCCGCGCCTGGAACGCCGCGGCCCAAAAGCGCTGATGGCGGTGCCGACGCCAACGCGGCCGCGGCTTTGCCAAATTTGAACAGCGAGGACGGCGCCGCGACGGCTGACGCGCTGGAACTTGGGCTTGCCAGCGATGGCGAGCCGCTTGCCGCGGCGTCGTCGTCGTTCGATGCGCCGTCGTTCCTCAACGCCGATCCGGCCGAGCGTAACGCGCAACTCTATTTCGGCGTCGCCGCCATGGGCTCGCGCGGTGGCCTCGAACAATGGACGCCGGGCGCGGCCCCGGTGCTGGTGTCGCCGCCGATCGATTCCGACATGAAGCTGTCGGCGTTGACTGGAGCCGGCGGCGCCGGCGGCGAAAGCATCGCCGGCAAGGACGATGCCGGGCGGATGCACAGCCCGGCCGACCGCCTCGGCCTTGCCGGCAAACCTCGCGCCAAGGCGGAAAAGTGTCTCGCCGACGCGGTCTATTTCGAGGCGCGCGGCGAGCCGATGCGCGGCCAGGAGGCGGTGGCGCAGGTGGTGATGAACCGCGTGTTCTCCGGCTTCTATCCCAACAATGTGTGCGGCGTGGTCTATCAGAACGCCAACCGGCATCTCGCCTGCCAGTTCACTTTCGCCTGCGAAGGCAAGGATTTGAGCCGTATCGACGAAGTCGACATGTGGGAGCAGGCCAAGCGCATCGCCAAGGATATGCTCGACGGCAAAATCTGGCTCGCCGAGGTCGGCCATGCCACCCACTATCACGCCTATTGGGTGCATCCGAGCTGGGTTCACGAGATGAAGAAAATGTATCAGCTCGGCGTGCACACCTTCTATCGGCCGCGCGCCTGGGGCGACGGTGCCGACGCGCCGGTCTGGGGCGCGCCGCCGGCCGCGACGCCGGCCGGACCGGTCGCTGCCAAGAACGCACCGACCGCAAAGCTTTAGTCGTTCCGAAGTTTCGGTTGGGCATTCCACGGCCAGCCTTTATGCTCCGTGCGCTTCGCAAAGCGTGTCCGGGCGAGACGATATGGCAACGTTCAAGGCGGTCGTGATCGACAAAGCGGAGGCCGGTCAGACCGTCCGCCTCGCCGATTTCGACGAGAAAGATCTGATGGACGGCGACGTCACCGTTCGCGTCGAATGGTCGACGGTGAATTACAAGGACGGCCTCGCGCTGACCGGCAAGGCGCCGGTGGTGCGCCGCTTCCCGATGATTGCCGGCATCGATCTTGCGGGCACGGTGGAATCCTCGATTAACCCCGGCTGGGCGCCGGGCGACAAGGTCATCCTCAATGGCTGGGGCCTGGGCGAGACCCATCTCGGCGCCTATGCGCAAAAGGCCCGCGTCAAAGGCGACTGGCTGGTGCGGCGGCCGCAAGGCATCAGCGCGCGCGACGCCATGGCGATCGGCACGGCGGGCTACACCGCCATGCTCTCAGTCATGGCGCTCGAGCGCGCGGGCGTGACGCCGGCGCGCGGGGCGGTGGTCGTGACCGGCGCGGCGGGCGGGGTCGGCTCGGTCGCGATCGCGCTCCTCGCCAAGCTCGGCTTTGCCGTCATCGCCGCGACCGGCCGGCCGGAGGAAGCGCCGTACCTGAAGGAGCTCGGCGCCGCCGAGGTGATCGAGCGCAAGGAGCTGACCGGCCCCGTGCGTCCGCTCGGCAAGGAACGCTGGGCCGGCGGCATCGATGCGGTCGGCTCGACGACGCTCGCCAATGTGCTGTCGATGACCCGTTATGGCGGCGCGGTCGCCGCCTGCGGGCTCGCCGGCGGCATGGATCTGCCGACCTCGGTCGCGCCGTTCATCCTGCGCGCGGTGTCGCTCCTCGGCATCGATTCGGTGATGTGCCCGATGCCGCTGCGCCAGGAGGCGTGGCGGCGGCTGGAAACCGGCCTCGACCACGGCAAGATCGCGGCGATGACGACGGAAATTCAACTTGCGGACGTGGTCGACGCCGGCGCACGTATTGTTGCGGGCGGCGTGCGCGGCCGTATTGTGGTGAATATCGGCTGAGCGCCGCCAGAATTTGGCTAAAAATCCAGGCCATGCTGCGCGGCCGGTATGGTAAGGGAATGGTTAAGAACTTTTGGTAATTCAGATCCAAAGACCAATGCGGAGTCGTCCATGATGTTGCGCCTGGCTGTTCTGTGTGCGTCGCTCCTCGCCGCCTCCTCGGCGGTCGTTGCTGAAGAGCTTGCGCCCGAACAGGCGCGCGCCTTCGTGGTCGGCAAGCTGTTCAACTACACCTGCTTCGACGGCACCGCCGGGATGGGGCGCATCTTCGCCGACGGCTCGGTCGTCGGCACCGTCCAGGCGCCGGGCCGCAAGATGGCGCAGTTCACCGTGCTGCCCCCCGGCACCATCCGGGTCAACGGCAAGCAGGTCTGCGCCCATCTTTCCGGGTTCCCGATCGATCCCTGCTTCAAATTAGAGAAGCTCAGCTACCGCAGCTTCCGCGGCTCGCTGCGGGTCCTCAACTTCGCCTATTGCGATTTCTCCCAACACAATCCGCGCGCGCAGCTGATCAGTAACAATGCCGCACGGCCGGCACCGCTGCCGACGTCCGCCGTCGCCAAGCTGCGGCCCTCGCAAGAGTGATCGCGGCGCGGCTTACTCCAGCTCGAGCCGGAACGGCGTCGCTTCTCCGTTGATGAAAGCGCCGCGGCCGATCGTCTCGATCGCCGCCACCATGCGCCCGCCGCGGCCGAGCAGGCGGTCGGCCAACGATACGATGCGAATATTAGGCGTGGCGGTCGGCGAGGCGGCACGCAGCGCTTGCGCAATGCTGTCTTCGGCGCGATGCGGATTGAGCGCGCACACGGTCGCGAACGCGCTCGCGGTCGAGCGGCTGATGCCCATGTAGCAATGCACGACCAGCGGCGCGCGGCGGTCCCAACGGCGCACGAAGCTCAACAGGTTCGCGACATGCGCTTCGTCCGGCACGATATAGCCGGTGAGCGGTTCTGCAATGTCGTGCAGCCGCAGCCACAGGTGATTTTCCGGCACGATGGCGGGCGGCCGCTCGATGTTCGCCTCGTCGCCGAGCAACGACACGACGTGGCGTGCGCCAGTGTCTTCGACCGTTTCGTGGAGGCGCGCGAGCGAGCAGACGTGGATCATCGAATCGAATGAGCGTTTCGTTCAGTGTCATATAGGTATCGTCGGAGGCACAAGTGTGACGTTCACGCCGCGAGCTTCTTGAACCTGTCCAGAAACCGCGCCTGCGCCGTCTCGGCGGGCCACGGTTTGAGGTAATCGCGCTCGATCGCCGCGGAAAAGACGGGCGGGCGGCCGAAGAAGCGGCGTGCCTCGGCCTCGCTGAAACCGGCAAGCCGGGTCGCTTCGAGATAAGCGGCGGCGCGGTCGGCACGCTTGATCAGCGCGGTGAGTTCGGGCGTCGATTGCGCCGGCAGTCCGAACCGCAGATGGATCGCGGTCAACAGCCGCCGCTCGACGGCCTTATAGGCGTCGCCGAGCACCGCCTTGAACGGCGAGATCATGTCGCCGATGACGTATTCCGGCGCGTCGTGCAGCAGGATCGCCAGGCGCAGGCTGCGGTCGAGCCGCGGCGCACGGGCGCGCGCCAGCGTCTCGACCAGGAGCGAGTGCTGGGCCACGGAAAAAATGTACGCGTCGCGGGTCTGCCCGTTCCAGCGCGCCACGCGCGCCAAGCCGTGCGCGATGTCCTCGATCTCGATGTCGAGCGGCGAGGGATTGATGAGGTCGAGCCGCCGTCCCGACAGCATTCGCTGCCAGGCGCGGGCCGGCGCCGTGCGTGTTTTTCTGGCCGCTGCCGGCTTGTCCATGCCGCCGAAGCTAACAAGCTCGCGGACTTGCGCAAGCGGGGCGCGCCCCTCTTCGACCCTCCCCCTGCAAAGGGAAGGGTCATAGGCGTTAGGTTAAGCCGTGTTTCCCGGATGCAGTGCAGCACCGTCAGCGCGGTTACGCGCGTCTTCGACGCGCTATGGTGATGCACTGCTGATCCGGGATCGTCGCAAACACGGAGTTTCCGAAGGTCTCGGTTCTGCGGCGCATCACTTCGTGCTGCGCCGCGCCCGGGAAACGTACCTTAACCTAACGCCTATGAGGGGAAGGGTAGGGTGGGGGTCTGCAGTCTCGCAGCCTGCATAAGCGTCGAGGCCACGGACCCCCACCGGCTCGCTTCGCTCGCCACCTCCCCCTGTCAGGGGGAGGAAAAGGCTAACGTTACGCCGCCGCCTTCTTGCCCCACAGGCGCTGCGAGGCGATGTCGGCGCCCTCGCGCAGCGTCTTGAGCTTCAGCCACACCACGTCCTCGGCCACCCATTCCCAGCCGGCGAAGGTGCCGAAGCCGCAGTCGACGCCGGCGATGACGCGCTCGCGGTCGCCGATGGCCGCGACCGCGCTCTCGATGCGCTGGGCGACCACTTCGGGATGCTCGACAAGGTTGATCTTCGAATCGATAACCCCCGGGATGAGGATCATATTGTCCGGGAATTTGTGCACCTTCAGCGCCGCATATTCGTGCTGCCGGCGCGCGTTGGCGAACTCGATGGAGAGCGCGCCGACATTGGCTTGATAGAACGCCCGCAACAGCGGCTCGAGACCGATGTCGAAGATGTGCGGGCCTTCCCAGTTGCCCCAGCAGATGTGCAGTCGCACGCGGTCACGCGGAATTCCCTGCAACGCCTTGTTGAGCGTCGCGATGTGCAGCTCGACGAGCTTCACGAATTCCTGATCCGTCTTGTCCTGGAACAGGAGGACGCGCTCCATCGCCAGATCCGGCGCATCGATCTGCAGGATGAATCCCGCATCGACCACGGCCTTGTATTCGTATTGCATCTCGCGGGCGATGGCGTCGAGATAGGCTTCGTAGGTCGCGTAATGCGCGTTGAGCATCGTGCAGGCGATGATGCCCGGCGACGGTTCGGCGAAGAACATTTCCGCAAACGGCGGCTTGATCTCCGCGGCGTGGCGCTTGAAGCGCGCGATCTCGGTCTTGATGGCTTCCTTGTCGACATATTTGATGTCGGCGATCGCTTCCGGACAGCCGAACACCTTTCCGGTCTTGGGAAGGCGCGCCATGAATTTCTGGGTGAAGAGCGGGAACTGAATCCACTCTTGGCCGTAGGGCCGTTTCGACTCGCCGCCGAAACCGGTCATGCGCTTGGGCAGATAGGTCTGGAATCCGACCCGGCCCTGTTCGCCGTCGTTGGCGACGCTGACGCCGGCCCAGCGCTGTTTTTCCATGACATAGCCGACGCGCTGGTCGATCAGGTCATTGAGCTTGGCCTTGTCGACCTTTTCGCCCGCCTCGTCGGCGATCAGAAGATCGTTGAGTTCGGCACCGCGCGGCAGGCTGCCGGTGTGCGTGGTCAGGATGTGGTCAACGCTTTTGAGCATTCTCTACTCCCTCATTTTTATTTGGCCGCCCCGTCGTATTGCGACCGCCAGGCCCGCTTGCGCGGTCCGTGAATAACGCGATTGCCCTCTTAACGTTCGCGCTGGCCTTTCAGCCGAGCGTCCGCGAGATGACCGGTCGCGCGTGCCGGCACAATACCGTGCTTTTCGCTGTTGCCAAGGCCGCCGCGCGCGGTGAAACACAATTTCGGCGGGCCCGCGACGCGTCGGTTTCATGGTCGGTTTCATGGTCGGTTTCATGGTCGGTTTCATGGCGGCGGTTTCGTGGCGTCAATTCGTGGGCGGTCGCTTGGTCTTTTGGGCAAAATCCCACGTTGGCCCACGGATTTTTAGTTACCCGCACCGCCGGTTGCGATTTTTTTAGCAGACCTAGGTAGAGCTTGGCACGCGCGGCAAAAAGAGTATGCTTCCGCGCGTGTAAGCGATCTGGGAATTCCGGTTGCCATGAACGCATCGCCTCGGCGCCGCCGCGGACATGCGTTTCGGGTGTCTGGATCAAATCAGATGCACAGGGGAGGAATACGAATGTTGTCAGCACGCAATCTCACTATGGGCGCTTCGGCGCTGGGCTTGGCGGTCATGATGGCGTCGGTCGGCTATGCCGTCGACCTCAGCAAGGCGAAGCTTTATCCCGAAAAGCACGGCGGTATCGGCGACTTCCAGTCGATCTCGAAGTTCTGCGGCACCAAGCCGCTCAAGGTCGCGCTGTCGGACGGTTGGGGCGGCAATTACTGGCGCCACATCACCCGCGCGGAATTCGAGGACGAAGCCTCGAAGTGCGCGAACATCACGGAGACGCGCTATACCGACGGCGAGTTCAAGCCGGAGAAGCAGATCAGCGACATCGAAGGTCTGATCGCGCAGAAGTATGACGTGATCATCGCGTTCCTCGACACCGGCCCGGCCATCCTGAAAGCGACGAAGGAAGCGACGGCGGCAGGCGTCGCGGTAGTGCCGTATTCGACCGGCGACAACTTCCCGGGCACCATCGGCAAGGACTATGTCGATCGCGTCACCGAGAGCCAGGCCAAGGTCGGCGAGCAGGCGGCCGAGTGGCTCGTCAAGACGCTGCACGGCAAGGGCAACATCATCATGTTCGGCGGCACGCCGGGCAACCCGATGACGGCAGCGCAAACCACCGGCTGGCGGCCCGTCTTCGCCAAATATCCGGGCATCAAGGTGCTCGAGGCGGAGCCGGTGCCGACGATGTGGGATCCGGCCGTGGCGCAGCAGAAGACCGCGGCGCTCATCGCCAAATATCCGCAGATCGACGGCATCTACAGCGAGACGGTCGGTCCGATCCGGGCCTTCGTCGCCGCCGGCAAGCCGATCCCGGCCTATGCCGGCCAGTCGCTCATGGATCTGAGCTGCCTCGCCGCCGAACATAAGATGACCATGATGTCGATCGACGCCCACACCTGGATGGCGCGCAACGCGCTCCGCAAGGGGTTGGCCGCCGCAAACGGCATCGACAACACCGAGCCGAGCCTGATCACGCTGCCGATCAGCGAGGATACCACCTCCACGGATCCGAAGCTGGCACTCAAGTGCGACAAGTCGATGCCGATGGATTCGATCCCGTCGGCCATGCTGAGCAAGGAACAGCAGATCAAGGCGCTGGGCGGCAAGTAGTCGCTCCGCTACGATCGTCGCGCACGGCGCGCGGCGTCAGCTTGATCGGCTGACGCCGCCGCCCTTGGGCGCTCCGCCGCGAGGGGGGGTGCCCACAAAGAGCAAATGGCGTTGTGAAAGACCGGATTGGGGATATGGCGGACGATCAGACCTTGCGTCTGCAAATGTCCCGGCTAGGCAAGGATTGGACCGAGCTCCAGCGCGCGGCGGCGCAGCTCGGCAAGGATGTGGCCGCGCTCGGGCCGCTGGTGGCCGCGAAGTTTGGCACCGACCTCACGGAACTTCGACAGGCGGTGGCGGGCCGCTTCGACCAGGCGAAATCGGTTGCCCGGCGGGCTGCGGACGATTGGGCGCGCACGCTGAGGTTTTATGGCGAAAAGCTCGCCCACGGCGCGAAATTTGGCCAGACAAGATTTGGCCAGACAGAATTTGGCCAGGCGCCGGGCGAAACACTGGCGGCGCTGGCGCGGCGGCTCGGCAGCGACCTGACCCGGCTGCCGCAAGTGGCGGCCGCGCTCGTGCGCGCCCCCGGGCTCGACCGGATCAAACTCGGGCGCGACCTCAGCGCACTGCCGCTGCCGGTCAAATCCTTCATCGCCACGGCGCTCCTGGTTTTGATCGGCGGCATCGCCGCGCCCTCGACGGTCACGTCGGCGGCGATCCTCTCGACGCTGCCGTATTTCGCCATTCTCGCCGTCGCCTCGATCGGCCAGCATCTGGTGATCCAGCAGCGCGGCCTCGACCTCTCCACCGCGGGCATCATGTCGTTCACCGCCGTGGTGGTGACCAAGCTCCCCGATGGCAGCACCGTTTTCGGCGTGGTGATTTTTTACATCGCCGCGGCGCTGGCGGTCGGCGCCGGCATCGGCGCCATGACAGGCGTGATCGTGACGTTGCTCGAGGTGCCGCCGCTCGTCACCACCATCGGCGTCAACGCCATCCTGTTCGGCCTCACCTATTACGTCTCGACCGGCGCCTCGGTGCAATCGCCGCCGATGATGGTCGAGTTCTTCGTTTCCAGCTTTCTGTTCGTGCCGACCATGGTCTGGGTGCTGTTGTTGGTGGCGGGAACGGCGGTGTTCGTGCTGATCTTCACCACCATCGGCCGGCGCTTCATCGCGGTGAGCGTCAATCCGGCCGCGGCCCACGCCGTCGGCGTGCCGCTCAACACCTACAGCATTGCGACCTACACGCTCGCCGGTTTCATCTACGCCGTCGCCGCGATCATGCTGTCGGGCTATCTGGTGTCACCGACCGTGCTGTGCGGGCTCCCCTATCTGCTCGGCACCATCGCCGCGGTGGTGGTCGGCGGCAATCCGCTCGGCGGCGTCACCAAGGCAAGCGTGGTCGCCACCGTGATCGGCGCGTTCTTTCTCACCTATCTCGCCCAGTTGGTGACGGCGCTCGGCTTCGGCGGTTCGGCCGAGGACCTCGCCGACGCGATCATCGTCCTCTCCGGCGTTGCGCTTCCCGAAATCACCCGGCGGCTGCGCTATGCATGACGTCGTCGCCGCCGCCAAGCCGGTCACCACGGCGCAAATTCCGGTCACGGCGCACATCCCGGTCATGACGCTTGCCGCCGTGCGCAAGAGCTTCGGCCCGGTGCAGGCGCTCAAAGGCGTCGACGTCCTGATCATGCCCGGCGAAGTTCATGCCATCGTCGGCGAGAACGGCGCCGGCAAATCGACGCTGATCGCCATTGCCGCCGGCGTGCTGCGCGCCGACGCCGGCGCGATCTATTACGACGGCAAGTACGTCAAGGCGCCGAGCCCGCGCCTGATGCTGCAAGACGGCGTCGCCGTCGTCTATCAGCACCCGGCGCTGGCGCCCGACCTGACGGTGCTGGAAAACCTGCAGCTTGCCGCGCCGCAACTCGCGGCCGCCGGCGGCGCCGCCGAGGCCGAGCGGCTGCTTGCGCGCATCGCCACCGCCGAACTGCTCATGCCGGTGAACCGGCGCGTCGCCGAATTGTCGCTGGCGCAGCGCCACATCGTCGAGATCGCCCGCGCGCTCGCCGCCAAACCGAAGGTTCTCTTTCTCGACGAGCCGACCGAGCCGTTGCAGCACGCCGACGTGCGCAAGCTGTTCGAGCTGATCGGCGAACTCAAGCGCGACGGCGTCGCCATCGTCTATGTCTCCCACCGGCTGCACGAGGTGGACGAGTTGGCCGACCGCATCTCGGTGATGCGCGACGGCGAGATCATCGACAGCGGGCCGGCGCAGTCGATCACGCCGGCCGAGATCGTCGCGCTGATCGCCGGCCGGCCGCTCGGCCAGATCTTCCCGGCCAAGGCGACGGCGGTCGGCGCGCCCGTGTTTGCCGTCCAGGGATTGAGCGGCCGCGGCTTCGACCAGGTCGATCTCGTCGTCCACGCGGGCGAAATCGTCGGCCTCGCCGGCATCGAGGGCGAGGGCCAGCGCGAGTTCATCCGCGCCGCGGCCGGCATCGATCGCCGCCACGGCGGCGAGGTCCGCGTCAAGGACGTGCCGATCACGGGCGAGGGGCCCGGCGCCTTTCGCCAGGCCGGCGTCGGCTTCGTCTCCGACGACCGCCACGCCGAGGGCGTCTTTCTCAATCTGACGCTGCGCGAGAATTTCAGCCTCGGCTTTCTCGGCGCAATCTCGCGCCATGGCGTCATCGACCATGCCGAGGAGGCCAAGCGCGCCAAGGCCATCATCGAGGATCTGCGCATCCGCGCCGCCTCGAGCGAAGCCAAGCTCAACGAATTGTCCGGCGGCAATCAGCAGAAGGCGCTGCTCGGCCGCGAGATCTCGGCGCAGCCCAGCGTCCTCTTGGTCGACGAGCCGACCAAGGGCGTCGATGTCGGCGCGCGCAGCGAGATTTATCAGCGCCTGCGCGCCATCGCCGACCGCGGCGTGGCGGTGCTGGTGTCGTCCTCGGACGGCATCGAGCTGGAAGGCCTGTGCGACCGGGTGCTGATCTTCGCCCGCGGCCGCATCGTGCGGGAACTCGAGGGCGCCGACGTCACCGACGCCGCCATCACCGAGGCGAACCTCACCGCGACGGCCTCGCGCGCCGCCAAGGTGCCCACTGTGGGGAGCGATCGGGGCTGGCGCGCATTCCTGGGCAGCGATCATCTGCCGGCGCTGGTGCTTGCCGTCCTCACCGTCGTCATTCTCGGCGGCACCCAGGCAATCAACGGCTACTTCCTCTCGCCGATCAGCATCAAGAGCCTGTTGTCGTTCTTCTCAATCGTCGCGTTCATTTCGAGCGCGCAGCTGGCTACGGTTCTGGTCGGCGCCATCGATCTTTCGATCGGCCCATTGGCGGGGCTCTGCGTCGTGCTGGCGTCGTTTCTGATCCCCGACGGCGTCGCGACCGGCCCGCTCGTCGCCGGCGTGATCTTTATTCTGATGGCCACGATCGCCTTCGGCCTGCTGCAGGGTTTGTTGATCACGGCGCTGCGGCTGCCGGCGATCGTGGTCACCATCGCGACCTTTATCGGCTTGCAAGGCGTCTCGCTGCTGCTGCGCCCGACCGCCGCGGGCATGATCGACGACGCCATTTCGGACGCCGCGCAGTTCAAGCTGTGGTTCATCCCCGCCGGCACCGTGCTGACGCTCGCCATGGTCGGCGGCGCCGAGTGGCTGCTCTATCGCACCGCCTTCGGCCGCAGCTACCGCGCCGTCGGCTCGAGCCCGCTGGCGAGCTATCGGCTCGGCATCGACGCCACCCGGCTGACCTGGCTCGCTTTCGTGTTCTCCGGGTTTTTGACCGGCGTCGGCGGGCTCATGCTCGCCGGCCAGGTCGGCATCGGCTCGCCCTCGACCGGCAGCGACTATACGCTGATGAGCATCACCGTCCTGGTGCTCAGCGGCGCCAGCGTCGCCGGCGGGCGCGGCTCGTTCGTCTCGACGCTGTTTGGCGCCGCCCTTGTCCAGGCGACCTCGAGCGCGTCCTCCTACATCGACGCCAATTCGTCGGTGCATTATGGCGTCATCGGCGGGCTGACGCTCGCCGCGGCGATCTTCTTCAGCGTCGCGCGGCGGCGGGCCGCGGGCGGGTGATCGTCATTCCGGGGCGCCGCGCAGCGGCGAGCCCGGAATCCATAATCACCGCGGCAGGGGTTATGGATTCCGGGCTCCCCGCTGCGCTCGGCCCCGGAATGACGAGCACTCTTCAGCTCATCCCTTTCTTCCGAAACTTCTGACACGCCGCGTGCCGGTGGCACGTGATCAGATGGTCGTTGACCATGCCGACCGCCTGCATGAAAGCGTAGACGATGGTCGGCCCGCAGAATTTGAAGCCGCGCTGCAACAGCTCCTTGGACATGGCGCGCGATATCGCGGTTTCCGCAGGTACCTGCGCCATGCTGCGGAAGCGGTTCACCTTCGGCTTGCCGTCGACGAAATCCCACAAGAGGTGCGCGAAGCCGGGACCCTTTTCCATCACGTCGAGATAGCCGCGCGCCGAGGCGATCGCGCCTTCGATCTTGGCGCGGTTGCGCACGATGCCGGCGTCGCCCATCAGGCGCTCGACTTTCTTCGGCGTGTAGCGGGCGATTTTTTCCGGCGCGAAGCCGTCGAAGGCGCGGCGGAAATTCTCGCGCTTGCGCAGAATGGTGATCCACGACAGTCCGGCCTGAAAGCCGTCGAGCACGAGTTTTTCATAAAGTGCGCGGTCGTCGAATTCCGGCACGCCCCATTCCTCGTCGTGATAGGCGAGGTAGAGGGCGTCGTCTCTCGGCCACGGGCAGCGGGCGATGCCGTCGGCGTGAACGGGAGGCGCGGAAGCGGGCGGCGTCATTCCGCGGCCTTCGACTCGCCCGGAAAGGCAAACCGCACCCAGTCGGGCTTGACCGGATGGATCGCGATCCCGCCGGCGAGAAGCGGCAAGCCGGCGGAGACCGCATCCGTCACGCGGTCGAGCCGCAACAAGGCGAGCCCATGGCCGTCGGCCGCCGAACCCATCGTGCCGACCTGACGCTCGCCCGCCATCACCGCCGCGCCGGCCGCCGGCGCTGCGTCGCCGTCGAAGCGCACCGGCACCGTGCGCGTGCGGGCGATGCCGCGATGCTCCATGCGGGACACCACCTCCTGGCCGACATAGCAGCCCTTGGTGAAATCGACGCCGCCGAGCTGGTCCATGTCGGCCTCGTGCGGGAAGGCATCGTTGTAGCCGAAATCGAGCCCGCCGGAGGGGATGCCGAGCGCAATGCGATGGGCCTCGTAGGCGCTCGCGGCGACGAGCTCTGCGCCGAGTTCGGCGGCCGCGGCGGCGGCAAGGTGCGGCGGTACCATCAGGCGCAGCCCGAGCGCCGGCAGTCGCGGATCGGCGTAGGCGAGGCCGACCCCCTCCCTACCCTCCCCCGCAAGCGGGGGAGGAAACATTGAAGAGCCCTCCCCCGCAAGCGGGGGAGGAAACATTGAAGAGCCCTCCCCTGCTAGCGGAGGAGGAAACATTGAAGAGCCCTCCCCCGCTCGCAGGGGAGGGTAGGGAGGGGGAGCGCCATCCCACGCTGCGACGACGGCGAGCGTTTCTGATAGATCCTCTATCATGACGCGCGAGCGCAATTTGTAGAGGTTGAGTTTCTGCACCAGGGTCGCCGTCAGCGTGCGCGGCACGTCGAGCAGAAAGCCGCCGCCGTGCGAGGCCGGCGCGGCAACGACGATGAAATCCACGATGATCTTGCCTTGCGGCGTCAACAGCGCGCAGAAGCGCGCCTGGCCCGCCGTAAGCTCGAGGACGTCGGCGCTGACGAGGCCGTGGAGAAAATTGCCGGCGTCGTCGCCGGCGACCTTGACCACGCCGCGGTCCGGAAGCAGGGCGGCCTTCATGCGGGATGCTTTGCTGACATGGCAGCAAAGTTAAGCCGAAGGCCCGCCGCGCTCAAGGGTCTACGGTTGCGCGGTCTGATGCGTTCGCCGACAGACGGCAGTGCGGGGCGCCGACGAGACGGTGGATAGCTGCGCTCCCGACGTGCGCAATGCTTGACGCCGCAGCGTCGCTATCGCACGTTGTAGTTGGGTTTAGTTTCCCGACTGATCCACCAAGCAACATCGGGGGCAACAGAGTCGGCGGTCAATTGAGTTCGTGGTTTCTGAGTTCGTGGGCGTCTGAGTTGGTGGTGGGCATCTGAGTTCGCGGACAACTTAAATCGTGAGTAACTGACATCGCTGCTTAATTTTTTACCTTCAAGCAAACTGCTCAAATTTTGTCGCACCGTAGGATTTTGCTCGCTCGCGTGGCTTGGCACGCGAAAAGCGATTGTTCCGAGCGCCTTGGCGGTGTCGCGATATCTGTTCATTTATAACGGGATTGCACGACGGGATTGCACGGGAGGATTGGTAGCGTTTTTCGCTGGGAGCGTTCAGGGGTGGGCGCATGATCGACGATCTGCTTTCGCTGCGGATAGTGACGGTGTCGCCGTTGCGGCGCGACCGTGATTTGATTCGCGACGCGGCGGTAACCTCGGCGGTTCCGATCGAAACGATCGACGCGGACGACGCCGCTTCCGCCTGCCGTTGCCTCGCCGGCGACGTCGATATGGTGTTTCTCGATGCAGCACTCGAGGACGCGGCGATCGCGCAAATTGTCGCCGCCGCGCGAACGACGGCCAAGCCGGCCTTCTCCATACTCTTGACGCACACATCGGCGGCGCCGTTCGCAACGGACGCGGTCGCCGCGAAGCCCGTGCAGCCCGACGACGCCGCGCGGCTGTTGGAGAGCGCCACGCGGGTCCGGCGGCCCAGCCGCGTGCTGGTCGTCGACGATTCCTCGACCATGCGCACGATCGTGAGCAAAATTCTGGCGGCGACGCGGTTCCCGTTCGTGATCAGCGAGGTCGGGGAAGGCATCGAGGCGATCGAACTGGCGCGGCAGGTCGACTTCGATATCGTGTTTCTGGACTACAACATGCCCGGCTTCAGCGGGCTCGAAACCATGGCCGAGTTCAAGCGCGAAAATCGGCACACCACCTTCGTGCTGATGACCTCGATTGAGGACGACGCGCTGGCCGATCGGGCGCTGGCGCAGGGCGCCGCCTTCCTCAAGAAGCCGTTTTTTCCCGCCGACATCGAAAAGCTGCTGTGCGGCTTCTACGGGCTGCAGGCGCTCAACCCGAATCGCGCCTGATCACGCCGCCGGCGGCCTACTCGCGGCTCTTTGCTGGCGGGCTGTTTGTTCCGGAAAATCGCTGTCCACTGTTCCGGAAAATACTCTACTGCCGCAGCTGCACCACCGAAAATTCGCCGTTGCGGATGCGCGGCGCGAGCTTCTCGGCGTATTGCGCGGACGCTTCCTCGCCGTAGGTCGAAATCAGTTCGGAGAGCGCGAGGAACAGCGCGGTCTGCGCCAGGCAATCGCCGTCGATGCCGTCGTGATGCGCTTCGGCCCAGGCTTCCTGCAGATAGCCGAGCGCCCGTCGTTTCTGTTCGTGCTCGGCCAGCGCCTCGCGCGTCGTCGAAGGTTGTGTCGCTATGCTCATTGAAATCACGTTCTCGCCGCGGGTCGAGCGGCACCCCTTGCCCGCGCCGTAATTAGCACGGCGCCGACGGCCGCCGACGCGAACCTCGAGGCAGGGTTAACACCGCAGCGGTTTTGTTCGCGCCCGCCGCGGCCGCGGCGCGGAGCCTCAGTTCGCGTACCTGGCCGTGATTTCGCGGGCGATTTTCGCGCCTTCTTCGAGGTAACGGCGGATGGCGAAATCGGCCGCCGGTGTGCAGGTGCGGTAGCTCTGCTGGAACGAGCGATAGCCGCGGTTGAAGCTCGCGATCATCGCCTCGCGGCGGGCGCCCGACGGCGCTTCGGCGTCGATCAGCGCCTGGGCTTCGGTGCGCCATTTCTGGCCTTCGTTCGAGCCGCAAATGCCGCGCAGGAAATGCAGGGCGCCGAGAATTTCCGACAGCCGCTGCAGGTCGCGGTCGTAGGGCGGCAGCGCCTGGGCGCGCGCACTCCCGGCGGCGAGACAAAGCGCAAGCGCGAGGATGGTCAGAAGGCGTGACATCGTTGCGGGCGGACCATAGCGGCTAAGGTGCCGCTACGCCAAGCACGGCGAGGGGGCGCCGTCGAGCTTCGCCGACCGGGCCTGGGCGACCTTTCAGGCACCCACCAGCGCGCGGGCCGCGGCGACGATGTCGGCAAGCCCGGGGGTGGTCTCGAGACCGGCCAATTCGGCGGGTTCGCGCCAACGCGCCTCGGCCAATTCCTCGTTCAGCGTGATTTCGCCGCCGATGTAGCGCGCGGCGAACGGCAGGATGACGAAGTGCCGCTCGACCCGCGCCGCGGCGTCCCGGACGATGACCTCGCGGTAGCCCGCGAGCGCAACCGGCGCGACGTCGAGCCCGGTCTCTTCGCGGACTTCGCGGATCACCGCCTGTTCGAGCGTCTCGCCGAGCTCGACGCCGCCGCCGGGAAGCGTATGGAGGCCATGGGCGGGCGGTCGGGCGCGGCGGACGATCAGCACGCGGCCGTCGCGGAAGATGGCGGCGCTGACCGCGAGATGCGGCCGGCTGGGATAAGTCCGCGATAAGGCGCTGTCGGTCGTTAAAATCGGGTCCATGGCGGATTATAGCGGAGCGCGCCGACAGCTTTGCATCCATCACACGACCTCCGCATCGGTTGCGTCGTATGCGGCATGGCTCCCGAACAACCGGATCGCCAAGACTCCGGCCTGATCAAGACTCCGGCCTGATCAAGACTCCGGCCTGATCAAGACTCCGGCCTGATAGTGAACGCGCGCAACCAAAGCGCGAAGGCGGAAGGCGTAATCCGCCGCTTCGCGGCGATCGAATGGCGGATTATGCTATGCTTATCTGCCCTGCGTGCTACGTGCCTTCGTACGGCGTCGCAATGCGTTTACACCCGCCGCCATGACGACCCCCGCGCGCACAGCCGTTGTTGCCGGCACCAGCGTTGCGCGCGCGCGCGCGGCGGCGGCGCGGGCGCCCGATTGGCGCGCGCTGTTCGCCGCGGCGCTGGCGAAGGAAATCGATGGGCGGCGGTTTTTCCTGTGGATTCCCGTCGCTGCGATGGCTGGCGTCGCGCTCAATCTGGCGGCCGATGGCGAGCCGGTGTTGTGGCTGCCGGCGCTGTTGACGGCGCTCTGCGCCGCGCTCGCCTGGATTTCTCGCGCTCGACCGCTCGCGCTCGGCCTCTGGGTCGGCCTCGCCGCGCTGTTCGCCGGCTTTCTCTCGATGGGCCTGCGCACCGCGCGCGTCGAGACGCCGGTGCTCGATCATGTCCGCATCGTCAAGCTGCGCGGCTTCGTCGAGGAGGTCGACATCCGCCCGGTCGGCGCGCGCCTCGTCCTTGGCGTCGTCGACGCCGGCAACATGCCCGCCGGTCTCGCGCCGCACCGCGTGCGCGTGACCACGCGCACGACGCCCAATTTCGCGGCGGGCGACTATGTCGCGCTGACCGCGCGGCTCTTGCCGCCTGCGCGTGCGGTCGTGCCCGGCGGCTACAATTTCTCGCGCGACGCTTACTTCGCGGGCGTCGGCGCGGTCGGTTCGACGCTCGGGACGATCTCGGTTCTGCCGCCGCCGCGCGAAGCCTCGTGGCGCCAGCGCTTTTTCGCTGCGATCGATCAGGCGCGCAACCGCCTCGCTGTGCGCGTCGACGCGATCATCGGCGGCGACGAGGGCGCCATCGCCGCGGCGATGGTCACCGGCAAGCGCGATTTCCTCTCCAACGACGCCAAGGACCTCATCCGCAAGGCCGGCATTTTCCACATCATCACCATCTCCGGTCTGCAGATGACGCTGGTGGCCGGCATTTTCTTCGTCCTCGCGCGGCGGCTGCTGGCGTTGTCGCCGACGCTGGCGCTCAACTATCCGATCAAGAAATGGGCCGCCGGCGTCGCCATGCTAGGCTCCTTTCTTTACGACATCGCGACGGGCTCGCGCGTGGGTACCGAGCGGGCGCTGATCATGACGCTGATCGTGCTCGGCGCCGTCATTCTCGACCGTCGCGCGCTGAGCATGCGCAATCTCGCGCTCGCGGTGCTGACGATCATCGCGCTGGAGCCCGATGCGATCCTCGGCGTCAGTTTTCAGCTCTCGTTCGCCGCGGTCAGCGCGCTCGTCGCGGTGATGGAGGCGCGGCTGGCGTGGCTCGACCACCGGCCCGATCCTTCGTTGCCAGCGCGCGGCCGCCCGCCGAACCGCGGCGCGCTCATGGTCCATTTCGTCGACAAGCCGCTCCGGCTCATGCTGGCGACCCTGTGCGCGACCTGCGCCACCGCCTCGTTCATGGCCTATCATTTTCATGATCTGAGCCCTTACGTGCTGATCGGCAATCCGCTGACGCTGACGATCATCGAATGCTTCGCCGTGCCCGGCGCGCTCTTGGGGACGGCGCTTTATCCGCTGGGGCTCGACGCGCCGGTCTGGCTCTATGTCGGCCTCGGCATCAAGTTCATTCTCTGGGTCGCCCGCTTCATCGCCGCCGCACCGGGCTCGACGCTGCACGTGCGCGCCTTCGCGCCCTACGCGCTTCCCTTCCTCAGCCTTGCGGTGATGAGCGCCATTCTGTGGCGCAGCTGGCTGTTTCGCGCGACCGCGATTCCGTTGGCCGCGCTCGGCCTCATCGGCGCTCTCGACGGGCCGCGCTTCGATGCGATTGTCGCGCCTTCGGGCGATCTCGTCGCGGTGCGCGACGTGGACGGGCGGCTGCAGGTCGTCGGCAAGCGTTTCAACGCCTTCGCAGCCGAGCAATGGCTGCGCGCCGACGGCGACGATCGCGATCCGGCTTCCGCGCGCGGTCCCGATGCGCGCTGCGACCCGGCCGGCTGCATCGCCGCGCTGCCGCAGGGCCGGTTGCTGAGCGTGGTAACGGATCGCTCGGCGTTCGAGGAGGATTGCGCGCGCGCGGCCGTTCTGGTAAGCGCGCTGACCGCGCCGGCCGAGTGCAAGGCGCAAGTCTTCGACAAACGCCGCCTCGCGCTCACCGGCGCCGCCGGCCTCGTCTGGGACGGCTCTCGCTTCCTCGTCGCCACGGACCGCTCGGCCGTCGAAGACCGCCCATGGTCTGCCGCGCCCAAGCGTGCGCCGAACGATCGCATCGTAGGGCCCCGATCAGGCGGAACGCCGGACGCCGATCCTGCGGATCCATCGACCTCGTCGGAGGAGGCGCCTTAAAAACTCAATCTCTGGCAATGATCTCGCGTTCGCCCAATTACGAATTACGCGAATTACGGGAATTACGGTGACAGTGCATTTAATTGACATGCCAGCCGAGCGCTGTCATGATCCGGCATGGCTCGCCTCGCTCGCGTCGTCATCCCCGGTTATCCGCACCACGTCACCCAACGCGGCAACGGCCGCGCGCGCACGTTTTTCGGCGACGCCGACTACGCGCTCTACCGCGACCTCCTCGGCCAGCATTGCCGGGCGGCCGGTGTCGAGGTGTGGGCGTGGTGTCTGATGCCCAACCATGTGCATCTCGTTCTGGTGCCGTCCGATCCGGACGGCTTGCGCCGGGCGCTCGCGGCGGTGCATCGCCGTTACGCCGGCGTCATTCAGGCGCGGCGAAAGCGCACCGGCCACTTCTGGCAGGGCCGCTTCGGCGCGGCGGTGATGGACGAGGAGTATCTCGCGGCGGCGTTGCGTTACGTGTCGCTCAATCCGGTGCGGGCGCGGCTGGTCGAGCGGGCGCAGGACTGGCGCTGGTCGAGCACGCGGGCGCATCGCACCGGCAAGGACGACGGCATCACCGCGCGCGCCCCCGTCAAGGAGCGCATCCCTGACTTCGCCGATTTTCTTGCCGGCGCGCCCGCGGCGGATTTATTCGCGCGCCTGCGCGCCGCCGAAAGCATCGGCCGGCCGCTCGGCGACGATCGGTTTCTCGGGCGCATTGAGCGGCTGACCAAGCGCCGGCTGCGACCTGGTAAACGCGGACCGAAATCGGAGGAGCGGAAGGGCAATTAACTGCACTGTCACCGTGTGCGCCCTGCAGGCGTGTTTCTCTAGTGGAGGAAGGTTCCACCCGGATAATTGTCGATGGGTCCGGTAGCTGACGAGCGGTTTGGCTGGGTGACTGGCTGGGCCGGAGCCTCGTGACAAAGGTCGCCTTGGGCGGCTGAGCGATCCGACGGGCCGTAATGCGAATGAAGCCTGAGCAGGCCTCGAAAGACATGATGCGGATGCCGACCCGCCACGGTGATGGGGAAGGCAGCACGGACCGGGAAGTCATCGACAGATGCGCCGATCCGATCCGCCGGGGTATTGGGCACGGCACGCCGGAACAGAGAGACGGGTTATCAGGGGAGACCCGCGAGGGTGGGGCTTAAAGGCCTCGACGTCGTCTCAGGACGACGGCCGAAGCGGGAGTCGGACAGGGGCGTAAGAGCGTCGAGGCCGGGCAATGCCGGCGGAGCAAAGGCCCCTGACTTCAGACGTGCTTGCCGCGGACGGCGAGGATCGAGGGGATTGGCGATGAGCCTCACAACTCCGGATGAGATCAGGAGCCTTCAGCGCAAGCTCTATGGCAAGGCGAAGGCGGAGCCCGCCTACCGCTTCTACCGGCTCTACGACAAGATTTATCGTTCTGACATTCTCAGCTACGCCTATGCGCTCGCCCGTCATAACGACGGCGCGCCGGGCGTGGACGAGGTGACGTTCGAGACGATCGAGGCGGCGGGCCTGGCGGGGTGGTTGGCGGCTTTGCGCGAGGACCTCGCCTCGCGGACCTACCGGCCGATGCCGGTGCGGCGGGTGATGATTCCTAAACCGGGCGGCGGGGAGAGGCCTTTGGGCATTCCCACCGTTCGCGACCGGGTCGTTCAAACCGCCGCCAAGCTGGTGCTGGAACCGATCTTCGAGGCGGACCTGGAAGACAACGCCTATGGATACCGGCCCAAACGTAGCGCGCTCGACGCCGTCACGGCGACGCACCGGCTGATCCGCCGGGGCTATACGGATGTCGTCGACGCCGATCTGTCCAAATACTTCGACACGATTCCGCATCGCGAACTGATGCAAAGCGTGGCTCGTCGCATCTGCGACCCGCACGTGCTGCGGCTGATCAAGCTGTGGCTGCGTGTTCCAGTCGAAGAGCGGGACGACGAGGGACGACGGCGCATGACGGGGGGCAAGAGCAACAAGCAAGGCACGCCGCAAGGCGGCGTGATCAGCCCATTGCTGGCCAACCTCTACATGAACCGCTTTCTGAAGTTTTGGCGGATGCGAGGATGCGACGCGGCGTTCCGCGCCCATCTGGTCAATTACGCCGACGACTTCGTCATCCTCAGCTGCGGACGTGCAGAAGAGGCTCTGGCGTGGACAAGGGTGGTGATGGCCAGACTCGGGCTCAGCCTCAACGAGGCGAAGACCTCGGTGAAGGACGCGAGGACGCAAAGCTTCGACTTCCTGGGCTACAAGCTGGGGCCGAAGTTCGCCCCACAAGGCGGACAACACTATCCGGGCGCCAGTCCCTCCAAGACCAGCGTCAAACGCATCAAGGACAAGATCGGCGATCTCCTGACGCCGGGAAACAAGGGTTCGTGGCCGCAAGTGCGCCAGCAACTCAACCGCCTGTTGGCGGGTTGGTCGGCGTATTTCAGCTATGGAACCCGCGCTCCCGCCTATCGGGCCGTCGATCGCTACGTCTGCGATCGCGTCCGGCGCTTTCTCGCCAAACGGCACAAGCAGCCTGGACGGGGAACGCGGCCGTTTTCCTGGAGCGAAATCTTCGGGGAACTCGGCGTCACGCAACTCATCCAAAAGCCCAAAGCCGCCGCCCTGGGCCTGCCGTGAAGTCTGTCGGAAAAGCCGGATGCGGGAAATCCGCACGTCCGGTTTGATGAGCGGGGAAGGGAAACGGAGCGTTGCCGCATGGCCCAAGCCACCGCGCCCTTCCTCGACTCTACAATTGTTGTCGCCGTAATTGTAATTCACTGCTCACGGCTATTATGGCGCGTAGGCGGTGAAATCCCACGCCGACGCGCCCAAAAAGGGTTTTCTGCGCAGCCATGTGCGGACGCTACGTCATCACCTCGCCGCCGGCCGCGATCCGGGCGCTGTTCGGCTATAGCGAGCAGCCGAATTTTCCGCCGCGCTACAACGTGGCGCCGACGCAGCCGATTCCGGTGGTCCGCCTCGCCGCGGGCCAGCGGTCCTTCACCTTGATGCGTTGGGGATTCATTCCGTCCTGGGTGAAGGATCCGAAGACGGTCTCGCTGATGATCAATGCGCGCGGCGAGACCGTGCTCGACAAGCCGGCGTTCCGCAACGCCATGCGCCGCCGGCGCTGCCTCGTTCCGGCCGACGGCTTCTACGAGTGGCGCGCGGCGGCGCCCGGCGCGCCCAAGCGGCCGTATTTCATCCGCCCGAAATCCGGCACGCCGATCGCCTTTGCCGGGCTGTGGGAAACCTGGACGGGCCCGAACGGCGAGGAACTCGACACCGCCGCGATCGTGACCACGCGGGCGAACCGCACGCTCGCCCCTATTCACGACCGCATGCCCGTCGTGGTGGCGCCCGACGCGTTCGAGCTGTGGCTCGACGGCGCCCAAGTCGAAGCCGAGACCGCCGCCGCGGTGATCGCGCCGGCACCCGAGGATTTGTTCGAATACTACGAAATCTCGACCGCGGTGAACCGCGTCGCCAATGACGACGCGCGCCTCGTCGCGCCGGTCGCTGGCGCCGGCGCAACCGAGCAGAAGCCGGCGAGCAAGACCAAGCGACGCAAGCGTGACGATCAGCCGACTTTGTTTTGAAGCTAACCAGCTTCTGATCACGCAATCCGGATGATTGGCTCAACAATAATCGCTTGATTGATTTTGCTTCGAATCGATAACCCCTGTGCGGGGAGTATGGATTCCGGACTCGCCGCTGCGCGGCGATCCGGAATGACGGGCATACGAAGGCCGCAGGGCGCTACAACACCTTGCCGGGATTGAGAATATTTTTGGGATCGAGCAGGCGCTTGAGGCCGCGCATGAGGTCGAGCGCGACCGGATCCTTGAACGTCGGCAACAGGTCGCGCTTGACGAGCCCGATGCCGTGCTCGGCCGAGATCGAGCCGCCGTACTTCGCCACCACGGCGAACACCGCGGCGTTGACGTCGTCCCAGCGCCGCAGGAAGCCCGCTTTGTCGGCGCCGACCGGCTGGCTGACATTGTAATGGATATTGCCGTCGCCGAGATGACCGAACGGCAGCGGCCGCGCGCCGGGGACGACGGCGGCGACGGCGGCATCGGCCTCGGCGATAAACGCCGGCACCGCCGCGATCGGCACCGAGACGTCGTGCTTGATCGAACCGCCTTCATGGCGTTGCACTTCGCCGAACAGTTCGCGGATGCGCCAGAACGCCTTGGCCTGTTCGAGGCTGTCGGCGATCGTGGCGTCGACGACGAGCGAGCGTTCGAGGCCCTGCGCCAGCACGCCCTCCATGACCTCGCGCAGGCCGGTCGCGGCTTGCGACGACAGTTCGATCAGCACGTACCAGGGATGCGGCGACGCCAAGGGATCGCGGCAGCCGGCGGCGTGGCGCAGCACGATCTCGACACCCTCCCGCGGCATCAGTTCGAAAGAGGTGACGCCGACGCCGGCGCGCGCATTGGCGATGTCGAGGAGCGCCAGCGCCGCCGCGGGCGAGGGCACGCCGACGAACGCGGTCTCGACCGCGCGCGGACGCGGCACCAGGCGCAGCACCGCCGCGGTGATCACGCCGAGCGTGCCTTCCGCGCCGATGAACAGGTTTTTCAGATCGTAGCCGGTGTTGTCTTTCTTCAGCTTGTTGAGATTGTCGAGGACGCGGCCGTCGGCGAGCACCACCTCGATGCCGAGGACGTGCGAGCGCGCCACGCCATGGGCGATCGCGGCGGTGCCGCCGGCATTGGTGGAGAGGTTGCCGCCGATGGTGCAGGTGCCTTCCGACGGCAGCAATTGCGGATAGAGCCGGTCGACGGCGGCGGCGGCCTCGCGCGTGCGCTGCAAGGTGACGCCGGCCTCGCAGGTGATGGTGTTCGAGATCGGATCGACCTCGCGGATGCGGTCGAGCCGCGTCAGCGACAGCACGATCTCGTTGTTGAGCGGAGTCTGGCCGCCGACCAGGCCGGTGTTGCCGCCCTGCGGCACGATCGGCGTCGCGGTCTCGTCGGCGAGCCGCAAGATCCGGGCGACCTCGTCGACCGAGGACGGCCGCAACACCACCGGCGTGCGGCCATGGAACATGTCGCGCATCTCGACGAGATAGGGAAGCTGCGCCTGCGGATCGGTGATGGCATATTTCTCGCCGACGATCGCGACGAAGCGCGCGACGAGCGCCGGCGCCATCGCCGCGGATGACTTGTCGAGCATTACGGTGCGTCCATCACGTGGGTTCTCGCCGACCTTCTAATCCTCATCTTCCTCATCAAAAAATTCGCCTTCGAAAATCTCCCGTCCCTTGTCGCGGCCCGCGATGACGCCGGAAATCGGGCGCGCCGGCCGCGGCTTCAGCCGGATGTCGAAGCGCGCGCTATCGACCACGACCACCGCCGCCTTGCCATGAATCGTGACGGTCTGCGGCGAGCCGGTGCGGGCCCGGCGGACGACCTCGGAGAAGCGCGCCTTGGCGTCCTCAAGCTTCCAGACGTTGGCCTTCCTCGGGGTGGCCTTCGCCGTCCCGGCCTTGCTCAAGCTGGCCCTGGTCGTGTCGACCTTGGTCATGGGCGCCTCGATCTGGTCAGACCAGTTAGCTAACACTGCGAGGGTCGATCGCCAAGCGCGCGTCCCAGCGCCGGGCGCTGCCTCAGCGCGGCGCCGCGGCGCGGGCGAGGCGGTCGTTGATGGCCTCGCCGAGGCCTTCCGCCGGAATGGGCATGGCCGCGATGGCGCGCGCGCCGACGGCATCGAGCGCCCGCAAGTGCGAGAACAGATTGGCCGTCGCCTCGATGAGGTCGCCGCGCGGCGACAGGTTGAGGACGCTTTTGGCGCGCTCGGCGCCTTCGGCCAAGGTCGGCCCGAAGGCGAGCAGGGCCTCGTCCGGTTCCACGCGGGCGGCGGCGAGCCGCAGCGGCGTGCGCGGCGCGTAATGGGTGGCCAGCATGCCGGGGGCGAGCGGCGCGTCATCGGCGCGCGGGACGGCGGACGGCGTGTCGGCGAGCTTGCGCCCGAGCGTCGCCTCGATCGCGGCGCGGGTCAGCCCGCCGGGCCGCAGCAGCACCGGCTCGCCGAGACAGGCGATGATGGTCGATTCGACGCCGACCGGCGTCGCGCCGCCGTCGAGGATGAGATCGATGCGGCCGTCAAGGTCGGCCAGAACGTGGTCCGCGCGGGTCGGCGAGACGTGGCCGGAGCGATTGGCGGAGGGCGCGACCACCGGCTTGCCGAACGCCGCCAGGAGGGCGCGCGCGACCTTGTGGTCGGGCACGCGCACCGCGATGGTATCGAGGCCGGCCGTTGCCAGATCGCACACCCGGCATTTGGCGGCCTTGGGCAGCACGAGCGTCAACGGCCCCGGCCAGAACGCCTTGGCGAGCCGCAGTGCTTCGGGGTTGAAGCGCGCGAGCGCCTGCGCCGCCTCGAGATCGACGACGTGGGCGATCAGCGGATTGAACGCCGGCCTGCCCTTGGCCTCGTAGAGCCGCGCGACGGCGCGCCCGTCGGTCGCATCGGCGCCGAGGCCGTAGACCGTTTCAGTCGGAAACGCCACCAGGCCGCCGGCGGCGAGGATCCGCGCCGCCGCGGCGACCGCAGCGGCGTCCGGCTTGACCACGCGCGTCGTCGGCGGGGCTGTTATCGTAGGCATCGCGTCCCTAGATAGCGGAAACGCGCGGCGCTTGCAGCCCCGCGGTACCGCCTGTATAAGCCCCGCTCGATGTCGGAGCGCGGCGTGCCGAAAAATTGGCACGTCAAGGTTGTCATGTTGGGTCATGTCGGAGTGTAGCGCAGTCTGGTAGCGCACCTCGTTCGGGACGAGGGGGTCGCAGGTTCAAATCCTGCCACTCCGACCATTCTTCGGCGGTGTCCAGATCACCCGCCGGTCTTTTAGAAACTTAGCGAACTGCCCGCCCGGCCCGGCCTTCGGTCGATTTGGTTCGGCCGGCGAGAGTTTCACTTTCCAAAGCGGCCTTGATCAGGCAGGATCGTTTGGGGACGGCTGTTGCACGACCGACTGTAACGGAGCACCGATGGCGAACCGGCGATTCCACGTGGTGCTCATCAAGCCGTCGCATTATCACGACGACGGTTATGTCATCCGCTGGTGGCGCGGTCTTGTGCCTTCCAACTCGCTCGCGGCGGTCCACGGCGTGGCGCTCGATTGCGCGCAGCGGCGGGTGCTCGGGCCTGACGTGGACATCGTCATCGACGTCATCGACGAGACCAATACGCGCGTCAACGTGCCCAAGCTGCTCCACAGATTCCACAAGGCCGGTCGATTTGGTCTGGTCGCACTGGTCGGCGTGCAGACCAATCAATACCCGCGCGCGCTCGATATCGCGCGTCCGTTCCGCCAGGAAGGCATTCCGGTCCTCATCGGCGGCTTCCATGTCTCCGGCTGCATCGCCATGCTCGACGGCAAGGCCGTCGATCTCGAGAGCGTCCGCGAACTCGGCGTGACCATCTTCGCCGGCGAGGCGGAGGGACGGTTCGAGATGCTGTTGCAGGACACTGCCAACGGCCGTCTCAAGCCGCAATACGACTTCATGAACGATCTCGTCGACATGAATGGTCTGCCGAGCCCGTTCCTGCCGCTCGAATACGTGCGGCGAACCGCCGGCACCAACAGCAGCTTCGACGCCGGCCGCGGCTGCCCGTTTCAATGCTCGTTCTGCACCATCATCAACGTGCAAGGCCGAAAATCGCGCTCGCGCACGCCCGACGACGTCGAACAGGTGATCCGCGAGAACTGGCGGGAAGGCGTCTCCCGCTTTTTTCTGACCGACGACAATTTCGCCCGCAACCGGGAATGGGAGCCCATCCTCGACCGCCTCATCAAGCTGCGCGAGGTCGACGGGCTGCCGATCGGCCTGATGATTCAGGTGGACACGCTGTGCCACCGGATTCCGAACTTCATCGAGAAGTGCAAGCGCGCCGGCGTGACGCGGGTGTTCATCGGGCTCGAAAACATCAACCCCGAGAATCTGAAAGCGGCCAAGAAGGCGCAGAACAAGATCACCGAATATCGCAAAATGCTGCTGGCGTGGAAGGCGCAAGGCATCTTCACCTATGCCGGCTACATCCTCGGCTTTCCCGCCGACACGCCGCAATCGATCCGGCGCGACATCGAGATCATCCAGCGCGAGCTGCCGCTCGATATCCTGGAATTTTTCATCCTGACGCCGCTGCCGGGATCGGAGGACCATAAGACGCTGTGGACCAAGGGCGTCGCCATGGATCCCGATCTCAACAAATACGACCTCGAGCACGTGGTGACCGATCACCCGAACATGAGCCGGGCGCAATTGCAGGCGGTCTACCAGGAAGCATGGAGCCTGTATTATTCGGCTGAGCACATCGAGACGCTGCTGCGGCGCGCCGTCGTATGTGGCGTGCCGATGCTGAGCTTGATCAAGGCGATCGTGCCGTTCATTCACATGGTGCCGGTCGAAAACATCCATCCGCTGCAGGCCGGGCTGTTGCGCCGCAAGCATCGCTCCGAGCGCCGCTACGGCCTGCCGCGCGATACGGTGTGGGCCTTTTATGCCGACCACATCGCCGCGACGATCCTGAACAACGTGAAGTTCGTGGGAACCATGTTTTGGATTCTGCGCATGAAGCGCAGTATCGAGCGCGACCCCCGCCGTTATGCATATATGGACGCCGCGCTGACGCCGGTCGAGGACAGCGACGAGGAGGTGCTCGACCTCTTCACCAAGACCACCGGCGCGAAAGCCGCGATCGATCACCTCAAAAAGGTGGCCGCGCTGACGCATTGAGGCGGGACGAAGTTCCCGCTCAGCCTCTATAGATATTTCGCCTGCAGATCGACGGTGGTCTTGACGCCGAGGGAGTCGTAATTGGCGGCAAGCCACTTGTCGGCACGCTCGCGGCCGATCTCAAAAAGATGCGTCAGGAATTTCCAGGTGCCGTTCATTTTGCTGGAGCCGGCCAAATCCCGGATCACGTCTTCGGCTTCGATCAGGTGCATGAACATGCGCTTGCCGCCGGTGATCTTGCCGTCGTCGATCAGCTGGGTCACGTAAGCGATGGCGCGCATTTCCCGCATCAGCGATGAATTGAAGCTGATTTCCTGCATGCGGTTGATGATCGCGCGCGAGTTGGTCGGCAGTTCCGGCCGCTCGGTCGGGGTGAGGTGAACCATCAGGACGTCCGGGGCCTGGCAGCCGTAGATCACCGGAAAAATCGCCGGATTTCCCATGAAGCCGCCGTCCCAATAGGCCTCGCCGTCGATCTCGGGCGCGCGCATCATGAAAGGCAGGCACGCCGAAGCGAGCACGTGATCGGCGGCAAGCTCCTCGCGGGCGAACACCTTCACCTTGCCGGTGCGCACATTGGTCGCCGACAAAAACAGCTTGACGACTTTCTGCTGGCGCACCCGCTCGAAATTGACCTCCGCATTGAGCAGATCCTTGAGCGGATTGATATCCATCGGATTGAGTTGATAGGGCGACAGAATGCGGCTCAGGACGTCGATAAAGACGTAAGCCGGCGTATGGTCGAGACCGAAATTCGGGTTCATCTGGTCGAAAAAGGATGGGGCGATGATGCTCGATGCCGCCACCTCGGACATTTTTTTCCAGAAATTGCGCAGGCGCTCCCTGGCCCCTTCGCGGCCGCCCAGCGCCAGGCCGTCGGCAAACACGACGGCATTGACGCCGCCGGCGCTGGTCGCCGTGATGCCATCATAGGCCAGGCGCTCGTCCTCGAGCAGGCGGTCGAGCACGCCCCAGGTGAAAGCGCCGTGGCTGCCGCCGCCCTGCAGCGCCAAATTGATCACCTTCTCGCCGACGATCGGGGTGCTGTTCTCGATGTCGGCGGCCTTTGGCTGCGCAGTCATGATTTCCTCTCCATCGCCCTTTGGTTCGGATCAACTTGCTTGCGGATCACTTTGCTTTCGGGTCGCCTTGCTTTCCGATCGACCTGCTTTCGGATCGAATTGGCGCCACCGCAATTCGGATCACTCAAATGGCGCAATGAGACCAGTTATTAGAACGGTGGCGGTTAATGCTTGAGCCATACAGGACTTCTATTGTAGCGCCTAGCCGCGCGGATGAAAAAGATTGCGTGAAAGCGGCGTGAGCGCCGGCGCCCGGTGGCCCGCGGAATGGGCTAAAAACCTAGATAGTTCAATGGGTAGAGCCACGTGAGACGCGCCGGCGGCGGCTTACCGCCGCTTGCGCGTCCGTTCGGTCTGCTCGACCAGCCTGTCCTGCACATGCCGGCACATCGATGAATTCGACCGCGAAGATCACCATTGCGGTCGGCGCAGGCGAATATGATCGCGATCGTTCCGACCAAACAGTCGCGGCGCAGCCGGCGCCACGTGGTGCTGAATGTGGCGCTGAAGGCGCGGCGCAGCGATCTCGCCCCCGATGTGCATTGCTGCGAGGCGGCATTGCCCGGCCGCGCATTCGGTGCTTACTGGGCGCCGCCATAACTTTACCCGATGCCATGACTTCACCCGACCCTACCCGCATCACCATCCGCCGCCCCGACGACTGGCATCTGCACGTCCGCGACGGCGAGATGCTCAAGGCGGTCTTGCCGCACACGGCGAAAATCTTCGGCCGCGCCATTCTGATGCCGAACCTGGTGCCGCCGGTGCGCACCATGGCCGACGCCGTCGCCTATCGCGCCCGCGTCATGGCGGCGCTGCCGGGCGGATCGCGGTTCCAGCCGCTGATGACCTGCTATCTCACCGACGAAACCGACCCCGCCGACATCGAGCGCGGCTTCCGCGACGGGGTGTTCACCGGCGCCAAGCTCTATCCGGCGAACGCCACCACGAATTCCGCGGCCGGCGTCACCGACTATGGCAGGATCATGCCGGTGCTCGAGCGCATGGAAAAGATCGGCATGCCGTTTCTCATGCACGGCGAGGAGGTCGCGCCGGACATCGACATTTTCGACCGCGAGGCCGCGTTCATCGACCGCCGGCTGTCGCATTGGGTCAAGCAATTTCCCGGCCTGCGCATGATCCTCGAACATCTGTCGTCCAAGGATGGTGCCGCGTTCGTCGCGAGTGCCGCCCCGCAAGTCGCCGGCACCATCACGCCCTATCACTTAAGCCAGACGCGGACCGATTGGCTCGGCGCGGGCTTGAAGCCGATGCTGTACGCGATGCCGGTGATCAAGGCGGCCGCCGACCGCGCGGCGTTGCGCCAGGCGGCGACGTCGGGGGCGCCGTGCTATTTTCTCGGCACCGATTCCGCGCCGCATCCGATCGCGAAAAAGATTGCGGTCAACGGCGTGCCGGGCATTTTCAATGCGCCGGTGGCGCTTGCGACCTACGCCAAGGTGTTCGAGGAGGAGGGCGCGCTCGACAAGCTCGAAGCGTTCGCCTCGCTCAACGGGCCGCGGCATTACCGGCTGCCGCCGAACGAGGATACCATTACGCTTGCAAAGCTGCCGTGGACGGCGGCGGCGGACGTCGAGGTCGCGGGCGCGGACGAGCGCGCGCTGGTGTATCGGGGCGGCGAGACCATCGAGTGGCAGGTGGTGGAATGATTTTGGGCTATCTCAGCGGCGGCGCCTTTCCCCGGCATCGGCATCGGACATGAGCACTCCTTGGCCGACCGAATTGCGTCTGCACAAGGACCGCAGGGCGCTGACGGTCGTGTTCGACAGCGGCGAGAGTTTCGAGCTTCCGGCGGAGTACCTGCGGGTCCGCAGTCCGAGTGCCGAGGTGCAGGGCCACTCGCCGGCCGAACGGCGCACCGTCGGCGGCAAGCGCGACGTCGAACTCCTCGAGCTGCAGCCGGTCGGCAATTATGCCGTGCGGCTCATTTTCAACGACATGCATTCGACCGGAATTTTCAGCTGGGATTATCTCCACGAGCTCGGCCTTAACCGCGAGGCCTATTGGCGCGACTATCTCGCTGAATTGAAAGCGAAAAATCTTTCGCGCGATCCCTTGGCGCGCTGAAGCAAGGCGCCGCCATAATAGCTTTTTGTCACATTTTTTACGGATAAATTCGCGGGTCGCGTTTAACCTTTTGGTTGAGCCTCTACGTATAAATACAGACCTGTGATTGCTCCCGTCTCGCAGGGGCGGTGTCGCTTACGGTCAGCAACAAAAGGGGCTTCGCCATGAGTCACTTACCCATGAGTCACTTACCCATGAGTCACTTCGCCATAAGTCATCTGCTTCGGAGTTTTGTCACCAACGAGCGCGGCGCTACGGCCATCGAATACGGCCTGCTGGCCGCCGGTATCGCGGTTGCGATCATCGCGACGGTCGCTGGGCTGGGCACGAACCTGAATTCGACGTTCTCCAGCATCTCGACCCAGCTGAAATAGCAAGGGCCCTGTTTTTTCGGTGTTCTCCGGCGTGGGGCGACCACGCCGGAGAACGGGCCCCTGACCCAATGCGACGGCCTCGGTCGTCTGCCGTATCGACCTCCAGGTTGCGATTGCGGAAGCCAATAAAAGGGGTTGGCAGATGAACGTCGCCGTCGTCGTTTCCGGCGGCAATCTTGTCGCCTTCGCGCGCATGGACGGCGCACAGCTCGCTTCGATCGCCGTCGCTGAGCACAAGGCGGTCGCCGCGGCACGATTCCGCCAGCCGACGCGGCTGTTCGAAGACGCGGTGCAAAAAGGCATCGTGGCCATCACGACGGTCGACGGCGTGATCGCCTTGCGCGGCGGCATTCCCTTGGTCGAGGGCGGCAAGATCGTCGGCGCGATCGGCTGCTCCGGCGGCGCCGGTTCTCAGGACGAGGTCGTGTGCACGGCCGGCGCCGACACGGTCAACAAATAGACGCATTGCAACAAATAAAAAGTGTTGCCAACGAATAGTCGCCACGATTGACTGATCGTCTGCGGGCGAAGGGCGAGGGGTGCCGGAGCACCAGTACTATAATACCATCGTACCAACCACCCAGTATCAGAATACCAAAATACCAAAATACCAAATTGCCAAATTGCCAAAATAAATCCCAGAGTACGGATCGCAGCGGGCTGGTCCGGTTCCCCCTGATAAGGCAGCCATGAAGCGGCGCGAATTTACGATGCTGTTCGGCGGAACGCTGGCGCAATGGCTCGTGTTCCGCGCCGGAGCGGCGCATGCGCAAGCTCCGGCGCCATCGCCGCCGCCGGGCGCGGCGGCCGATCGCAGCGGCCAGGGGATCGGCCAGGGGATCGGGCAAGTGGCGACCTTGCAAGGCAGCGCCACGGTGACGCGCGCCAATGCGGCGGCGATCGCGCTGCAAATCAACGATCTGATCTTCAAGAACGACACGCTGCGGACCGGTCCGAACTCCGCGCTCGGCGTCACCTTCGACGACGAGACCACGTTCAGCCTCAGCGCCAACACCCGCATCGTGGTCGATGAATTCGTCTATCAGGACGGCGGCACGGCCAACGCCGCTGTGGTGACGGTCGCGCTCGGCACGGCCGCGTTCGTCGCAAGCAAGGTCGCCAAGACCGGCGACATGAAGATCGCGACGCCGACCGCGACGATGGGGATCCGCGGCACCACCGGCGTCGTCGATGTGCCGGGTGAAGGCGCCGCGGGCGGCGGCGAATCCAAAATAAAGCTTTATCCCGACGCCGACGGCCATGTCGGCCGCATCGAAGTGTTCGACCGCCAGGGCGCGCGGCTGGGCATCTTGACGCAGGGCGCCAGCGCGTTCGCGTTGCGGCCCGGCGCCGGCGGCCGGATGGCCGCCGTTCCGTTCCGCGTTCCGCCGCAGGAAGCGGCGCGCGACCGCGGCGTGCTGCAGCGCTTGTTTGCCTCCCATAATATCGGCCGGCGCATGACGATCGAGCGGCGGCAGTCGCGCGGTCTTGCGCCGCGCGCGCCCAACGCGCCGCGGCGTCCCGGCGGTGGGCCGCAGCAATTGCGTCGTCCGGGCGGGCCGCAGCCGCAAAATCGTACCCAGCGAAGGCCGGGCGGGCCGCGTCCTGCGCGGCGCGGGCCGCGTCCGCCGGCGCAAAACAACAAGCACTGATGCGCGCCATGCTGGCGTTGCCGCCAGGCGCCGTGGTGGCTGATCTGATGGCGGCCTATAAAATACCTCATGCGAATCAGTCAAAAACGAATCGGTCAAAAACAAATCGGCATCCGATATTTGCTGGCGGCGCTGGTCGCGCTGTCGCCGGTTTCCGTTGTGGCGCAGACCGGCAGCCCGCTCGACCAACAAAACGTCGCGCCGCCGGACCTCGCCGCCGCGATGGCGCAATACCGCCGCGCGCTGGAGGCCTACAACCGGGCGCAACAAGCCTATGCCGCCGAGGCCGGCGCTTATTGGAATGCGATCGCTGAAAAGCGCCACATGCGGTGGCGCAAGCGCGCGGCCAACGAGCCGATTTCGATCGACGACTACGTGCTGACGCAGCCGCCGGTCTATACCGGGCCGCCGCGGCCGCGCGATCCGTCGAAGCCCAACGAGCCGGAGCCGAGGCACCCAATCTACGTGCCGGTGGTCGCCGATTTCCTCGCCGCGGCGCAGCGGGAATTCAAGTTCGCGCCGCGCTTGCCGCAGAGCGAAGGCGAGTTCAAGCGCGCCTACGCCGCGGTCGCGCTCGGGGCCGGACTGACCCGGGATCAGGTGTTGCGGATTTACAGTTTCGAGGCGACCGGCAACGGCCGCTACGACGTTCAGGCCGGGCTCGAATACAATAAACGCGGCCCCGCCATCACCACGGCGCTCGGCTACAACCAGCTTCTGGCGACCAACACCGTCGAGATCATGGCCGAGAGCGGCCGCCATATGATCGACAACCTCGCCGTCAGGGCCGCGCAACTGCCCGACGGCGGCAAGCAGGCGCTTGCCGGCAAGATCGGCATTCTGCGCCGCATGGTCGATTTCGCGCGCAGCGTGGCGGACGATTGGAACCAGCACGAGGCGCTGGCGGGCACCGCCAAAGGCCTCGGCCTTCACGCCGTGAATCTCGACCTCGATGTCGGTCCGCTGCTGCAGACGCAGAAGCTGATGGACTCGGTCGTGTACGCGCGGCGCAAGGGCTTTGCCGGCACGCTCACCGCCGCCGAGCTGGAAATGATGAACCTGACCGGCGACGGCAACGGCTTCGACATGGTCACCATGCCGCCGGCCTGGCGCGACAAGGTGCCGACCGCCAACTTCTTCCAGCGCGGCGGCTACCGCGACAACCCGGTCGCCCAGCGCAACAACGTCGTCGCCGCCCTCATTGCCGCGACCGATGCGCGGATGGACCAAGAGGTGAAAAAGCCCGGCGCCAGGGAGCTCGCCGCGGCGCTACGTTGAGGTGTGGCGGCGCGTTAAATGCTCTCCCGCATGCCTTCACAAAGCGCTCTTCGGAAGTCACAATGGTAATTCTGCGAACCGGGAGGATTCGTTCGCCTATGCCCAACGTCGAGAAACGCCTCGTGCTGCTGGTGACGGCTGTCGTGATGACTTTCGCCGGCACTGCGGCGGCCCAGCAACAGACTCCGGCCAGCCCCCGACACGCGTCGCCGGCCCAGCACGCCGCACAGGTGCAGCCGGCTCCCGCGCCGGCGCCCGCGTCGAGCGAATCTCCGCAGCGCACCACCGCCACCTACGACGACTGGGTCGTGCAATGCGAGACCCGGACCGGGCCGCCGCAGGAAAAAATCTGCGATATGGCGCAGGTCACGCAGGTGCAGGGCCGCAACACGCCGTTCTCGCGCGTCGCCGTCCTCCATCCGGTCAAGGGTCAGCCGGTCAAGCTGATCGTCCAGGTCCCGATCAATGCGTCGTTTGCGGCGCCGGTCCGCGTCTCGACCGCCGAGAGCGACCCCGGCATTACCTCTCCCTTCGCGCGCTGCATACCCTCTGGATGCTTCAGCGAGTTCGAGCTCCGGGACGACGTCTTGAAGAAATTCCGCGCCGCCTCCGGCGCCGGCAAACTCTCCTTCCCCGATGCCGGCGGCCACGACGTGGCGGTGCCGCTGTCGTTCAAGGGTTTTGCCCAGGCCTACGACGCGCTGGCGAAAGAGTGACGATGCGGCCGATGCGGGTTTGAATGCCCGCCACGCCGCGGGCTTAAACCTCGGCGAACTGCTGCTCGACGTGGTGGCCGCCTTGGCGGATTTCGCGAATCGGTAGGTACCCATGGCGACGCCCGAATTTCCTGATGACGGCGTCCTTTGGCGAGGGTGGGACGACGAAACGTTCCGCATCATCGATGAAAAAAAACAGCCGATTCTGCTTTTTGTCAGGGATACGGATCCATTCGTGTGGCCGTTCCTTCGAGAAACATTCAAAGCGATGCCTAAGAACGCAAAATTTTGCGTTCTTATGAACGAGCGCTGCACTGCTTTGTACACCGAAATCGAAACTCTCCCCGAAGAGCTGAAGCAGCTGGGCGCCGGCTCTCGCTACCACATCGCAATTCTGTCGCCTTACGGCTTGACGCCGATCGTTACGGTTGATCCGACGGGTGGCGGCAAGCCTGCCGAAATTGTCGAGCGTATCGTCGTGCTTCTTGAACGCGTGCTGGAGGCTTGGGGCTGAACGTGAAGCTAAAAGACGCGCGAGTATTGTCCTAATTCGCACCCGCTACTGCAGATTCGTGAGAGGCGCGTGTTAGACTAGGGATTTGGTTCCGAATAGACGTGACAAAGTGCATGGTAGCCGCTTTGCTCCTCCCGGAATCTGCCAAGGATAGCGCCGATGAGTAAGAGAATCCTACTTAATCTTCTTCTTATTGTGCTCGTAAATTGTGGACTGCAAGCTGCAACCATCGCCGTGCCCCGCAGCGCCGGCGGCGGTGAACTCGCTCGCTCTCAATTGGTGGCGCCGGCGGACCTAACCGCAATTGAGTTAGACTACTACAAGAAAGCTACCGATCCGGAAGTCAAAAGGAATTTCATCATCACACGCTCCTACGTGCGCATCGCTCAAAAAGTGGTCGCCAAGAAGATTTCTCCGGAGGAGTTTCCTGTTGCCAAACCGGCCGGCTTCAGCGTGCAATATCTTCTTCCGGATGATGCTCATGTGATCAATGAAGCCTTGGGCCTTGCCCTGGCCAAATCATTGCAGAAATGCATAGACGTCAAGGCGCCGGGATGCCGATAGCGCGCGCGCCGGGATGCCGATAGCGCGCGCGGAAAAAACTCTGTCCTATCGCAAACGCTTGTTAGCAAACGCGCGACCGGATGCTGATTTCAAGTAGCGTTCAAATTCTACGGCCTTGCGGTCGTCGGAGAATGCTACGTAGGATACCAAGCGCCAAGGCTTGTATTTGTTGGTATGCGGCGAGCGTCCTTGCGTTGTGCGCGGAAAATCGCGATCGGAGATCGTCGGTGAGTCCGACGTACGTCTCATCGGGATAGTCGATGCTTTGAAGCAGGTAGACGTATTTCATTTATCACTCGCCCGTCTTCGCCCTACGGGCCACGACGGGCAGCCTTCGCCGCTTCGCAGGAGTACGCGGAGACTGGCTTGCCAGCCGTAGCTGCGAAGCAGCGAAGGCTGGTGGGCGCTGTAGGGATTGAACCTACGACCTCTCCCGTGTGAAGGGAACGCTCTCCCGCTGAGCTAAGCGCCCGACCGATAGGGCCGGGACCATAGTGCATGAGCCGGAAAAGTGGAAGCCGGTTTTCGGAAGGTCATGCGTCCCCAGACGTGGGGGCGGCGCTCCCCGGCGACCGGCCACGTTAATTCGACGTAACCCGCGAGGCGCCGGCTTGCAGGGCGCGGATGCGGTCGGCGAGCGAGCCCTTGGTCTGGGACGGCGCGTCGATGGTGGCGGTGCCGTTTTCGCCCATGGTGCCGTTCATGCCGGAGCCGCCGTGGGAGAGGGCGCCCAATCCCTGACCCAGACCCGGCGCCAGGCCGGCCTCGGCGCCGAGCATGGTCTCGATCGGCGAGCCGGGGCCTTCGAGCACGGCGGTGAGCCGCGCCACCTCGGCGGCGACGTCGTTGATGCGCTCGCGCAACAGCGCGTTCTCGACGCGCTCGGCGGCCCAGCTGGTCTCCGCCTCGCGTTTCATGGTGCCGATCTCGCGCTGCAGCCGGGAGCGCTCCTCGATCGCCGCGGCGAGCTGAGCCTCGAGCTCGGCGATGTCGGCGCGGAACTTGTCGACCGTCGAGGAGTCGCGGCTGCCGGTGGCGGCAAGCTCGCGGCGCAGATCGCTTTCGGTGTTGCGCGCGGTTTCGAGTTCGCCGCGCAGCCGGTCGATCTGGAACTCGCGCTCGGCCAGCACGCGGCCCTGGTCGCCGAGCCGCACTTCCAGTTCCTGCACCCGGCGGCTGAGAACTTCCGCCTCTGCCGTCTGCACGACGAGTTGCCGTTCGAGCTCGGTCGTGCGCTGCTCCAGGCTGCCGAGCTTGCCGCGCGCCGCTTCCAATTCCGCGGTCGCGGTGGCGGCCTCGTTGCGCTCGCGCGCCAATCGCGCTTCGGTCTCCTTCACGGCGCGCTCATAGTCGTCGACGCTGACTTTGAGCGCCTCGACCTGGGTCCGCATCGCGGCGAGTTCGACGCGCTGGCTGTCGGCCGATATCGAGCGGTCGCCGAGTTCGGCGAGGAGCTTGCCGAGTTCGGCCTCCTTGTCGGCGAGCGCCTGCTCGGCGTCGCGCAGCGAGCCGCCTTTGAGCTCGAATTCCTGCTCGGTGGCGCGCAATTGGTCGCGCATGGCCTTGTCGCGCGCCTCGAGCGCAAAGATCGCGGCGGTCTTCTCGCCGAGTTCCTTCTTGAGATGATTGATGGCGTCGGTCTTCTTGCCGAGCTCGGCCAGCTGCGCCGTCGTCTTGGTCTTCATCTGCTCGACGGTCATTTCGAGCCGTCGCGTCGACATCGCGAACTCGGCGCGCAGCTGATCCTTGTCGGCGCGGATTTCGGCGATCGACAACGGCGTTGCCGCCTCGAGCCGCCGCATCGTCAGGCGCACGGCGCGGTTATGCACCAGCGGGACGAACAGCAATCCGAGCAATGCCGCGACGAGGAATCCGATCCCGAAATACATGATCGGTTCGATCATGACTCTACGCCTCCGTTACCCGCTCCGTTGGGACATCCCGGCGACCTTGCGGAGGCGGCCCAGGACGCAAAGCGTGGAGCAAGTCGCGCGACATTGGCACGCGGGAGTGAACTTCACCACATTCACCGCCCGTTAACCTAAACCGAGACCGACCACGGCGCCAAGGGCGTACCGACCACAAGTGCGCACCGACCACGGTGCGCACCGACCACAGGTGCGTGCCAAAGCTTTTACCGTCGGTCATATAGCCGCGGATACGTAAGGCGGATCGCCCCGACGCTGCGGTCAGAACGGATTCCAGGTCGCCCGTGGCGTAAATTTGAGGTAGCCGAGATTGGCGCCGAGCCGCAGGCCGACGCCGCTGCGGATCGGCACCACGACGATGTCGTTCGCCGTCAGCGCCGTCATGCCTAAGCCGCCGACCAGATAGGCGGAGCCGGCGACGCCGCCGAACCGCTCGAAAATCGCTTCGGTGCGCGGCAGGTTGTAGACGAGCATCATCGTGCGCGCGCCGTCGGCGCCGTAATCGAAGCCGAGCGAAGGGCCCTGCCAATAGACCCGCACGTCGCCGGCGTTCTTGGTGTAGAGCGTGCCGTCGCCGTAGCGCAGGCCGCCCACAAAAGCGCCGCCGGCTTCCTCGCCCAAAATGTAGCCGTTCGGCAGTCCCCACTGGCTCACCGCCTTCTCGACGAGGGTGGCAAGTTCGCGCGAGACGCCGCCGAAGAAATGATGGCCGGCGTCAACGATCTCGCCAGGCGAGAACTGGGTGTTCGGCGGCGGCTGTTGCGGCAGGCCCGCCGGGGGCGGTTGCTGCGGCACGCCGGCCGGCGGCGAAGTCTGGGCGCGGGACGGTACGGCGGCGGCGAGCACGCCGAGAACCGCGATCACCATGGCCGACCGCACGGCAAAATTCATCGAGCGTCCCACGATTAACCCCATGCTCACGTCCGTTACGCCAGTGTTGGCCAATGCCGATACGTGCCGGATGTGTTCGTGAACGCCCTCGCGCGCAACGGCGCCCTCGAATCAGTCGATCCTTGGCTAGAACTATGACGCCAGCACGGCAAGAACGAAAGCAGCACCGCGGCCTTGTCGCCGCCGCTGCGGCCCTTTTCGTTGCGCTCGTCGGCGGGCCGGCGACGATCCGCGCCGCCACGAGCGAGCGCGTGGTAACCGACTGGCACACCGGCCTCGCCATCGGCGGCTACGATCCGGTCGCCTATTTTACCGACGGCGAGCCCCTGCTCGGCAAAGCCGACGTCGAACTCTGCCATGACGGCGCGATCTGGCGGTTTCGCAACGTCGGCAACCGTGACGCTTTCGCGGCGCATCCCGAGGTCTACCGGCCGCAGTTCGGCGGCTACGACCCGCTCGGCGTCGCCCATGACATCGCCGTTCCCGGCAACGCAACCTTCTGGCTCATCCGCGGCGAGCGGCTGTTCCTGTTCTACGACGGCGAGCGGCTGAAAAAATTCAGTGCGGATCCGGAACGGGTGATCTCCGCCGCCGACCGCAAATGGCCGGCGGTCATGCAAGGTCTCACGCCTTAATTTCCCGCGGATCACCGAAGGCGAGAAATGCCGGAATGATGAGGTCCGCCGAACCGTAAACGATGGGAGAGCCGTCGGGCGCGACCATGCGGCCGCCCGCGGCCAGGAGGATGGCATGACCGGCCGCGACGTCCCAATCGTGCGTCGGCGCCAGCCGCGGATAGACGTCGGCCGAGCCCTCGGCCAGCCGGCAGAATTTGATCGAGGACCCGCAGGCGAGCCGCCGCGCGCCGGCAAGGCCGTCGATATAGGCCTGCGTTCGCGCATCGAGGTGCGAGCGGCTGGTGATGACGACGGGATCGCGGGGCGGACGCGGCCGGGTGCGGATCGGCTGCGGCGCCGACATCGTCGGTGCGAAAAAAGTCTGGGCGGAAAAGTCGAGGCGTTCGGCGCCGTGGCCGACGATCCCTCGCCAAATTAATCCCAGCGCCGGCGCCGCAATGACGCCGAGCATCGGGATACCGCCGCTGACAAGGCCGATATTCACGGTGTACTCGTCGCGGCCGGCGATGAATTCGCGCGTGCCGTCCAGCGGATCGACCAGAATAAAATTCTCGCCCGCAGCAGCAGGCCGCTCCCGCGCCGCCTGTTCCTCGGAGATGACCGGAATATCGAGGCCGAGCCGCGCCAAGCCGTCGGTAATCACCGCTTCGGCGGCTTCGTCCGCCGCCGTCACCGGCGAGCCGTCGCTTTTGGTGCGCACGCCGCCTTGCCCCTTCCAATCGCTGATCGCTTGGGCGGCGGAGACGCAAAGCGCGGTCATTGCGTCAACGAGTTCGGTGGACGCGGCGGGGTCGAGGGGCACAGGGTCGCTCCTTGGGCTTGCTTCAGGCTTGCTCCGCGGGCTCAACCGCGCTCGCACCGGCACCAAAGCAATTCGTTAAGGGGGAAGCGGTTTATCATAGGCCGGCGCCCAAAGGCGCCCCACGGCACGATCACGGCACGATTGCCGAATCGCGTGCGCTGTGAGAGGGACGGGCCTTGTCCCGTTGCAGCGGAGCCATGCATGTCCGCCCCTGTTTCCGGTCCCGTCACCCTCGGCCCGCTCGATCTTGCGGCACTGTTGTGCTCGCGCGTCTGCCACGATCTCATCAGCCCGGTCGGCGCGATCATCAATGGCCTCGAAGTGCTGGAAGAGGACAAGGACGAGGAAACCAAGACTTTCGCGCTCGACTTGATCAAGAAGAGCGCCACGCAGGCCTCCGCCAAGCTGCAGTTCTGCCGGCTGGCGTTCGGCGCGGCCGGATCGGCCGGGGCGCAGATCGATCTCGGCGACGCCGAGACTGCCGCCCGCGGGCTTTTGGCCGACCATAAGACGACGCTCACCTGGAATCTGCAACGGGCGCTGGTGCCGAAGAACCAGGCGAAATTGCTGCTCAACATGCTCCTGATCGCCGCGGCGGCGATTGCGCGGGGCGGATCCTTGAGCGTCGATCCGGTCAACGCCGGGGAGGCAGCGGCGGGCTTTCGCGTCACCGCGACGGGCACGAATGCCCGCTTGAACCCGGCGACGGCCGATCTCATGGCCGGCAGCCCAGGACAGCCGGTCGATGCCCACGCCGTCCAGCCATTCTATGCCGGCCTCCTCGCCCGCGATTGCGGCTTCACGCTTTCGGCCGGCGGCGAAGGCGAAGCGGTGGTTTTGACGGCCGCTCAGGCATGATCCGGAAAATTTCGCCTTCAGACCTGATTGTGCGGGACGGCGGCGGTTTCCGAAAAGATCACGCGTAATCAGAACGTTAGAGCATTTTCCGGAAAAGTGGTTGCCGGTTTTCCGAAAGAAAATGCGACAAAGTAAAAGGCTAGACCGCATTCGGTTTGGCCGAAACGGAATGCGGTCTAGCGCGGTAATCGGTCTGATCTGAGCCGGTTTGCGTCGCGGACGCGACTTTTGGTTCGGTTGCGCACCGCGTTTGCAACCGAAATTAAACGCTTTGGCAACACACTCAATGCATTCCGATCGGGCGCTCGGCGCCCGGCGGTTGATGCGCGCATTCGCGCGCCCGGCGCCGACAGGCGCAGGTGGTGCCGGCGTCGGCCGGCAAGTTTGCGTAGGCGTGAGGGCGTCAGTATGGATGACCTGTTGCGGGAATTCCTGACCGAGACCAGCGAGAGTCTCGACCGGGTCGATTCCGAACTCGTGCGTTTCGAGCGCGAGCCGAACAACGGCAGCATCCTCGGCAACATCTTCCGCCTCGTCCACACCGTGAAGGGCACCTGCGGCTTCCTCGGGCTGCCGCGGCTCGAAGCGCTGGCGCATGCCGCCGAGACGCTGATGACCCGGTTCCGCGACGGCATGCCGGCCACCGGCGAGGCCGTGACGCTCGTTCTCGCCTCGATCGACCGCATCAAGAGCATTCTCGACCAGATCGAGGCCAACGAGCGCGAGCCGGAAGGCGACGACCGCGATCTGATCGCGCAACTCGACCGCATGTCGCAGCCGGAACCGTCGCGCCAGGAACCGTCGCATCAGCAACCGCAGGTGCGGCCGCCTTCGCCCGCGGCGGACGACGCGCAGGCGCCGCCGCGCGCGCGCGAGCAAGCAAAAGCCCCTGCCGTCGAACGGGAAACACAGCCGGCCGCGCGCGCCGACGAGGAGCGCGGCGAACGCCTCGCCGGTCATTCGATCCGCGTCAATGTCGAAACGCTCGACCGCCTGATGATGACGGTGTCCGAACTCGTTCTGACGCGCAATCAGCTCCTGGAAATCGTGCGCCGCCACGGCGATTCCGATTTCAAGGTGCCGCTGCAGCGCCTCTCCAACGTGACCGCGGAGCTGCAGGAAAACGTCATGAAGACGCGGATGCAGCCGATCGGCCATGCGTGGCAGAAGCTGCCGCGCATCGTGCGCGACCTCTCCGCCGAACTCGGCAAGGAGATCGAGCTCGTCATGCACGGCGCCGATACCGAGCTCGATCGGCAGGTGCTGGAACTGGTCAAGGATCCGCTCACGCATCTGGTGCGCAACTGCGCCGATCACGGCATCGAGGACGCCGCGGCGCGGCGCGCCGCCGGCAAGCCGGACAAGGGCACGATCCGGCTCAGTGCCTGGCACCAGGGCGGCCACATCATCATCGAGATCGCCGACGACGGCCGCGGCCTCGATCTGGCGCGTATTCGCGCGGCGGCGCTGGCGCAGGGCCTGGCGAGCGAAGCCGAACTCGCCGCCAAGTCCGACGGCGAGATCGGCAATCTCATCTTCACGCCCGGCTTCTCCACCGCGGCGAAAGTGACGAGCATCTCCGGCCGCGGCATCGGCATGGACGTGGTGCGCGCCAACATCGAGCAGATCGGCGGCACCGTCGATCTGAAGTCCGCGCCCGGCGCCGGCACCACCTTCACGATCAAGATCCCGCTGACGCTGGCGATCGTCTCCGCGCTGATCGTCGCCGCCGGCGGCGAGCGCTTTGCCGTGCCGCAGCTCGCCGTGCTCGAACTGGTACGGGTCGGCGCCGGCCGCGACCATCGTGTCGAGCGGATCAAGGACACGCCGGTGCTGCGCTTGCGCAACAAGCTCCTGCCCCTCGTTCACCTCAAGGAAGTGCTGCGGCTCGGCGAGGACGCGGCCGACGACGGCTTCGTGGTGGTGATGCAGGTCGGCAGCCAGATTTTCGGCACGGTCGTCGACAGCGTGTTTCACACCGAGGAGATCGTGATCAAGCCGATGTCGTCGAAGCTGCGGCAGATCGCGGCGTTCTCGGGCACGACCATCCTCGGCGACGGCTCGGTGATCATGATCGTCGATCCGAACGGCATCGCGCAGGCGCTCGGCCGCGCCACGCCGGTCGCCCGGCCGGAACAGGCGGCGGTCGAGACCGACGCGGCCGCCGACGAGGATTTGACGGCGCTCCTTCTGTTCCGCGCCGGCTCGCAGCAGCCGAAGGCGGTGCCGCTCTCGCTCGTCTCCCGGCTCGAGGAGATCGATTGCCGGCGCATCGAAATCTCCGACGGCCGCCATCTGCTGCAATACCGCGACCAGCTGATGCCGCTGTTGCGCATCGATGACGGGGCCGAAATCAAGCGCGAGGGCGCCCAACCGATCCTCGTTTTTTCCGACCGCGAGCGCTCGATGGGCCTCGTCGTCGACGAGATCGTCGACATCGTCGAACAGCGCTTCGATATCGAAGTGGCGAGCGAACGCGCCGGCGTGCTCGGCTACGCGGTGGTGAAAGGCAACGCCACCGAGATCGTCGACATCGGCCATTATCTGCCGCTCGCGTTCGACGATTGGCTGCATCGGCGCGACGCGCCGGCGGCGCGGCGCAAGCCGACGGTGCTGCTGGTCGACGACTCGGCGTTCTTCCGCGACATGCTCGCGCCCCTGATCAGGGCGGCCGGCTTTCAGGTCGTCGCGGTCGGCTCCGGCGCGCAGGCGCTGGCGGCGGCGAAGCCCGGCGCGGTCGACCTCGTCGTCACCGACGTCGAAATGCCGGGGATGGACGGTTTCGCGCTCGCGCACGCGCTGCGCGGCAACCCGTCGACCGCGGCGATGCCGATCATCGCGCTTTCCGCCATGGTCTCGGCCGACGCGATCGAGCGCGGCCGCGCGGCGGGATTTTACGATTTCGTCGCCAAGTTCGATCGCGCCGGCCTGATCGCCGCGATCAAGGAACAAGGCGCCGAACTCGCGCGGGCGGCGTGAGCGGGAGGCGGCGATGCAGGAGAGCAGCGATTTCACCGAGTTCGTCACCTTCACCATCGCCGGGCAGATGTTCGGCCTGCCGATCGCGCGCGTGCAGGACGTGTTCAAGCCGGCGCACGTCACCCGCGTTCCGCTTGCCGGCTCCGAGATCGCCGGCGTGCTCAATCTGCGCGGCCGCATCGTCACCATCATCGACATGCGCAGCCGCCTCGAGCTGTCGGCGCGCGCCGACGGCCGCGCGCCGATGGCGATCGGCATCGAAACGAGGAGCGAATCGTTCGGGCTCCTGGTCGACGCGGTGGGCGAAGTGCTCGAATTGCCGGACGCCGCGCGCGAGCAAAACCCGATCAATCTCGACCGCAAGCTCGCCGCCGTATCCGCGGGGGTCTATCGGCTCGACGGGCGGCTGCTCGTCGTTCTCGACATCGACCGCGTCTTGGATCTGCGCGCGGAGGCGGCCGCGGCATGACGACAGCGACAACGAGCGGGCCGGCGCCCGCGCAGCGTAGAGTGAGGAAGCGATGAAAACCTGTTTGATCGTCGATGATTCAAGCGTCATCCGCAAGGTGGCGCGGCGTATTCTCGAAGGGCTCGACTTCCGCATCCTGGAAGCCGAGAACGGCGAGGACGCGGTCGAGGCCTGCCGCGCCGAGATGCCGGAGGCGATCCTGCTCGACTGGAACATGCCGAAGATGGACGGCTACGAATTCCTGCGGGCGCTGCGCCGCATTCCCGGTGGCGACAAGCCGAAGGTGGTGTTCTGCACCACCGAGAACGATGTCGCTCACATCGCCCGGGCGCTTCACGCCGGCGCCAACGAGTACATCATGAAGCCGTTCGACAAGGACATCGTCGAGGCCAAGTTTCAGGAAGTCGGCCTGATCTAGCTGAGGATGGCTGTCGCACGCCTGGTCGGCGAACGATTTGGTGTTGATCCGAGCCCCGGAAGTTCAGGTATCATGAGTGTACTCCTCGCTGCCGCGAGCCCCGTGACCGCCGTCGACAAGCCGCTGCGCGTCATGGTCGTTGACGATGCTGTGGTGGCGCGCCGCCTGGTGACGCGCTGGATCGACGCCGAGCCGGACATGGCGGTGGCGGCGTGCCTGCGCACCGGGCGCGAGGCGGTCGATCAGCTCGTCGAGGTCGATCCCGACGTCGTCGTGCTCGACGTCTATATGCCCGACCTCGACGGCATCGCGGCGCTGCCGCAGCTCCTGGAGAAGAAGCCCGGCCTGACCGTGATCATGGCCTCGATGCTGACGCGCCGCGGCGCGGAGGTGACGCTGCGGGCGCTATCGCTCGGCGCCGCCGATTACGTCGCCAAGCCCGTCACGTCGGACGAGGCGCCGACCACGGCCGCGTATCGGCGAGAGCTGATCGAGAAAATCCGCCACCTCGGCCGTGCGCGGACCGCCCGGCGCGCTGCGCCGTCGCCCGCGCTCGGCCAGGTCGCGCCGCTGCCGCCAGCGCTCGAGCCGCAACAGAGCGAGCCGCCGGCCTTCACGCTGCGGCCGTTCGCGGTCGCAATGCCGCGGGCCTTGCTGATCGGGTGTTCGACCGGGGGCCCGCAGGCGCTCACGGCCCTGATGGGCTCGATCGGCCCGACCATCGATCGCATCCCGGTCTTGATCGTCCAGCACATGCCGGCGACCTTCACAGCCGTTCTCGCCGAGCATTTGACGCGGATCAGCGGCCGGCCCGTACGCGAGGGCGAGCACGGCGAACCGGTCGCAGCCGGCCGGATCTATGTGGCGCCGGGCGGGCGCCACATGCGGGTCGTTCGCGGCGCCGACGGCCCCATGATCGACATCGGCGACGATCCGGCCATCAATTTCTGCAAGCCCGCGATCGACCCCTTGTTCACTGCGGCGGCGCGCGTGTGGGGCGCGGGCAGTCTCGCGCTCGTTCTCACCGGTATGGGCAACGACGGCGCGGGCGGCGCGTCCGCGATCGCCGCCGCCGGCGGCAGCGTGCTGGCGCAGGACGAGGCGACCAGCGCGGTGTGGGGCATGCCGCGCGCGGTGGCGCGGGCCGGCGCGTGCTCGGCCGTGCTGCCGCTCGGTGAAATCGCCGGAAGGATCAACCGCCTCACCGCTGGAGACCGCTCGTGACCCCGCACGACTACGAATTCCTGCGCACGACCCTCAAAGAGCGCTCGGGACTCGTGCTCTCCGACGACAAGCAGTATTTGGTGGAAAGCCGGCTGTTGCCGGTCGCGCGCAAATTCGGCCTCGGCGGCCTCGACGAACTGGTCGCCGCGCTGCGCTCCGCCGACGCCGACGCGCTGACGACGGCGGTGGTCGAAGCCATGATGACCAACGAGACGTTCTTCTTCCGCGACAAGATGCCGTTCGAGCATTTCCGCGCCACCATCATGCCGGCGCTGCTCGCGGCGCGGCGCGGCTCGCGCACCATCCGCGTCTGGTGCGCGGCGGCCTCGACCGGGCAGGAGCCTTATTCCCTCGCCATGTGCCTCAAGGAGATGGAGCACGAGATCGACGGCTGGCACATCGAGATTTTCGCCACCGATCTTTCCAACGAAGTCCTGGAAAAAGCCCGCCACGGCATCTACAGCCAGTTCGAGGCGCAGCGCGGGCTGCCGATCCAGTTGCTGATCAAATATTTCGCCAAGGTCGGCGAGATGTGGCAGGTCGGTCCCGACATCCGCGCGATGGTGAAATTCCAGCAGCTCAATCTGCTGACGCCGTTCTCTTATTTGCGCAGCTTCGATCTGATCTTCTGCCGCAACCTGCTCATCTATTTCGACCAGGACACCAAGGTCGCGCTGTTGGAACGCCTGTCGCGCGCCATCGCCGCCGACGGCTATCTGGTGCTCGGCGCCGCGGAAACGGTCGTCGGCCTGACCGACAGCTTCAAGACCATCCCCGACAAACGCGGCCTGTTCGCACCCAACCCGCGCCCGGCGCCGGCGGCGGCTAAGGCCTTCACCGGCCCGCGCTTGGTGGCGGTGAACGCCGGGCGGTAGGGCGATCGGCAAGACCGGCCTTGTAGCGCTTGTGTGCAACAAAAAACCCGCCGTTTCCGGCGGGTTTTTTTCAGGTTCGCGCGATCGCGGCAAAAGCTATGCCGAAATCTTCGCCTCGTCCTCCGTGGGCTCGCGCAGCACGTAGCCGCGGCCCCAGACGGTTTCGATGTAGTTCTTGCCGCTCGAGGCGTTGGCGAGCTTCTTGCGCAGCTTGCAGATGAAGACGTCGATGATCTTCAATTCCGGCTCGTCCATGCCGCCATAGAGGTGGTTCAGGAACATTTCCTTGGTCAGCGTGGTGCCCTTGCGCAGCGACAGGAGCTCCAGCATCTGATATTCCTTGCCGGTCAGATGCACCCGCGCGGCGGAGACCTCGACCGTCTTGGTGTCGAGATTGACGACGAGGTCGCCGGTCTGGATCACCGATTGGGCGTGGCCCTTGGAGCGCCGCACGATGGCGTGGATGCGGGCGACCAGTTCGTCCTTGTGGAACGGCTTGGTCATGTAGTCGTCGGCGCCGAAGCCCAGCCCCTTGACCTTGTCCTCGATGCCGGCAAGGCCGGACAGGATCAGGATCGGCGTCTTCACCTTGGAGACGCGCAGGCTGCGCAAAACCTCGAAGCCCGACATGTCCGGCAGGTTCAGATCGAGCAAGATGATGTCGTAGTCGTAGATCTTGCCGAGGTCGACGCCTTCTTCGCCGTAATCGGTCGTGTAGACGTTGAAGCTTTCCGACTTCAGCATCAGCTCGATCGATTGCGCCGTGGCGCTATCGTCTTCAATCAGCAAAACGCGCATGCCAGTCCCTTTCCTCGCCGCGCGGGCTCAAGGTCGGCACGCCCAGCGGCGGCCCCCGAAAAGAACGCCTTGGGACAACTGATTCGGAACGGTAAGCGCGCTATGGTTAACAAAACCTGATTCCGCCATGCAAGCACTCTCTGGGCAAATTCCAGCGAATCGCCTTAAGGTCCTGCGTGAAGGTGGTTTTTTACCCAATTCTGGCGCTCATGTTCCAGTTGAGGATTCGGCGCTAACCGATTCTCCCGACTCGCCCCTTGGTCTGTCCGAGCGAGCCCGCCCTGTTCCCAAGGACACCGCAATGATTAACGCCCCGGGTAAACACAGAGTTAAGAACCACAACGAAGAGGTAACCATCGCCAAAGATCGGGCATGGGCGCCATGAAGGCACTGGCGGAACAGATCAACGAACTCGACGGTATCGAGGTCTATGGCCGCGTCGTCGGCGTGCGCGGCTTGATGGTCGAGGTGGCGGGGCCGCTCTACGCGATGTCGGTCGGCGCGCGCGTCGTCATCGAGACGCCGGGCAAGAACATTCCCTGCGAGGTGGTCGGCTTTTCCGGCGGCCATGCGCTGTTGATGCCGTTCGCACCGCTCGAAGGCGTGCGGCGCGGCTGCCGCGCGATGGTCAGCGCGGTGGTCGGCGCGGTGCGGCCGTCGGCCGCCTGGCTCGGGCGCGTCGTCAACGCGCTCGGCGAGCCGATCGACGGCAAGGGCCCGTTGCTGTCGGGACCCTCGCCCTATCCGTACCGCAACACGCCGCCGCTCGCCCATGCGCGCCGCCGCGTCGGCGCGCCGCTCGATCTCGGCGTGCGCGTCCTCAACACTTTTTTGACGTGTTGCCGCGGCCAGCGCATGGGCATTTTCGCCGGCTCCGGCGTCGGCAAATCGGTGCTGCTCTCCATGCTGGCGCGCAACGTCGCCGCCGATGTCTCGGTCATCGGCCTGGTCGGCGAACGCGGCCGCGAGGTGCAGGAATTCCTGCAGGACGATCTCGGCGCGGCCGGGCTCGCCCGTTCCGTCGTCGTGGTCTCGACCTCCGACGAGCCGGCGCTGATGCGCCGCCAGGCGGCCTATGTGACGCTCGCCATCGCCGAATATTTTCGCGACGACAACAAAGACGTTCTGGTGCTGATGGATTCGGTCACCCGCTTCGCCATGGCGCAGCGCGAGATCGGGCTCTCGGCCGGCGAGCCGCCGACCGCCAAGGGCTACACGCCGACGGTATTCACCGAGCTGCCGCGGCTTCTGGAACGGGCCGGGCCGGGCATGGAAGAGCAGGGCACCATCACCGGCATTTTCACCGTGCTGGTCGACGGCGACGACCATAATGAGCCGATCGCCGACGCCGTGCGCGGCATTCTCGACGGCCATGTGGTGATGGAACGGGCGATCGCGGAGCGCGGGCGTTATCCGGCAATCAACGTACTCAAATCGGTGTCGCGCACCATGCCGCGCGCCGCCGACCCGGCCTATCTGCCGGTGCTGACGCGGGCGCGGCAGATCATGGCGACCTATGCCGACATGGAGGAACTGATCCGGCTCGGCGCCTATCGCGCCGGCACCAGTCCCGAGGTCGACGAGGCGATCCGGCTGCACCAGCCGTTCGAAGCTTTTCTCGGCCAGGGTAAGGAAGAAGCAACTTCCTTGGCCGAAGGATATCGCCGCTTGGCCGAAATCGTGGCCGGCGCGGAAACCGATCGCTAACGTTATCGCGGCACAGTGGGGGTCAGGGGCGTCGCGCGGCTGGGGGTTGCGGCTTGGGTTTGATGGCGCCGACTAAGGGTGCCGGCGGCAGGCGCGGACGTTGCGAGGTCCCGGTGTGGGCCGATGTGCTTGGCCGATGTACTTGGCGGCTTCGGGGGAGTAGGAGTCGATGAAGTCCCGTGAGACCCTCATTCGCCTGAAGAAATTTCAGGTCGACGAGAAACGGCGCAAGGTCGCGCAGATCGAGACCATGATCGCCGAGTTCGAACGCATGGCCGGCGACCTCGAGCGCGAGATCCGCGTCGAGCAGGATCGCGCCGGCATCCACGATCCCGGCCATTTCGCCTATCCCACCTACGCCAAGGCCGCGATCGGGCGACGCGAAAACCTCAAGCGTTCGGCCGATGAATTGCGGGCGCAGCTTGATGACGCCAAGGGCGCGCTCGGCGAGGCGTTCGACGAGCTCAAGAAGGTCGAGCTCTTGGACGAACGCGACCAGTTGCGCGAACGCGAGGCGGAACACACGGCCGAGCAGTCCGAACTCGACGCCATCGCGCTCATGCGCGTGCGCGGCGCGCCGGTCTGATTTTTCGTCGTTTCGCGCGCGAGAAGCGCCGGAAAGCCGCGGTTCCCGGGACAAATCCTGCATATTCAGTGACGGATGCCAGGCTCGCCGTGCGGACCGGCGGCTGGAAATCACGTGCCTTTCCCGCCGTTTCGCTCTCGACGGGGGCTGGCTTCCGTGGCGATAATCAGTCAACCAGTGCCATGGTGTCGGGGCCGGGGACGGTGATGTTGATGCAGGCGGAGTTGGTGTGGCTGCTTGCGGCCGTTGCCAAGGGCGACGAGGCCGCGTTCGAGCGCCTATACGAAGCCACCCGCGCGAAACTTTACGGCGTCCTGCTGCGTATCTTGGGCCGAGCCGAGCTCGCCGAGGACGTGATGCAGGAAACCTATCTCAAAGTCTGGACCAATGCCGGCCAGTTCGACCCGACGCTGGCGAGCCCGATCACCTGGATGGTGGCGATGGCGCGCAACCGCGCGATCGATATCATGCGCAAAAAAGGCGAAGTTTCGATCGAGGAGAAGCAGGTCGAGGCCATGGGCGCCGCCGCCGAATCCGCCCCGCCGCTCGCCCGCCGCGAGATGACCGAGGAGCTGCGGCGGCTGTTGTCCTGTCTCGGCCGGCTCGACCCGGAAAAGCAGCGCATCGTGCTGCTCGCCTATTACAGCGGCTGGAGTCGCGAACAATTGGCCACCAAGCTCGACATCCCCGTCAACACCATCAAGACCTGGTTGCGGCGCAGCCTACTCGAAGTTCGCGACTGCATGGGCGGGTAGTGCAAGCTTAAGGCTCGGAGTTTTGGCGTCTCGCAGGAGTGTGTGGAGTAATGAAATACGACGACGATAAGGATGCGCTCGCCGCGGAATACGTTTTGGGAACGCTCTCCTCCGACGAGCGCGACCAGGCCGAGGCGATGCTGGCGATCGATCCGGGCTTCGAAGCGGCCGTGCGCCAATGGGAACGGCGGCTCGGCGAACTCAACGTCATGGTCGAAGCGGTCGAGCCGCGCCCGGAAGTTTGGGGCAAGATCAAGCTTGCGCTGGGGCATGAAGGCGCCGGAGCCGAGCCCGCCGAACTCGCGCTGCCGCGGATCGAGAACGTTGCGCCGCACGTGCCGGACGCCTCGCATGAGCTCGAATCCGAACATCCGGAAGAGGCGCACGCACCCGAGCCGGCGATAACGCTGGACGCGTCCGACCAGCTGGAGCCTGAAGCGGAGACGCCGGAGACGGCGGAGGCGGCGGAGACGGAAGAAACAGAAAACGCGCCGGCGGAGTCGGCGCATTTGGCCGCGCTGGAAGCGAGCCTGTTTCAGGCCGAAGCCGCGCCGGGCGCCGAGGCCGCGGCCGGCGCGGCGCCGTCAGTGCGCGTGGAGCCGCGCGCGACCGCACGCAGAGCCGATATCATCATTCTGGCGCATCGGGCCGCGCACTGGCGGCGCATGACCGCCATCGCCGCGGCGATCGCCGCGCTGCTCGCGGTCTATGTCGCCGTCTCGCGCGTCGCGCCCGATCTCATTCCGGCGCCGCTGCGCGGCACGCAAGTCGCGGCACCCGCGCCGGCGCCGGGACGATCGCAGCAGGACCGCCTGGTCGCCGTGCTGCAGCAGGAGCCGACCGCGCCGGCCTTCCTCCTCACGCTCGACACGCGCACCCGTTCGCTGACGGTGCGGCGGGTCGCGGCGACCCCGGAAACCGGACGCAGCTATCAGCTCTGGCTCATCGCCAAACAGTTTCCCAATCCGCAATCGCTCGGCGTCGTCGGCGAGAACGAGTTCACCCAGCGCGCGCTGCCCGCCAATTACGATCTCGATACGCTGCGCACGGCGAGCTACGCCGTCTCGCTCGAACCCGCGGGCGGCTCGCCGAGCAACGGCCCGACCGGGCCGGTGTTGTTTACGGGGAAGGCGGTCGAGTCTTTGCCGAGTGCGCCGCCGCCGGCACCGAAAACCTGATCGATGATTTTTGCCGCCATCATGCCCGCGCTTGTCGCGGGCATCTGGCGACAGCAAATCGTCTTACCTGATCGCCGGCAAGTTTCCGCTTACCGTCGTCGGCTGGCCGGCCTTGACCAGCGGCGCGGTGCCGAGATCGACGTCGGTGACGCGCGCGAAGATGCCGACGGCGGCCACCAAGGTGGCGCAAAGAAGGCCCACGACGACGATCTTCAAATGGGTCCTGCGATCGGCGTTATAAAGCGAATGGTTCATGGCATTCTCCGCTTTCGCCGAGGAATAGATAGCGGCGGGCGGGGCAAGAGGGTGTGTTTGAGGTCACAACTGGGGTGCGATTGGTCCCTATAGAACGCAACTTCACCGAAGCTTGATCTACCGTGATAACGGGTGAGCGTGCCCTCCGGTTCAGTCGGTACGCAAAAATGCTGACCCTCGAGCTCTACGCGATGCCCGTTAACGTCCTCCCCGTGAACTCCGATCGATTTCAATCAACTTGTCGGCGGTGAAGACCGAGGCGCGGATGCCGGAAAAGCTCGTGATCGAATATATCGGCCACCGTGGCGACGGGGTTTCCGAAGGCGCGGACGGCCCGATCTATGTGCCCGGCGCGTTACCGGGCGAAACGGTCGAGGTCGAGCCGGTCGCCGGCCATCCCGACCGGCGTCATCTCCTGCGCGTCGAGATGCCGAGCGCTGAACGCATTGCGCCGATCTGTCCGCATTTCGGCGTGTGCGGCGGCTGCGCCATCCAGCACTGGGAGGCGCCCCGCTACCGCGCCTGGAAGCGCGATCTCGTCGTCGAAGCCCTGCAGCAGGCCCGGCTCGAGGCTCCGGTCGGCGATTTGATCGATGCCCATGGCGACGGCCGCCGCCGCGCCGTCCTGCATGCCAGGCGCGGCACGCACGAGGTGCTGGAGGTCGGCTTTTCCGCCGCCCGCACCCACCGTCTGGTCGCGATCGACGTCTGTCCGGTGCTGTCGCCGCGGCTCGGCGGCGCCATCGAGGCGGCATGGGCGATCGCCGAGGTGCTCGCTCCCGCGGTGAAGCCGCTCGACATTCACGTCACGGCGACGGACGCGGGTCTCGATATCGATGTGCGTGGTTCTGGCCCTCTGACCGCCCCGCTCACCGCGGCGTTGGCGCGGGTCGCCGAGCAGTGCGACCTCGCCCGGCTGACCCGCCATGGCGAAATGGTGGCGCAGCGCCGCCTGCCGACCGTGCGCGTCGGCAAGGCGGTCGTGAATTTGCCGCCGGCGGCGTTCCTGCAGGCGACCGTTGCCGGCGAGGCCGCGTTGGCGCGGCTCGTCCTCGCCGCGTGCGCGGACGCCAAAAATACCGCCGATCTGTTCGCCGGCATCGGCCCGTTCGCGCTGCGGCTTGCTGAGAGCGCGCGCGTTCACGCTGCCGACAGCGACGAAGCCGCGATCGCTGCGCTCCAGCGCGCCGCCGCGACCACCGCCGGGCTCAAGCCGGTCACGGTCGAGGTCCGCGACCTGTTCAAGCGCCCGTTCGTCGTGGCCGAGCTCGATCGCTTCGACGCCGTGGTGTTCGATCCGCCGCGCCAGGGCGCACAGGCGCAGGCCCGCGAACTCGCGGCGAGCCGCGTGCCGCGCGTCGTCGCCGTGTCCTGCAATGCCGCGACATTCGCCCGCGATGCCGCCGAACTCGTCCGCGGCGGCTATCGGCTCCTCGAGGTGACGCCGGTCGATCAGTTCCGCTACGCGGCGCACGTCGAGATCGTCGCGCGGTTCGAACGCGGACGGCCGTAAGCGCGAGGCTTACGGCCGCCATTGCCACTTCGATCTAATCAGAACACCAGCTGCGAGCGCGCCGCGATCCAGTCGATGGTGGCGCCGCGGTAGTTGGTGACGAGCCCGTAGGCTTGCGGGTTGTCGACGATGACGTGTTCGTAATCGAGCATGAACTTCATGTTCAGGTTCGGATACCAGTTGATGCCGACGCCGTAAGACGTCTGCTCGCCGCCGCCATAGGTGTTGGTGCCGCCGGTAGCGACGCCCGGCGCGGTGTAGGCACTGCCGAGCGTCGCCGTCGTCAGATACGGGCTGTTGAGGTTGACGATGCTGAAGCGGCCGGCGAGTTCGACCGCGCCCCAGCCGGGACTGCCGGGCGCGAGCGGCACCTCGGGAATGACGCCGGTATAGGCGCCGCGGGTCGGATCGTAGAGCCGCTTGCCGCCGAACGAGTAGCTCGCTTCGACGTAACCACCGTCCATATTGATGGTCGGGCCGCCAACGCCGCCTTGCAGATTGCCGGGGGTTGCCGTGACGCCCGATCGGGTCTCGATGACGTAGTGATAATACTCGCCCTGGACGAAGAAATTGTACAACGAGGCCGCCGCTTCCGCCGCGTAGACCTGGCCGCCGGTCGCGGGGATATAGCCGGTGTTGAGGAAATAGGTCGGATCGACGCGCAGCTCCGGCCGGTCGTACAGCTGGATCGCCATCTCGTTTTCCTGCGCGCGCGGCGCGAACAGGTCGCCGACATTGAAGCCGAGATGCAGCGTCGCGTCGTTCGTCTGGACGAACTGATAGGCGCCGCGGGCGAGGAAGGCGAATTGCGGTCCGAGCCCGGTCATCTGCGCGCTGGTGACGCACGGCGTGCCGGCGGTGACGGCGGTCGTGCCGGTGTTGCACGACGCGCCGGCGGTGTGCAGCGCGCCCGAATTGGGCCCGGTGAAGAACGCGCCGACCCAATAGCGGTCGTTGTTCGAACGGACGTCGATCGCCGAGCGGAAATCGCCGCCGCCGAATTCGGTCGCGACCACCTGCGACGACGAGCGCTCCAGGAACATGATGTCGTTCGAAGAGGTCGCCTCGTCGAGCGTCCACGGCACGTCCTGGACGCCGAGATCGAACGCGACCGGAAATTGTTCGCCTTGCTGGTAGAAGCCGTTGTAGGTGATGAGCGCGTTCTCCACGCCGGCGAGATAATTGTTGTTCGTCGTCGGGCTGGTGCTCGAATCGGCGTTGGCCAGCGCGTTGTTCGGATTGTAGCCGTCCGATGTGTTGCCGAAATCGTAGACGAGGGCGTAGTGCCAATCGGACGCGAAGTTGCCGACGACGCCGAGGCGCGCCCGGCGCAGATCGATGCCGTCGGCGAGGCCCTTCTGGTCCAACGTGTCCGGCGCCGCCTTGTAGCTGTAGCCGCCGGTATCGATGTGCAGACGGCCGAACAGCTCGATCGTGTTGTCGCCGGTCGCGTCGGAAAAGCCGAAATGGTAGCCGCGGTCGTAGGTCATCAGCACTTTCGCCGGCAGCGCGGGGACCGGCGCGCCGACCGGCGGCGGCGCCGGTTGGCCGGGCGTGGTTTGCTGCTGTTGCGGCGCCGCGGCGACCGACGTCGGCTTTTGCCGGCGCAACTGCCGGATCTCCGCCTGCAGCGATTTGATTTCGGCCTCGTGCTGGGCCTCGATGCGCTGTATCTCCGCTTCCAGCTTCTGGATCTGGACGTCTTGCGCGCGCGCCGGCGTGGCGCACAGCGCCCATGCGCCCGCCGCCGCGATTGCGATCGGGAGGCCGCGGCCCCCGAACATCGTCCATGCTGTCGATAAGGTGTCGGTTCGACCGTCGCGCGTCATAGCCCAGCCCTCAAAACTATATCCCCTTGATGGATTATTTAGATGTATGTCTATGGAATTAGTCAATTAATCAGATGCGATTTCGCTCGGAAAACCGGGGCAAACGCCGAAATAAAAACGAAATTTTCGCCGCCGCCGCGGCGCGCTCGATTTATTCTATATTTGATGGTAGATGTAGATCATTGCTCTACCGAATCGGGCGACTTATGCTTACGGCCAAAGGAAAATACAGCCTCAAGGCGCTCGCCTATCTCGCCACGCTCGAACCGGGCGCGACGACGCAGGCGATCGATATCGCGCAGGCGAACAACATCCCGAAGAAGTTTCTCGACGCCATTCTCGGCGAATTGCGCAACGCCGGCATCGTGCACAGCCGCAAGGGTCCCGGCGGCGGCTACATGCTGGCGCGCGCGCCGGGCGAGATCAAACTCGGCCACGTCATCCGCACCATCGACGGCCCGCTCGCCCCGATCGCCTGCGCCAGCCGCACCGCTTATCAGCCGTGCCGCGACTGCCGCGACGTCAAGACCTGCACCGTGCGCCTGCTGATGACGCGGGTCCGCGACGCCATGTCGGACGTGCTCGATCGCGTGTCGCTCGCGGAGATGATCGCGATGGGCGGGCAACGGCAGCTTGCCAAGTTGATGGCGAAACCTGCGGCGCCGGCGAAAAGAAGGACGCGGCTGTGAGTTGGGATGCAATTGGGGGTAGGGCGCGCTATCTCTTCGTCATTGCGAGGAGCGCAGCGACGAAGCAATCCAGAGTCGGCGGCACGGCGCTTGGATTGTTTTGCGGAACTCGTATTGACGCGCTGATTTGAATGCAGAACGAAGCGCTGTGCCGCTTCCCCTGGATTGCTTCGTCGCTGCGCTCCTCGCAATGACGAGCCTTACCGCTTGCCCCACGGCACCAAGGCCCAGACGCGCTCGTGCAGGTAATAGATGAAAATCTTGGTCAGAATCTCGGTGACGGCGACGGAGCCGGCGATTTTCGGGCTGCCGGTGATGACGAAGGCGACCAGGAAAGTGTCGAGGCTGCCCGTGGCGCGCCAGCTCACCGCCTTGGCGAGCGAACGGGAATGAGTTTCGGTCCAGCGCTTGAGCTTGCCGCGCAACGCCGGCACGGCGTTCGGCGCCTCGCTCGTTCGGCTTGGCGCCGCAGCGATGCTTTCGACGCAGCCCATCCCCACGGTGTCGTAGGTTTCCGGATCGATCAGGATGAAGCTGCCGGTCTCCTTGCAGTCGGCGTAGCGGTCGACCGCGATCGAGCGATCGAGCTTGAGCGTGCCGGTGCCGATCTCGTTCGGCGCGATCGCCGGCGTGGCGACGGAGCGCCCGGTGTCGAGGTCGAACACCTGGACATCCGGCGCGATGGTGGCGGTAGCGGTCGTGGTGGCGAGCTTGAACAGATAATGCCGCCCCGGTTCGAACGGCGCGCTGCTCATCCAGAACACCCGCGCCGAAATCCGGTCGGTCGTGGCCGGAGGCTCGTCCAGCCCCACGACCACGTCGCCGCGCGAGGCGTCGATCTGATCGGCGAAGGTCAGCGTGACCGAGCGGCCGGCGCCGGCGCGGGCAAGGTCGCCGTCGAAGGTGGCGATGCGGGCGATGTGCGTGACGCGGCCGGCGGGGAGAATTTGCACCGCCATCCCGGCGCGGGCTTCGCCGCCCGCGATCATGCCGCTATAGCCGCGAAAATCCGCATGCGGCCGGCTGACCCATTGCACCGGCATGCGGAAGCCGCGGCGGTCGGCGCGCCGCGCCGTGTCCACCTGTTCGAGATGTTCGAGAAGCGTCGGGCCGCGGTACCATTCCATCCGCGCCGAGCGGGCGACGACATTGTCGCCGGAATTGGCGGCGAGCGGAATGCAGATGATGTCGTCGAAGCCTAGACCGGCGGTGAAGGCGCGGAAGCTCTCCGCGATCGCGTCGAACGCGTCCTGCGACCAGCCGACGCGGTCCATCTTGTTGACGGCGAGCACGAGCTTGCGCACGCCGAGCATCGATAAGATCATCACGTGGCGTTTGCTCTGCCGCGTCAGCCCGTCGTCGGCGCCGACCAGAACCAGCGCGAGGTCGGCGACCGAGGCGCCGGTCGCCATGTTGGCGGTGTACTGCTCGTGGCCGGGCGCGTCGATGACGATGAACTTGCGCCGCGGCGTGGCGAAGAAGCGGTAGGCGACGTCGATCGTTATTTTCTGCTCGCGCTCGGCGGCGAGGCCGTCGACCAGGAGCGCGAAATCGAGCGCGCCGTCCTGGGTGCCGAATTTGCGCGAGTCGGCGGCGAGCGCGTCGAGCTGGTCGGCGAACAGCTGCTTGGACTCATACAACAGCCGGCCGATCAGCGTCGACTTGCCGTGATCGACCGAACCGCAGGCGACGAAGCGCAGCAAGCCCTTCGGCCCATGCTGTGGCAAGGCCGTGTCCGCCGCCCGCACCGCCGGCAGGAAATGCACGCTCATCAGAAATAGCCTTCCTGCTTTTTCCGCTCCATCGAGGCTGAGCCGTCGCGGTCGATGACGCGGCCGCGCCGCTCGGAGTAGGGGCTGGCGAGCGTCTCCTCGATGATCTCCGGCACGGTCAGCGCGGCACTCTCGATTGCGCCGGTCAGCGGATAGCAGCCGAGCGTGCGAAACCGCACGATCCTGGTCTGCGGCCGCTCGCCGGCCTCGAGCGGCAGCCGCTCGTCATCGACCATGATCAGCGTGCCGTCGCGCTCGACCACCGGACGCGGCGCGGCGAAATAGAGCGGCACCACCGGGATGCGCTCCTGGTGGATGTATTGCCAGACGTCGAGCTCGGTCCAGTTCGACAGCGGAAACACGCGGAAGCTTTCGCCGCGGCGCTTGCGGCTATTGTAGATGCGCCAGGGCTCGGGCCGCTGCCGCTTGGGATCCCAGAGGTGATGGGCGTTGCGGAACGAGAACACGCGCTCCTTGGCGCGCGACTTCTCCTCGTCGCGGCGGGCGCCGCCGAACGCGGCGTCGAAGCGATGGGCATCGAGCGCCTGACGCAAGCCTTGCGTCTTCATCACGTCGGTATGGATCTCCGATCCGCTGGTGATCGGGTCGATGCCGCGCGCGAGACCGTCACGGTTGACGTGCACGATGAGGTCGAGGCCGAGCGCCTTGGCGCGGGCGTCGCGGAATTCGATCATCTCGCGGAATTTCCAGGTCGTGTCGACGTGCAACAGTGGGAACGGCGGCTTGGCTGGATAGAACGCCTTGAGCGCGAGGTGCAGGAGGACGGAGGAATCCTTGCCGATCGAATAGAGCAGCACCGGATTTTCCGATTCCGCGACCGCCTCGCGGAAGATGTGGATGCTTTCGGCCTCGAGCTCCTCGAGATGGGTGAGCGGCGCTGCGCGCTCCAGCTCCGGGCCCGTCAGTGCGACCCGCTCGTCGTTATGATCGATGGCGGTGGAGACAGCGTCCATGATCCGTCCTTTTTTTCTTCTGATGTTCAAATTTCGCGGCTCAAACCGGCAGTGCCTTCGCGCGCACCAGACGGCCGCTGGGGTCGACGTGGAGCCCGCATTCCTTCTTTTCTTCCTGTTCCCACCACCAGCGGCCGGCGCGCTCGGCCTCGCCCGGCGCGACCGCGCGCGTGCACGGCGCGCAGCCGATCGAGAGGAAGCCGCGGTCGTGCAGCGTGTTGGTCGGCACCTGATGCGCGCGCACGAAGTCGAGCGCGCGGTCGCGGCTCCAATCGAACAGCGGATTGATCTTGATCAGTCCGCGTGCCTCGTCGTACGCGGCGGGCGAAAACTGCGCGCGGTCGGCGGACTGGTCGGCGCGAATCCCGGTGATCCAGGCGGCGGCGCCGTCGAGCGCGCGCGCAAGCGGCGCGATTTTGCGCACCGCGCAGCAGTCGTGACGCGCCGCCACCGAGGAGCGGAAGCCGTCGATGCCTTGCCGGGCGATCAGCGCTTCGACCTGGCCATGCTCCGGCGCCAAGGCGCGAACGCGGATGCCGTAGCGGCGCTCGGTCGCCGCCCACACCTCGTGCGTTTCCGGAAACAGCCGGCCGGTATCGAGCGTCGCCACCTCGATCGCGAGGTTTTGGGAAAAGATCGCGTGCGCGATCGCCTGGTCCTCGAGGCCGAAGCTGGTCGTGAAGACGATGCGGCCAGCGATGACGGAACGGATCGCGGCGAGACGCGCGAGCAGATCAAGCGTGCCGAAGTCGTCCGCGAGCGTCGCCGCGGTTGCTGCCGCCATCGCAGCAGCCGCAGCCGGCGACGCCGGCGTCTCGTGATCGGCGCTTCGATCTGATAGACGGCGGGACTGCGCCAGGCGGATGCCGCCGCGGCGCGCGACTTCGGTCATTTGCAACCAACCCCTCACTCGGGCTGGTCACTTAGAACGAAACCGTTGACGAGCCAAGAGCTTGGCAGCAAAAAGAAAAATGCTGCCATGCCGCGATCGGCGTGCAGTTTTTCATTTCATTGGGGACGTGATCGGTAGCAATCGCAGCCGCGCGCCAACCACCCCTCACATCCGCTTCGCCACTTCTTCCAGCATGACCTCGGTGGCGCCGCCGCCGATCGCCTGGACGCGCGCGTCGCGCGTCATGCGCTCGATCGTGCTCTCGCGCATGTAGCCCATGCCGCCGTGAAATTGCAGGCAGTCGTACATGACTTCGTTGACCAGTTCGCCGCAATAGGCCTTGACCATCGACACTTCCTTGGTGGCGTCGAGCCCTTGCGTGTCGAGCCAGGCGGCGTGATAGATGAGCTGCCGGCCGGCCTCGACCTTGGCGGCGAGCATGGCGAGGCGCTGGCGGATGGCCTGCTTGTCCCACAACGGCGCGCCGAACGCCTTGCGGGTGCGCACGTATTCGAGCGTCAGCGCGATGGCGGCCTGGGCTTCGCCCATCGCCATGGCGCCGATGACGGTGCGCTCGTTCTGAAAGTTCTTCATGATGGCGTAGAAGCCGCGGCCTTCTTCGCCGAGCACGTTTTCCGCCGGGATGCGGCAGGAATCGAAATGCAGCTCCGCGGTGTCGGAGGAGCGCCAGCCGTGCTTGTCGAGCGCGCGGCTCACGGTGAAGCCGGGCGTGCCCTTCTCGACCAGGAACATCGTCACCGACTGGCTCGGCCGCCCGGCGGGCGCGGTCTTCGCCGCCACGCAATAGAGGTCGGCGTGGACGCCGTTGGTGATGAACATCTTGGCGCCGTCGAGCACGTAACTGTCGCCGTCGCGCCGCGCCGCGGTGCGGATGCCTTTGACGTCGGAGCCGGCGTCCGGCTCCGTCACCGCGACCGCGGTGATGACCTCGCCGGCGATGATGCCCGGCATCCATCTGTCCTTCTGCGCCTCGCTGCCGGCATTGAAGACGTGGACGGAGGCCATGTCGGTGTGGACGAGCGCGGTGATGGCGACGCCGCCGAAGGTCGAGCGGCCGAGCTCCTCGGCGTACACCGCGGTCGCGATCGTATCCATTTCCGAGCCGCCGTATTTGGCCGGATAGCGGATGCCGAAAAAGCCGAGGCCGCCCATGCGGCGCAAAACTTCGCGCGGCACCATGCCTTGTTCTTCCCAGGCGAGCGCGTGCGGCTTGATCTCGGTATCGACGAAGCGGCGCACCTGCGCCCGCAGCATGTCGTGCTCTTCGGCAAAATACGGCGACCGATGGCTCACCGGCGGCGCAATGTCGCTCGCTTTGAATTCTTTGTTCATGACGGCGCTGGCTCTCTCGCTTCGATTGCTGTTCTCGGCGCGGCCGCGCTGTTGGCGCCGGCCGGCCGGTTGGGCGCGAGTATAGCCGAATTTGCCGCCGGTCAGAGCCCTTCGATGAAGGCGACCATGCGCTTGCGCTCCTCGGGATCAGGGAGCGGGCCGCGCATGGCGCCGAGATTGTCGGTCATGTGCGCCGCGTCCGCGGTGCCGGGAATGACGGTGGTCACCCGCGGGTCGCTGATGAGGTATTTGAGGAAGAACTGCGCCCAGCTCGCCGCGAAGCCGCGGGCCCAATCGGGCAGCTCCTTGCCGTGGACGGCGCGGAACAGGCGGCCGCGGCCGAACGGCAGCGCGGTGAAGACGCCGGCCTTGACCTCGGCGGCGAGCGGCAGAATGCGCTTCTCGGCTTCGCGGTCGTCGATCGAGTAATCGATTTCCACGACGTCCGGCCGTTCGCGCTGCAGCACCGCTTCGACCGCACCGTAATCGCCGTGGAAAGTCGAAGTGATGCCGATGGTGCGGCACACACCTTGTTTCTTCCAGTCCTTGAATTGCGCCAGGGACTGGTCCTTGTCGCGCACATTGTGGAGGAACAGGAGGTCGACCTTGTCCGTCTTCAGCCGCGCCAGCGAGCGTTTCAGCTCGGCTTGGTCGGGCGCCTCGAGCTTGGTGGCGATGAAGACCTTCTGGCGCAGATTGCCGGCGGCAAGGACGTCGCCGATGACGCCCTCGGCGCCGCCGTAGGACGAGGCGGTGTCGATGACCCGGCCGCCGTCGGCGATCAGCGCGGCGATGACGGCGGCCGCCTTCTGACGCGTCGTGTCGTCATTGGTGTTGAAGATTTGCGCCGTGCCGAGGCCGACGGCCGGCAGCAATTCGCCGCTGTTCGGGATCGCGCGCGTGATGAGGTTCGCGGTCTCGGCCAGCGCCGGCGAGGCCAGCATTGCGCCGCCCGTTACGGTGCCCAGTGCGGCGCCCACAAGCACGGTGAATTCGCGTCGGCTCGGTTGAAATTTCATGCAAAGCTTCATGGTCAGTCTCCTTTTGCCGCCCCGCTGTCCAGCGCGGCAGCGCGGCGCTCCTGCGCCCGCCCCAACGCCACCGAGAGCACAAGCCAGCCGACCGCGACCGGCCAGGCCACCAGCGCGATCGCGCCGAGCTTCAAGCCCAGCGCCTGCAGTGAATCGAACACCCAGCCATAGAGCGCGTCCGAGCCGCGATAGATCACGACGTCGATCAGGTTCTTGGCTTTGTACTTCTCCTCGCGGCCGAGCACCGTGTAGAACACCTGGCGCGCCGGATTGGCTACGGAAAAGTTCATCCAGCGCTGCACCACCTGCACCACCACCACGACGGCGAGCGTCGGCACCAGAAACACAGCGAGGAAGCCGACGACATAGACCGCCGGCAGCGCCGCCGCGGTCAAGCCGGTGCCGAACCGCTTGAGCAATTGCCCGGTGGCGAAAATTTGCGTCGCTAGGCTGAGCAAATTCACCGCGAGATCGATGCCGGCAAAGAGCCGCGTCTGCTCGCCGGCGCCGTGCACGGTCGATGAAACGATGTTGGCCTGCTCGAAATAAAGAATGGTGGCGCAGAACGACAACAGGCTGATCCAGAAACCGACGCCGAGCAGATAGGGCGAGCGAAGCAGTTCCGGCAATGCCGAAAAAGCGCTGCCGCCGACCCGCTGCGGTTCGGCCTGCGCGCCTTCATGCGCGGCGGCCGCACGCTCGAGCTGCTGCACGCACACCACCGCCAATTCCAAGAGGATCGCCGCCGCGATCAGGAGATTGATTGGGCCGAGCGGCACCGACAGCGCGATGGTGATGACTGGGCCCAACAGCGCGCCCGCGGTGCCGCCGGCGCCGATGAAGCCGAACAGCCGCTTGGCCTGCTCGGCGTTGAAGAGGTCCGCCATGAACGACCAGAACACCGCGACCGCGAACAGGCTGAACACGCTGAGCCAGACAAAGAACACGCGCGCCACGATCACCGGTGCGATGTGGAGCGTCAGCAACAGCCAGAACAGCAAGAGATTGGCGACGAAGAAGTGATAGACGATCGGAATGAATTTGGCGCGCGGCAATTTTGCTACCAATGCGCCGTAGAGCGGCTGCGCGACGATCAAAGCGACGAACGTGGCGGTGAACAGCCACGGCAGATTCCGCACGCCGCCGGCGATGCCCATCTGGTCGCGCAACGGCCGCAGCACGTAGTAGCCGGCGAGCAGCGTGAAGAAATAAGCAAACGACCACAGCGCCGCCGCGCGCTCCTGCGGCGTGGCCGGTACCGCCCAGCCGACCAGACGCTCGAGAGCCTTCATGGCTCGAGCGACAGCTTCTGCCGAAATTCCGCCGCCGTCACGTTCTGGCCGTAGCCGGGACCGCCGCGCTGAAAGCGGCTGGCGTCGGCGAGGCCGCCGACCACCACCGGATCGAAGCCGGCGTCGCGCACGAGTCCGGCGGCGACCTTGACCGCTTCGGCATCGTCGCCGGCGATCGGGATGGCGAGCTTGGGGTCGGCGCGATGCGCCTGCGCCTCCAAGATCTTGTAGTTGAGCGTGTTGAAGGCGCGCACCAGCCGCGTGCCCGGCAGATATTTTTGCGAGGTGACGCCGATACCGTTCTTTTCCACCTCGTCGGCGATGGCGCCGTCGCGCGCGGGCACGGCGTTGCAGGCATCGAGCATGATCTTGCCCTCGAGGGAGGCGCCGTAGTCCTGGCCGATCTGCGGCAGCGCGCCATAGGGCACCGCGATGAACACAACGTTGCCGAACGCGATCGCCTGCTCGACGGTGCCGGCCTGCGCCAACGGGCCGAGGCTCTCCACCAGCCCTTTGAGCTCCTCCGGATGGCGCGAGGAGAACAGCACGGGGTGACCGGCCTTGACCCAGAGCCCGCCGATCGTGCCGCCGATGTTGCCCGAACCGATGACGCCGATTTTCAATTTTCCGTCAGTCGCCGCCTGCGCCATCGCGCGCAACGGCCACAGCGCCGCGCCGAGCATGAGAACGCCGCCGGCGCCGATCAGCGCGCGACGGGAGCGGTCGATATCGTCATGACGGGATTGGCCAACACGGGAATCGTCATGACGAGACCGTGACAAAACATCCGAAAACCGGGGCATCGAATATCTCCTCGCAATCGCGACCCTCGGTGCGCCAATCTCGGTGCGCGCATCAAGGTTGGCCGATCGAGCTTGGCTCATCCACGCCCCAGCGGGTTGTATGAGGGGCGAAGGCGTGTCGGTATCGGCAAGAATGAATTCCAGCCATGCAAGACGCGCGTGATCCGAACCTTTGATCCAAAACGCTGAACCAAGCCCGATGACGCCAAACCTGCCGTACGTCGCGAACATTCAGTCGCCACCGAACAGCAAGATAATTCTCAATCTATCGTTTCCGCTTACAAATTAATTTTACCAAAGCGCGAAGTTCCGGACATGCCTTGCTTTTATCGACGGCGGCGCTTGTGAGCTTCGCTGCGGCGCACCATTTAGCAGATGATCCTTTCCACCTCGCGCCGCCGCATGCCGGGTCGGCGGACCTCCCTGGAGAACAAAAAATATGTCGCTGCTGTTTTCGAAGACGACGTTGGGCCCGCTGACGCTGCAGAATCGCCTGGTCATCGCGCCGATGACGCGTAGCCGCGCCACCGGTAATGTGCCGAACGAACTCATGGTCGAGTATTATCGCCAGCGCGCATCCGCCGGGCTGATCGTCACCGAGGGAACGTCACCATCGCCCAATGGTTTGGGCTATCCGCGCATCCCGGGCATCTATTCGGCGGCGCAGGTCGAGGGCTGGAAGCCGGTAACGGCGGCGGTTCACGCCAAGGGCGCAAAGATCTTCGTGCAGCTGATGCACACCGGACGCATCGGCCATCCGAACAATCTGCCGGCCGGCGCGAAAGTCGTGGCGCCGTCGGCGGTCGCCGCGGCCGGTGAAATGTACACCGACGCCGAGGGCCTCAAGCCGCACCCGACGCCGGTCGCGATGACGGAAGCCGACATCAAGACCGCCATCGGAGAGTATGTGCAGGCGGCCAAGAACGCGGTCGCGGCCGGCTTCGACGGCATCGAACTGCACGGCGCCAACGGCTATCTCCTCGAGCAATTCATCCGCCCGAATTCCAATCGGCGCACGGACGCCTATGGCGGTTCGATCGAAGGCCGCGCGCGCTTCGTGCTGGAAGTCGCCGAGGCGACCAGCGCCGCGATCGGCAAGGACAAGGTCGGCATTCGGCTCTCGCCGTTCGGCGTCTTCAACGACATGCCGAACTATCCTGAGATGGCCGCCGATTACACCTATCTGGCGCAGAAGCTCAACGCGGTGGGGCTCGTCTACATTCACCTCGTCGACCATTCGCCGATGGGTGCGCCGCCGGTGCCGGCATCGATCAAGGAAACCTTCCGCAAGGAGTTCAAGCGCAGCCTCATTCTGTCGGGCGGCTACGACGCCGCGCGCGCCGAAGCCGATCTCGAGGCCGGCAAATGCGATCTCATTGCGGTCGGCAAACCCTTCCTGGCCAATCCGGACCTGATCGATCGCTGGAAGACCGGCGCCCCGGTGAACGCGCCCGATATGAGCACGTTCTATACGCCGGGGCCCAAGGGCTACACGGACTACCCGGTGCTCGCCAAGGAAAAGCAGCCGGCGTAACGACAAACGGAGGAGCGCCCGCATGAGTGGAGCGCTCTTCCGTTCACCCAGTGAGCACGGCAGCTTTGCAAGGCCGCGCACGTAACAAGTGCCGCGGCCTTTTTATTTTGATTCCGCAGATGCGGCTTCAACTTACAGCACCGTCGCAACGACGTTGCATTCCGCCAACTCACGGACAAAAACGGCGGCGTCCTCGACGACCGGCACGTCGACAATCGTCTCACCGTCGTCGAACAGCCGTGCGACGGCGGCATGCGCCTCGGCGAGCGGCATGTGGCGCTTTGTCAGTGCAAGCGCCGCCTGCGGGCCTTTCGCGGCGTGACGTTTACTTTTCAGCAGAAATCGCGCGTGTGAACCGGAGGCGAGGCGGACGACGTCCTGGAGCTGCACCCGTGGTCCGAACCGCTCCCTCAATGATGATTTCGTCGACATCTAGGGCCTCCATCGCGTCGAAAACCTGTCAACGCAGCGCGTCATCCGCCGGCGTATACGGCAGATCGAGCGCGGCGGCGACGGCGCGGTAGGTGAGGCGGCCGTCGTGCACATTGAGGCCGTCGCGCAGATGGGCGTCGTCGGCGAGCGCCTGCCGGGCGCCCTTGTCGGCGAGCGCGAGCACGAAGCCGGTGGTCACGTTGCTGAGCGCGAAGGTCGAGGTGCGCGCGACCGCGCCCGGCATGTTGGCCACGCAATAATGCACGACGTCGTCGACGATATAGGTCGGGTGCGAATGCGTGGTCGGTCGCGAGGTTTCGGCGCAGCCGCCCTGGTCGATGGCGACGTCGATGATCACCGCGCCCGGCTTCATCGCCTTCACCGTCTTGGCGGAGATGAGTTTCGGCGCGGTCGAGCCGGGCACCAGCACCGTGGCGATGACGACGTCGGCGCGCCGGCACAGATGCTCGACCACGTCGCGGGTCGAGAACAGCGTGCGCACGCGCCCGCCCATGACAGCATCGAGGCGGCGCAGCGCTTCCGGATTGCGGTCGAGCACGGCGACCTCGGCGCCCATGCCGGACGCGACCAGCGCGGCGTTGGTGCCGGCGACGCCGCCGCCGAGAATGACGACGGTTGCCGGCGACACGCCCGGCACGCCGGACAGGAGCACGCCGCGGCCGCCGTTTTCTTTTTCCAGACACCGCGCGCCGACATGGGCCGCCATGCGGCCGGCGACCTCCGACATCGGCGTCAACAAGGGCAGCGCGCCCTGCGGGCTCGTCACCGTCTCGTAGGCGATCGCGGTGACGCCTGAGCGCAGCAAATCCTCGGTCTGCGCGCGGTCGGGCGCGAGATGCAGATAAGCAAACAGCACCTGGCCGCGGCGCAGCTTTTTCCGCTCGACGGCGAGCGGCTCCTTCACCTTCACGACCAAGTCGGCGCGGCCGTAGACGGCGTCGGCGTCCGCGACGATTTCGGCGCCCGCGGCGCGGTAGTCGGCATCGGGGAGACCGGCGCCCGTGCCCGCCGCCATCTCGATCAGAACCTGATGGCCGTTGTCGGTGAGTTCGCGCACGGTCGAAGGCACGATACCGACGCGGTATTCGTTGTCCTTGATCTCCTTCGGCACGCCGATGAGCATCGGGGGTCTCTTTTTTCTTTCCCCCTTTTCTTTTCCCTCCCCCCTTGTGGGGGAGGGTAGGGAGGGGGTCGGGACGAGAAGTAAAGTCGCGCACGCTAGCACAAGCGGCCCGACCCCCACCCCTGCCCCTCCCCACAAGGGGGAGGGGATTGCCGCTACATCATATAAAGCCGATCCGGCAATTCGTTCGCCGAGCCGTCGGGCGGCGCGTGGGCGGCGAGGACGTCGCCGCAGCGCCCGATTGCGGCGACAAAGCCTTCCGCGATGCGGCCGGTCTTCATCTCAGCTATGAGTGCGTCGATCGCGGCCTGCCATTCGGCCGCCGGTACTTTCGTGGCGATGCCCTCGTCGGCGACGATGCGGGCGTAGCGCTCCGCCAGCGACACGAAGATGAGCACGCCGCAGCGGTTCTTGGTCGCGGCGATGCGGCGGATCGCGAACTGCTCGAGCGCGGCGCGGTGCGCCCGCGCGCGCTTCACGGCGCGCGGGACCAGCGCGAGGCGGAGCGGGGTGAGCCACAGCACCAAGGCCGCGACCAGAAACACCGCGAGCTGCACGGCGTAAATCCGCTCGATGCTCCACAGCGTGAACTCGATCAACGGCCACGGCGATACCAGCGCGAGTACGCTCGCCCACAGGATCGGCACGTGGGTATAGCCCGACGACGCATGCGCCAAGACGCACACGATCTGCCCGCAGGTGCGCTGCTCGGCGGCGTGGATCGCCGCGGCGACGGCCTCATGGTCCTGCTGCGAGAATTTCATCACCAGCTCCCCGAGGCGCCGCCGCCGCCGGATGAACCGCCGCCGCCGGAAAAGCCGCCGCCAAATCCGCCGCCACCACCGCCCCAGCCGGAGCCGCCGCCCCAGCCACCGCCACCATAGGGAATAAAGACCGGCGGTCCGCCGCGCCGGCCGCCGCTGCCGCTGCCGCCCGAACCGGGCGGGCCGTTGGCGTTGCGCATCAGATAGAAGATGATGAACAGGATCAAAAGGAAGATCAGGATCGGGAAGACGTTGAACGTCGCCGCTGGCGGCTGCGAGCGCAGTTCGGCCTTCTTGTGCCACTCGGCGGCGTCGGTGGTGAGCACGCTGATGATGCCGTCGACGCCGCGCTCAATGCCGCCGGAATAATCGTTGGCCTTGAAGCGCGGCACCATGGCGCTCGCGATGATCACCGAAGAGAGCGCATCGGTCAGCGTGCCTTCGAGGCCATAGCCGACCTCGATGCGCACCTTGTGCTCGGTCGGCGCGACGATGAGCAACACGCCGTTATTCTTCTTGGCTTCGCCGATCTTCCAGAACCGGAACAGCTGATTGGCGTAGCTCTCGATGTCGCTGCCTTCGAGCGATTTCACCGTGGCGACGACCAATTGGATGCCGGATTTGTCCTCCAGCTCCTTCGACTTAGCCTCGATCGCGCTGCGGGTCGCCGGCGATATCACGTTGGCCTGATCGACGACGCGGCCGGTCAGCGGGGGGAAGTTGAAGGCGGCGAAAGCGAAGGTGGCGAAAAAGACGAGTGCGAACGCGGCGGCGTATAAAACCGTCATTCCGGGGCGCGCGAAGCGCGAGCCCGGAATCCATAATCCCGGACGGCGCAGATGGGCGGCGGCCGTGCCGATCCTCCGGGACCTGGGAGTATGGATTCCGGGCTCCGAGCTTCGCTCGGCCCCGGAATGACGCATGTGGGTCATCAGAACTTCACCTGCGGCGGCTTCTCCGCGCCTTCGCTCGCGGTGAACTCCACCATCGGCTTGTTGCCGGAGAATACGGTTTTCGCCCACAGCACGGTCGGGAACGTGCGCAACGCGGTGTTATAGGCCCGCACCGCCTCGATATAGTCGCGCCGCGCCACCGCGATGCGGTTTTCGGTGCCTTCGAGCTGCGACTGCAGCGCCAGGAAGTTGGCGTTGGATTTCAGGTCCGGATAATTCTCCGATACCGCGAGCAGCCGGCCGAGCGCGCCTGAGAGCTGGTTCTGCGCGTCCGAAAACGCCTTGAGCTTTTCCGGGTCGGTGAGTTGCGAGGCGTCGACCTTGACCTGCGTCGCCTTGGCGCGGGCCTCGATAACGGCGGTCAGGACCTCCTTCTCCTGCTTGGCGTAGCCCTGGACGGTGGCGACCAGATTAGGAATGAGATCGGCACGGCGCTGATACTGGTTCTGCACGTCGGCCCAGCGCGCCTTGGCCTGTTCCTCGAGCGTCGGAATGGTGTTGTAGCCGCAGCCCGACACCGTAAGCCCGATCAGCACCAGCGCCGCGGCGAAGCGCGCGAACGAAAAGATCCTGTTCATTGTGCCCCTCGATGGTTGGATGCGCATTTCGCGCAGCGGGAATTCACACTTCGACCAGCTCCGTTGCGGAAATTTCGATGCCGAAGCCGGAAAGACCGACATAGGTCATGTGACGCGACTGGGTCAGAAGCCTGATCGACGTGACGCCCAGATCCTTGAGGATCTGCGCGCCGAGGCCGACTTCGCGCCATTGCTGCGTGCGCGCCTCGTCGGACGTCGTCTCGCTCGATTTGGGGATCGCCACCACGGGCACGCCCGCGGCGCCGTCGCGCAGAATGACCAGCACGCCGCGGCCTTCGGCCTTGAAGCGTTCGAGCGTGCGATGGACGGCCTTGGCGCCGCCGAACACGTCCATGATCAGGTTGGCGCGATGCAGCCGCGCCGGCACGTCCCTGCCGTCGCCGATGCGGCCATGGACGAACGCCATGTGATAGAACGGGTCGAACGGGGTCTGGAACGCGTAGCCGGCGAGCGTGCCGATCTCGGACTCGACGGGAAACTCCGCCACCCGCTCGATCAGCTTGTCGCGCGCCTGACGGTAGGCGATCAGCTCGGCGATGTTGATGCGCTGCAGCTTGTGGCGCTCGGCGAAAACCGCGAGTTCGGGCCCGCGCATCACCGTGCCGTCGTCGTTCATCAGCTCGGCGAGCACGCCGACCGGCGGCAGGCCGGCGAGCCGGCACAGGTCGACGCAGGCTTCGGTGTGGCCTGAGCGCATCAAGACGCCGCCCTCTTTGGCCACCAGCGGGAAGACGTGGCCGGGCCGCACGAAATCGCCCGGGCCCATATTGCCGTTCGCCAGCGCGCGCACGGTGTTGGTGCGCTCTTCGGCCGAAATGCCGGTGGTCAGGCCGTGCTTGGCGTCGACCGAGACGGTAAAGGCGGTGCCGAGCGGTGCGTCGTTGCGCGCCACCATCGGATCGAGATGGAGGCGCCGCGCTTCGTCCTGGTCGAGCGGCGCGCAGACGATGCCGGAGGTATTGCGGATGATGAACGCCATCTTTTCCGGCGTGCACAGCGAGGCGGCGACGAACAGGTCGCCTTCGTTCTCGCGGTCGTCGTCATCGGCGACGATGACGATCTCGCCGCGGGCGAACGCGGTGATGGCGGCGCGGATGCGTTGGATCGAATCGTTCATTTATTGGTTTTTCCTACAGCAACCCGAAATCGTCATTGCGAGCCAACGGGTCCGGCCCGAAGTGGCCGGCCCGATGACAGGCTCCGCGAAGCAATCCAGGCGGCAGCGCCGCTTCCGAATTGCTTCATCGCCATAGCCCGTCGAAGACGGGCGTGAACGCCCTTTTGCCTGGCAATGACGCCTCATCACAATCATCCCGCCGGCGGCACAAACGGCCAGGCGGGCGCCTCCCCGACCTGGCCGCGATGACGCAGATAGTGATCGGCGATCACGCACGCCACCATGGCCTCACCGACCGGGACGGCGCGGATGCCGACGCAGGGGTCGTGGCGGCCGGTGGTCGAGATATCGGCGTCGTGGCCGAAACGGTCGACGGTCTTGCGCGGCGTGAGCATCGAGGAGGTCGGCTTGACCGCAAAGCGCGCCACGACCGGCTGTCCGGTCGAGATGCCGCCCAGAATGCCGCCGGCGTTGTTGGAGAGAAAGAGCGGCCGGCCATCGTTCCCCATGCGCATCTCGTCGGAATTGACTTCGCCCGAGAGTGCGGCGGCTTCGAAGCCGGCGCCGATCTCGACGCCCTTGACGGCATTGATGCTCATCAGCGCCGCGGCGAGATCGGCGTCGAGCTTGCCGTAGATCGGCGCGCCGAGGCCTCCGGGCACGCCGTCGGCGACGATCTCGATCACGGCCCCGATCGAGGAGCCGCTTTTGCGTACGCCGTCGAGATACTCCGCGAAGAACGCGGCCTTGTCGGCGTCGGGACAAAAGAACGGATTGTTCTCTACTTCGGACCAGTCCCAACGCGCGCGGTCGATGCGATGCGGCCCCATCTGAACGAGCGCGCCACGCACGGTGACGCCAGGCACGACCTTGCGCGCGATCGCGCCGGCGGCGACCCGCATCGCCGTTTCGCGCGCGGATTGGCGGCCGCCGCCGCGATAGTCGCGCACGCCGTATTTGATGTCGTAGGTGTAGTCGGCGTGGCCGGGGCGGTATTTGTTCTTGATGTCGGAATAATCCTTGCTGCGCTGATCGACATTGTCGATGACGAGCGCGATCGGCGTGCCGGTCGTCACCTGCGCCCCGACGGCTTCGTCGAAAAACACGCCGGACAGGATCTTGACCTGGTCCGGCTCCTGGCGCTGCGTGGTGAAGCGTGACTGGCCCGGCCGGCGGCGGTCGAGATAGGGCTGAATGTCGGTTTGATCGAGCGCGATGCGCGGCGGGCAGCCGTCGACCACGCAGCCGATCGCGGGCCCGTGGCTCTCGCCGAAGGTGGTGACCCGGAACGAATGCCCGAACGTGTTGAACGACATGGGCGGCTGGCGGCGTTTGGCGACGCTGAAACGATTTCAGGGAAAGGCGCGTCGGGCTTGGTAGCCCGCGTCATCCCCCCGGTCAAATTGGTCCGAATCGAAGTGCGTGGCCGCTTCGCAGGTGCAAAAAGGTACGCATGAGTTCGGATGGCCGCGGCGGCGGCATCGCCATCTTCAGCATAATCGTTCACGTCGCATTCATCTCGCTGAACGGCGATTAATGACAAGCTGAATATCTGTTAAGCTACGGAAAAATAAGGGTTATTTTCAATTTTTTCATTGCGGTGCCGGCTGGGCTGTGGCAACGTTCGTTCCGGCACGGGGGGCGAAGGCCAAGGCGACCGAGAGACAAGCCCGCAAGCTTCAACTCAACCTTGCCGTTGATTCAACACCCACCATAAGGATTCAAAACCATGGCGAAGAAGAAGAAGGCGAAGAAGAAGACGAAGTAACTGACGCGAGCGCGCGCCTCGTATTGGGGCCGCGCCGTCAGCTTCGTTATTCGCGAGGCGCCTGAGCGGTGTTTCGTGACAGCGGCTGGGCTTAAGGTCCGGCCGCTGCTGTTTTTGGGGCGACCATTTTTGAGCGGGCTTGCGAAGTTCTCTCCGCTCATTCCCGCGCAAGCGGAATCCAGCTCCGGCACCGTGCGCAAGGCGCTGGGTCCCCGCTCTCGCGGGGACGAGCGGATCGATGCTACTTCTAGCCCTCGCCGTTGTGAACGCCGATGTCAGGCGCGTCGGGGTGTTTCATCCCGACGATGTGGTAGCCGGCATCGACGTGGTGCACTTCGCCGGTGACTCCACGCGCCATGTCCGAAAGCAGATAGGCGGCGGCTTCGCCGACTTCCTCGATGTTCACGGTCCGTCGCAGCGGCGCGTTGTACTCGTTCCACCTGAGGATATAGCGCAGGTCGGCAATGCCGGAGGCGGCGAGCGTCTTGATCGGCCCGGAGGAGACGGCATTGACGCGGATGTTCTTGACGCCGAGATCGGCGGCAAGATAACGCACCGAGGCTTCGAGCGCCGCCTTGGCGATGCCCATGACGTTATAATGCGGCATCCATTTTTCCGCCCCGTAATAGGTGAGCGTGACGATGGAGCCGCCGTTCGGCATCAGCTTTTCCGCGCGCTGGGCGATGGCGGTGAGCGAATAGCAGCTCACCAGCATGGTCTTGGTGAAATTGTCCTGCGTGGTGTCGATGTAGCGGCCGTCGAGCTGCTCGCGGTCGGAGAATGCGATCGCATGAACGAGAAAATCGATCGTGTCCCAATGCGTGCGCAGCGTCGCGAACACGGCGTCGATCGATTGCGGCACGGTGACGTCGCAGTCGCCGACGACAAGGCCGCCGACCTCGTGCGCCAGCGGCTCGACCCGCTTCTTCAGCGCGTCGCCCTGATAGGTGAAGGCGAGCTTGGCGCCGTGGGCGTGGCAGGCCTTGGCGATGCCCCAAGCCAGCGAGCGGTTATTGGCGACCCCCATGATGAGGCCGCGCTTGCCGTGCATGAGGCCCGAAACTCCCGACATTCTTCCGACCCCGCTCGACGCTTCCGGCCCCCAGGGGCCCCCTCCTATGGCACAGGGGTGCGGGAGCTATCAAGCGGCGCTCGGCGATGCGGTAAAGGGCGCGATCGATCTCGCTCGGCGGGCGGCCGACGCTCAAGCGCGCCGGTACTCCGTTGCAAATACAACGAGAATCATCGCCCCGAGGCCCGCCGCGACCAATGCCGTCGACCACCAGCCGCCGTCCACATAAGTGAGCGAGCCGAGCGACGAGCCGACCGCCCCGCACAGGAAGATGCAGGTCATGTACACCGCGTTGAGGCGGCCGCGCGCCTCGGCGCTGATGCCATAGACGGTGCGCTGGCCGACGATGTGGTTGGCCTGGATGGCGGCGTCGAACACGATGGTGGCGAGCGTCGGACTACGACCTATTCCGATTGGGAATGCCAAAAGCAGAGCCAGGAGGCGCTTGTCGGGGCAATGTGGCGCAGACGTGTGCGGCGCAGCAACCAAGTCGCTTGCGCTCCGAGCGCGTGCCTCACATGTCCTTGCGCGGATCGTAAGGCTTGTCCGTGCGCCACTTCTTCATCAGCGCCTCGAGTTCCTCGTCGTGGCTTTCAGGGAGCACGATCTGGACGGTGGCGAGGAGGTCGCCGTGGCCCTCCTTGGCGGGAAAGCCCTTGCCCTTGAGGCGGAAGGTGCGGCCGCTCGAGGTTCCCGGCGGCACCGTGATCTCGACCGGCCGGTTGAGTGTCGGCACGCGCACCTTGGCGCCGAGCACGGCCTCGTAGAGGGTCACCGGCAGATCGAGCCGTACGTCGGCGCCTTCGAGCGTGAACAAAGGATGCCGCGCGACCGTCACGGCGATGAGCACGTCGCCCGTGCCGCCCGGCCCGGCCATGCCCTGGCCGCGCAGCCGCACGGTCTGGCCATTGGTGATTCCTGCCGGAATCTTGACCTCGACGTCCTTGCCGGTCGGTAGCCGCACCCGCTGGGTGACGCCATGGGCGGCCTCGGGCAGTGTCACGGTCAGCGCGGCGCGGACGTCGGCTCCGCTCGCCGTGTCCTCGGTCTCGAAACCGGCGCCGCCGGGACGGCCGCGCCCGCCGAAGCCGCCGGCGCCACCACTACCGCCGAAGGCCTCGCGCAGAATGTCCTCGAACCCGCCAAAACCTCCGCCGCCCGGGCCGCCGCCGCCAGTTCGGCCGCGCCGCGCCCCGCGGGTAAAACCCTCCGGGCCGAAGCTGAAAGTCTCGAATTCGGCGTCCGGACCGAAGCCACCCGGATGCGCGCGCCCGCCCTGGCCGAATCCTTCAAAACCCTGGAAGCGCGGCTTGCCTTCGGCGTCGATTTCGCCGCGGTCGAAGGCCTTGCGCTTGTCATCGTCGCCCAAAATCTCGTAGGCGGCGTTGATTTCGGCAAAGCGCCCCGCCGCCTTGGGATCGTTCTTGTTGGCGTCAGGATGCAGCTTCTTGGCCAGGCGCCGGAAAGCGCTCTTGACCGCGGCCGCATCCGCCTTGCGATCGACGCCCAACACTTCATAGGGATCACGCATCCCCACGGACTCCGCTCATCTTGTGGGGCTTTCCCCGGCTGCCCAGAAATCTTGCCCAGAATCTCAGCCATGAATGTGGGGCTTAACCGTTCGTCGCGCAATGCGATGGAGGCATGACGGCGATTGTTCCGCGGCAAACTTTGGGCGCCAGTGCGCAAGCCGCCCAGTTAATCACGCCCGTCAATCATGCTTGAGCGGCGTCAGGCTTTTCACCTCCCACTTCCCCTGGCTTGTGCGGCAGGCCTCGCCTTGCAGCCAGGACTGCGATTCGCCCTTGACGTAGCTCGCCAGGAAATCGCGGCAGGTGAAGCTGCCTTCATTGTAGGACGTGGCGAGCGGGGTGATGTTGCCGCCGGCGCCGGTTTGCGGATTCTCCCAGGGCACGCTCGCATCCTTGCCGCCGCGCGCGAGCACGTCGGCGGCGACCTTGCGCGCATAGGCGAGATCGAATTCCGACGGCGGGGCGTCCGCGGCCTGTTGGACCGGAGCGGCGGGCGGCGGACGCAGCGCGCCGGTCGGCTCCAAGTCGCCGCCGTCGCGGCCCGGCATCAGCGAACCGAGCTGGAACGAGCAGCCGGCGGCGAGCCCCGCGCACAACAGCGCCGCCACCGGCGCCAGCCGCCAAAACCGCTGTCCGGACCCGCGCCAATCGCGGCTTTTGAGGAGGCAAGGTAGGCGCGCTGCCGCCGTTCCATTATATAGAGACCGGCGGCTCGCTGTCCGATCGCCCCATGCGAGCACCTGGGTACTCCGAAAATGTCCGACGTAACGTCCATTGAACACCCGACAGGGTTAACGAGTGGTGACTTCACCACCGCAGACGAGCCGTTGCGGCTGTTTGCAACCTGGTTCGCGGAGGCCAAGAAGACGGAACCGGTCAATCCCGAGGCGATGACGCTCTCGACCGTCGACGCCGACGGCATGCCCAATGCGCGCATGGTGCTCTTGAAGGGCTTCGACGCGGACGGCTTCGTCTTCTACACCAACACCGGCAGCCGCAAGGGCGCCGAACTCGAGACCGCGGCCAAGGCGGCGCTGACGTTTTACTGGAAATCGTCGCAGCGCCAGGTGCGCCTGCGCGGCACTGTCGAGCCGGTGACGCCGGCCGAGGCCGACGCCTATTTCGCCACGCGCTCGCGCATGGCGCAGATCGGCGCCTGGGCCTCCAAACAATCGGCGCCGCTCGAAAGCCGCATGGCGTTCGAGAAGGCGGTCGCATTCTACACCGCCAAATTCGCCGTCGGCGCGGTGCCGCGGCCGCCGCATTGGTCGGGCTATCGGGTCAGGCCGCAGGCGATCGAGTTCTGGCACGAGCGGCCGTTCCGTCTGCACGACCGCATCGTGTTTACGCGCGCCGATCCGGCCGCGCCGTGGGAAAAGACCCGGCTCTATCCGTGATAGCCGTCAAAGCCGGTACGACAGGGACAAGAAAGAAAAAACATGCCGATCAGCAACCAGCCGCGCCGCACGCTCCTCTTGACCGGGGCCAGCCGCGGCATCGGGCACGCGACGGTGAAGCGGTTTTCCGCCGCCGGCTGGCGCGTCATCACCTGTTCGCGCCATCCGTTTCCGGAAAACTGTCCGTGGGAGGCGGGGCCCGAGGACCACATCCAGGTCGACCTCGCCGACATCGACAATACCAAGGCCGCGATCGTGGAAATCAAAGGGCGGATCAACGGCGAGCTTCATGCGCTCGTCAACAATGCCGCGATATCGCCGAAGGCCGCGGACGGCAAGCGGCTCGGCTCGATCGACACTGCGATCGAGGATTGGCGTCACGTCTTTCAGGTCAATTTCTTCGCGCCGATCATGCTGGCGCGCGGGCTCATCGACGAGCTCGAGGCCGCCAAGGGCTCGGTCGTCAACGTCACCTCGATCGCCGGCTCGCGCGTGCACCCGTTCGCCGGCGCGGCTTACGCCACCTCGAAGGCGGCGCTCGCGGCGCTGACCCGCGAGATGGCTTCGGATTTCGGCGCCCGGGGCGTGCGCGTCAACGCCATCGCGCCGGGCGAGATCGACACCGCGATCCTCTCGCCCGGCACGGAAAAGATCGTCGAGATGATCCCGCTGCACCGGCTCGGCACGCCCGACGAGGTGGCCAAGATCATCTATGTGCTGTGCACGGAGACGTCGTCCTACGTCAACGGCGCCGAGATCCACATCAACGGCGGCCAGCACGTGTGAGGGCGGCCGGTATTAGGGGTTAGCCCATCCAGTACCAGCGCGAGAACAGCGCGGTGTTGGTCGCGAGCATCGCGGCAAAGACGCCGATCAGCGCGCCGGTCAGCCATGGCCTGCCGCGGCACATCAGGCCGAACGCCATGAAGACGGGAAAGCATGCCAGCAAATAGCGGTTCATCGAGCCGGTGATGCCGATGGTGAAGTAGGGAAAAGCCAACGCGCCAAGCGCGTAGAGCGACGTCGCGAAGCGCAGCCGCGTCAACGACCAGATCGTCAGCAGCACGAAGCAAACGAACCAGCCGCCCCGCGCAAAGTCGAAATTGTGGAATGGCCCGAGCGTCAGCGCCCATGCGAAACGCTGCGCCAGCGTGCCGCCTTCCCAGGCGGCGTGGCTGGTGACGAACGCGAACGGGTGTCCAAACGCGACGCCGAGATAGATCATGAACGCAACGAGGCCGGACAGCGCCAGCAAGCCGACGAGCGCCATCTTCGGAGCCAAATAAAACCACGGCAACTTGTCGCGGCGCCACATCTCCAACAGGATCACCGGCAAAAGGACGATGCCGGCGGACCGCGTCGCCACGGCGAGCCCGGCCGCGGCCGCCGCCAGCACGAATTGGCTGCGTCGCAGCAGGATCAGGCTGAGCAAGATGAACGTCAGACACAGCGATTCGCTGTAGCCGGCGGAAAGAAACAGCGAAAACGGGAAAAAACAAAACAAAGCGACGCTCGGCAACGCCGCCTCGCCGCCCAATTCGTCCTTGACGAATTTCGTCATGAGTACCGCCACCGCGACCGCGGCGGCGTTGGCGATCAGAAACAGCGCCAAGTATGCGTTGATGCCGAACAGCGCTTTGACCAGGTATGATGCCAGAATGTAGAGCGGAAACTGCTCGGTCGAGCTTTGGACCGTCGGGTCGTCGCTGTAGCGGTAGCCTTGGTCGAGCGTGGTCGCGAACCACGCCGAGTCCCAGCGCAGCAGTGCCGTATACCAGGCGTTGCCGGGATCCCACGGCCACGGCGGCGCGCTTTGAGGAAGCATAGCGCCGAAACCGGCGCCGACGGCCACGGCCGCCCGCGACGCGGCAAAAATCAGCAAGGTGTGCAGGTAGATTTGGCTGTGGCGCCAAGCGTCGGAGCGCCGAGCGTCGGAGAACTTCGGCGCCAGCTCCGCCGTCCGGCTCGGGTCGGTCGCGATCATCGTCGACACCCGTGAATCACCTGTCCCCGCGCGAGCATACGCGCCGTCGCTTAGGCAAGCGTTACGTCTTGGTCAGCACAATAATTTTACCCGGCCGTCATCCGCTGGCACGGCAATGTCATTTAGCGCCCGCACCGGGAAAAAATATCATCTGGCCCAGGCGGTCGGCGGAACTCGCCTGAGACGGCCGGCATTGCGTGGTGTCGAGGCGCGGATGGACGACCAGACAAAGCAGCGCTTGACGACGCCGACGCTGGTCGCCCGGGCGCTCGGCGCGCACGAGCCCACGACCAACGCCGTCATTCCCCCGATCCACATGTCGGCGACGTTCCTGCGCGATCCCGACAATGGCTACCGCTCGGGTTATGTCTACGGCCGGACCGACAACCTTTCGGTCCAGCAGGCGGAGAGCCTGATCGCCGCGTTGGAAGGGGCCGACGAGGCGCTGCTGTTCGGCTCCGGCATGGCGGCGGCGACGGCGGTGCTGCTGGCGCTGGAGCGGCCGACCCACATCATCGCGTCGCAGGTGATGTACTGGGGGTTCCGCTCCTGGCTGCGCGAGATCGGGCAGTACGGCCATCGCATCAGCTTCGTCGATACCTCCGACCTCGACGCGGTGCGCGCCGCGGTCAGGCCGGGCGAGACCGGGCTGTTCTGGATCGAGACGCCGAGCAATCCGTTGTGGACGATCACCGACATCGCCGCGATCGCCGACATCGCGCACGGCGTCGATGCCGTGCTGTGCGTCGATTCCACCGTGGCCACGCCGATCTTCACCCGGCCGTTGCAGCTCGGCGCCGACATCGTCATGCATTCGGCGACGAAATATCTCAACGGCCATTCCGACATCATCGCCGGCGCGCTCGCCGCGGCGGGCGGCACCCGGCTGTGGTCGCGCATCCGCAAGATGCGCACCCAGCTCGGCAGCGCGCTCTCCGGCTTCGACGCCTGGCTGTTGATGCGCGGCATGCGCACGCTCGATCTGCGCGTGCGCCGGCAGGCGCAGACCGCAGCGACGCTCGCGGCGCGGCTCGTCGAACATCCCGCCGTCTCCGCCGTGCTTTATCCCGGCCTCGCGCACCATGCCGGCCACGACGTCGCCGTGCGGCAGATGCAAGGGGGCTTCGGCGGCATGTTCTCCGTCCGCATCGAGAACGGCGAAGCGGCCGCGATCGCGGTCGCCGCCGCGGTCGAATTGTGGAAGCGCGCGACGTCGTTCGGCGGCACCGAAAGCCTGATCGAACACCGCGCCTCGATCGAAGGCGCCGGCTCGCCGTGCCCCGGCGACCTGCTGCGCTTTTCCGCGGGCCTCGAGGACGCGGACGATCTTTATCTGGATCTCATCCGGGCGCTCGAGGCGGCCTCGTCATTCCGAGGAACATCATCATTGCGAGGAGTGTAGCGACGAAGCAATCCATGGGCCGTGCTGCTTCGCTGGATTGCTTCGCTCCGCTCGCAATGACGAATCTACTTCAATCGACTTTGTCGTACAAAAAATCCAGCATCGCCGTCTCCGCCAGAACGGCCTGCGGAATGCCGTGACGGGCGGAACGCGTACGCTCCTCGTCGCTCTGGCTCGCCTGCAAATACGCGCCGAGGTGGCGCGCGCGCTCGACGATTTTTCGGTTTTCCGGCAGGCGCCGCGCCTCGAAGCTCCTGAGCGCGGCGGCGACGTCGTCGGCGGCATCGAGCGCCGCGGCGAGCGCGAAGGCGTCGTCGGCCGCCTTGGCGACGCCGGCGCCGACATGGGGACGGGCGACGCAGGCGGCGTCGCCGATCAGCGCGACGCGGCCGAAGGCGAGGCGCGGGCTTTCCAGATCGTAGATCGGCTGCAGGATCGGCTCCTCGATCAAGCGCACGACGGCGCGCAATTGCGGCGCCAATAGCTGCTCCGCCGCATCGCGCATCGCGGCGATCGCGGCGCGGGGCACGAGCGGCGGCGGAATGGCGATAGCGTGGGTGACGCCGTGCTCGTCGGTGAGAAGCCGCGGCAGCTCGGTCGCCGCGTCGGCCGGGCGGTACCACACGACGTTGTAACGGCGATGTCCGTCCCGCAGATCATTGTCGGGTCCGGCGACCGGATAGCCGAGGAACTGTTCGCCAGGCGGCAGGCAGAACGTCATCGCCTCGAACAGCGCGCGGTGGATCGCCGGCGGAAATGCGCTTTCCGCGAGCAGCGCCCGCCAGGCGACGTAGCCGGCATAGACCGGCGCGACGTCGGGCAGGCAGTGCTGCCGCACGGTCGAGCGCAGGCCGTCGGCACCGATCAGCACGTCGCCTTCGGCGTGTCCGCCGTCGTTGAAGACGGCGCGGACGCCCGCCGCATCCTGCTGGAAGGCCTTGAGCCCACGGCCGCGGTGATAATGCTCGGCCGGAAACGCGTCGCGCAGGATGCGGTAGACCCGTTCCCAGGCGGTGAGCACCTGTGGGCAGGTCATGGTCGCGGCGACGCGGCCCGCGGCGTCGATGAGTTGGCGCGTCGTCACCTTAACGCCGAGCGCCTCGACGTCGAGCCCGAGCGCGGTGAGCCGGGCGATCAATTCGCTCTGCGCCACGATGCCGGCGCCGCGCCCGGAAAGTTCGCCGCCGGCGCGTTCGAACACCTCGACCCGCCAGCCGCGCCGCGCCAGCATCATGCCGGCCAGAAGGCCGCTCATCGAGCCGCCGACGATCAGTGCCCGGCGCTGCCTCCCCGTTTTGCGCCCATTTTCGCCCCGCCCGCCGACCGCCGTCATGCAAAATCCCGCTGGTTCCCCCGCCGCAATATTCTCTATACTGTGCGCATAATTAGCGGAGGAACGCCATGGCTCTCACCATGTTGGACAAGGCCACCGACAGCGCCGACCTGTCGGCATGGCCTTCTGCGGTTGCGGCGGAATTCGAGCGCGAGCGCGTCAACAACAATGGATGCGTCGGCTCAACGCTCATCTCGGAGAACGAGCGGGTGCGGGTGTGGATGATCACGCTGGCGCCGGGCCAGCGCATCGGCTTCCACCGCCATGTACTCGACTATTTCTGGACCTGCGTGACCGGCGGCCGCGGCCGCCAGCACGTCAATGACGGCAAGACCGTCGAATACACCTACCAGCCGGGCGAAACCCGGCACGAGACCTACGCCGCCGGCGAGAGCAAGGTGCATGACCTCGAAAACATCGGGGACAAGGACATGATCTTCATGACCGTCGAATTCCTTGACAGCGCCAACTCGCCGCTGTCTATCCCCGAGCGAGCGCGCACGGCGGCCTAGGGCCGCTGCCGCGTGCTTGTCGACGTCGTCTCGTCATGAGGTGGTGGCCGTGCCGACAGGTCCGGCCTCCGGGGCGCCTCGTGACGGGATTCGCGAGGAGCCTTTCTCCTCCTACCCACCGTGTCTGAAATCATGGTTCGAATGGTCAAGCGTCGCGTTGCCCGGGGAGGTTGGATTCCGGTTCGGCCCGTGCGCGTCTCGACGCGTGTCGCCATGCGCATCGCCATGAGCGTCGTCATGCGGAGGAGCCTGCGGGCCGATGCCGCAGCGACGCTCTCCGCACAGGATGGCAGGACCCCGTAATGATTTTTTCGTTCGATCTCCTCGTCAACGCGATCGTGTCCGGCATCCTGATCGGCGGCTTCTACGCGGCGGTGACCGCCGGCATCTCGCTGTCGTTCGGCATTCTCGACATCGTCAACATCGCCCATCCGGCGTTCATCATTCTCGGCTCCTACGTTGTTTATTCCATCAACGCGCAGCTGGGGCTCGATCCCATCCTCATCGCCATCATCATGACGCCGGCGTTCTACGCGCTCGGCGCCGTGATCTATCAGGTCTACTATGTTTCGTTCGAGAAACGCGGGCAGGAAGCGCTGCGCGGCCTCGCCTTCTTCTTCGGCCTGCTCTTCATCACCGAAGTGCTGCTGGTGCTCTATTTCGGCGTCGACTACCGCTACGTCGAGGCGCGCTATATCGGCCCAACCTTGCATTTCGGCTATCTCGATATTCCGCTGCGCATCCTGGTGCCGTGCATCGTGTCACTGCTCATGATCGCCGTGCTGGAGCTCATTCTGACGCGGACCTTCGTCGGCCGCGCCATCATGGCGGTGGCGCAGGACCAGTTCGCGCTCAGGCTGTTGGCGATCGATCCGGTCCGCATCAAGCGCATCGCGTTCGGCATCTCGATCGCCACGGCGTCGCTCGCCGGCGCCTTCCTCATCATCATCCAGCCGGTCGAGCCTTCGGTCGGGCGGCAATATATCGGCCGCGTGTTCGCCATCTGCGTGCTGGGCGGCATGGGCAGCCTGCCGGGCACGGTGATCGCGGCGATGCTGGTCGGCGTCGTCGAAAGCCTGACCTCGACCTTCTACGGGCCGTCCTGGGCGCCGGCCGTGTCGTTCGGATTTTTGTTGCTGACGCTGGCGGTACGGCCGGCCGGCCTGCTGGGACGCTGACCGTGCGCACGGACGTCTTTTTCATCATCTGGCTCGCCATCGGCGCGGCGCTCTATGCCTGGGCCGTCACGTTCGGCAACGATTATCTGTTCTTCGCCGGCTACGTCGTGCTGCAATATGTCGTGCTGGCGACGGCCTGGAACATCCTCGGCGGCTATTGCGGCTACGTCAATTTCGGCTCCGCCGCCTTCTTCGCGCTCGGCGCCTATTCGTCCGTCGCCATTCACAAATTCCATCCGTTGCCGATCCCGTTTCTGGTCCTGTTCGGCGGCGTCGTGTCCGGCGTGGTCGGGTTCGGCATGGGCTATCTGACGCTGCGGCTGCGCGGCGCGTTCTTCTCCATCGCGACGCTGGCGCTCGCCGTGGTGCTGGAGACGCTGGTGGTCAATTGGGACTATGTCGGCGGCTCGCGCGGCGCCTATATCGTGCGGCCGGAGACGATCGAGCCGTTCGGCGCCTATATCAAATATCTGTTCCTGATCATGCTCGTGCTGGCGATCTGCGCCATCACCGTGGCGCGGCTGATCGAGCGCTCGCGGCTCGGCTACGGCTTCGCCACCGTGCGCGACGACGAACTGGCGGCGGAAGCCTCCGGCGTGCCGACGCTCCGCCTCAAGCTGATCGCGACCACGATCTCCGGCGGGCTGATGGGCATGGCCGGCGCGCCGTTTCCATATTACATCGGCTATCTGCAGCCGTCTTCGGCGTTCGGCCTCGATTACGCCGTCAACTCGATTGCGATGCCGCTCATCGGCGGCACCACGAGCTGGGTCGGCCCGCTGATCGGCGCGATCCTGCTCGGCTCGCTGCAGCAGATCGCGACCGTCACCATCTCCTCGGCGGTCAATCTGTTGATCGTCGGCTGTCTGCTCGTCGCCTTCGTGATCGTGGCGCCGAGCGGCATCACCGGGCTGGTACGAAAATACTTGCCGTACAAGCCGGCCGCGCTGGTCGGCCGCCGCGTGAAAAAAGACGCGTCCGGATCCGCGCCGGGAGTTGCGCCGTGAGCAGCACCACAAACAGCACCCTGAGCGGCGCCACGACCGGCGCCGCGACCGACCTCCTGCAGATCGACAATCTCGGCAAGCGCTTCGGCGGCTTCGTCGCGCTCGACAACATCAGCATTTCGGTGCGGCCCGGCGAGCGTCTCGGCCTGATCGGCCCGAACGGCTCCGGCAAGTCGACGCTGGTCAACTGCATCTGCGGTACGCTGCAGAACGAGCAGGGCTCGGTGCGCTTCGCCGGCCGGCGGCTCGACGGCGCGACCGCGCATCAGCGCACCCGGCTCGGCCTGTCGCGCACCTTTCAGCTGCCGCGGCCGTTCGCGAGTCTTTCTTTGCTCGACAACATGCGCATTCCGCTGCTCTACACCGTGGCGGCCCGCGGCGGCGGCCACCTCCACGACGTCGAGGCGCGCTGCGTCGACCTCCTGCGCGAAGTCGGCCTCGAGGACAAGGCGCGGCGGCTGCCGCGCGACCTCACCCAGGTCGAGATGCGCAAGCTCGAACTCGCCCGCGCCATGGCGGCGGAGCCGAAGCTCTTGATCGCCGACGAATCGATGGCCGGCCTCACCCATTCCGAGGTCGAAGAAATTCTGGCGCTGCTGCAGCGCCTGAGCGCCCAGGGCGTCACCATCATTCTGATCGAGCACATCATGCGCGCGGTGATGAGCTTCTCGCAGCGTCTGGTCGTGCTCGTTTCCGGCAAGAAGATCGCCGACGGGCTGCCGAACGACGTGATGCGCGATCCCGGAGTGGAGAGGGCGTACCTTGGCCAGTAGCCTCACCATCTCCGCGATCCACGCCGCCTATGGCGCGGTGCGGGTGCTCGACGACGTCTCGATAACGGTCGGCGGCGGCGAGACCGTGACGCTGCTCGGCACCAACGGCAACGGCAAATCGACGCTGATGAAATGCATCATGGGTATCGTGCGGCCGAGCCAGGGCTCGATCGTCGCCGAGATCGACGGCGTCAAGCACGATCTCGTCGGCCGCACTACCGAGGAAATCGTCGACCTCGGCATCGCGCTGGTGCCGGAAGGCCGCCGGCTGTTTCCCAAGCTCACGGTCGAGGAGAACCTGCTGCTCGGCGCCTACCGCCCGACCGCACGCCGCGAGCTTGCCCGCAATCTCGCCGTCTGCTTCGAGACCTTCCCGCGGCTCGCCGAGCGCCGCGGCCAGCTCGCCGGCTCGATGTCGGGCGGTGAGCAGCAGATGATCGCGCTCGGCCGCGCGATGATGCTGTCGCCGAAGATCCTGCTGGTCGACGAGCCCTCGGTCGGCCTCGCGCCGATCCTGGTCAGCCGCACCATCGACGCCATCGCTGAGATGAAGGAGCGCTACAAGCTCACCGTCCTGATGGCCGAGCAGAACTTCACCCAGGCGATCCGCATCGCCGACCGCGGCTATGTCATCGTCCACGGCAAGATCGCCTTCGAGGGCGTCACCATGGAAGCGCTCAACAACAACGATTTGATCAAGAAGTTTTATCTGGGGTTGTAGCCTCATCCGCCCCCGCGTAGCGGAGCGTAGCGGGGGCGGATGAACGCTGGAACCAACAACGCGAGATGATTTGACCGGCTGCTATTGCTTTTTGCCTCTTCCTACGGATTTGCCCTTTTATGTCCTCCCACTTCGCCATCTGGCTCATCGCCGCGCTCGCCACGGCCGGCGTCATTGCGCGGCCGTTCGCCTGGCCTGAGGCGGTCTGGGCCGTCGCGGGGGCGGCGCTGCTGGTCGCCCTGCGGCTGATCTCGCCGCAAGACGCGCTCACGGGCATCCTCGAGGGGACGGACGTCTATCTGTTCCTGTTCGGCATGATGCTGCTCGCCGAGATCGCGCGGGAGGAGGGCCTGTTCGACTGGCTGGCGGCGGTGGCGGCGAGCCGTGCGGATGGGTCAGCGCGCCGGCTGTTTTTGTTGACCTACGGCGTCGGCGTGCTGGTGACGGTGTTTCTGTCGAACGACGCCACCGCGGTGGTGCTGACGCCGGCGGTGGCCGCGGCAATGAAAGCCGCCGAGGCGCGGCGGCCGCTGCCTTATCTCCTCATCTGCGCCTTCGTCGCCAATGCGGCGTCATTCGTGCTGCCGATTTCCAATCCGGCCAATCTGGTCATCTACGGCGCCCGCATGCCGCCGCTGCTGCAATGGCTGCCGGCTTATCTGCTGCCGTCGGCGCTGGCGATCGTCGCGACTTATCTGGCGCTGCGCTGGACACAGCGCGACGCGCTGCGGCAGGAGATTTCGCAGGACGTCACTCGCCCGGCGTTGTCGCGCGGCGGCCGCACGGCAGCGATCGGGCTTGGCGCGACGGCGGTCGTGCTGCTCGCCGCCTCGGCGCTCGACATTCCGCTCGGGCTTGCGACGGCCGTGACGGGCGTCGTTACCGCCACGGCGGTGTTGATTCGCGAAAAGACGACGCCGTGGAGTGCGATCAAAAGTATCTCCTGGGGCGTGCTCCCATTGGTCGCCGGACTGTTCGTGCTGGTGGAGGCGCTCGACAAGACCGGTCTGATCGGCGCGGTGACCGCCTGTCTTCATGACGGCGCTGCGGGTTCGACGGCATGGACTGCGGCCGCCGCCGGCACCGGCGTCGCGCTCGTCAGCAACGTCATCAACAATCTGCCGGCCGGCCTGATTGCCGGCAGCGCGGTGCAGAGCGCGCACGTTTCCGACGCGGTCACGCGCGCGGTGCTGATCGGCGTCGATCTCGGGCCGAACCTGTCGGTCGCCGGTTCGCTCGCGACTATTCTGTGGCTTTCGGCGCTGCGCCGCGAAGGCCACCACGTCGGGTTCGGGACGTTTCTGAAACTCGGCGTCGTGACGATGCCGCCGGCGTTGTTGCTGGCGCTTGCGGCGGCTTTGTTGTTCGGCCCGTAGGGTGCTAGCCCGCGACGCGCACCAAGAGCTTGCCGAAATTGCGCCCTTGCAACATCCCCATGAAGGCCGCCGGCGCGTTCTTGAGCCCGTCGACGGTGTCCTCGCGGTAGCGGATGCGGCCGTCGGCGAGCCCGGTCGACACGGTGCGGAGAAAATCGGCGTAATGCGCGGCGACGAATTCGGTGTTGATGAAGCCGCGCAGGGTCAGGCTCTTGGTCAGCACGCTGCGCATGGTGGCGGGGAGGAAATCGTGCCCGGTGTCGGCGCTGGCCTGATTGTAGTGCGCGATCAGCCCGCACACCGGCACGCGCGCATAGGTGTTGAGGAGCGGCAGCACCGCCTGCCAGACCGCGCCGCCGACATTCTCGAAATAAACGTCGATGCCGTCGGGGCAGGCGGCGGCGAGTTTTTCCGCAAGATCCGGCGCGCGATGATCGATGGCGGCATCGAAGCGCAAATCCTCGACGACGTGGCGGCATTTGTCGGCGCCGCCGGCAATGCCGATCGCGCGCGCGCCGGCCAGCTTGGCCAATTGGCCGACCAGCGAACCCACCGGCCCGCTCGCCGCGGCAACCACGACGGTCTCGCCCGGCTTCGGCTTGCCGATCACGTAGAGCCCGGAATAGGCGGTGAAGCCGGGCATGCCGAGCACGCCGAGCCCCGTGGTGATCGGCGCGAGTTTTGGATCGAGCTTGCGCGGATCGGGTCCGCTCCACGCCGCGTTCGTGCACCAGCCGGTGTGCGCCAGGACGATGTCGCCCTTGGCGTAGCCCGCGCGGTCGGAGGCGGTCACCTCGCACACCGCCTCGCCCGTCATCACCTCGCCGATGCCGACCGGCTTGGCATAGGATTTCCGGTCGTCCATGCGGCCGCGCATATAAGGGTCGAGCGAGAGATAAAGCACCCGCAGCAAAAGGCCACCCGGCGGCAGCGTCGGCAGCGCGATCGTTTCCAGGCGGAAGTTTTCCGCGGTCGGCGGCCCCTTCGGCCGCGACGCGAGCACGATGCGCTGGGCTGTAGCCTCGGTCACTCTTTCCTCCCTGGATCGTTCATTCCGCGCGACGGCAGTTGATGGCGGGTCACTATAGCTCTTTCGCGCGCTTGACCTTGTCGTCCTGCTCGGTTGTGCCCGCGCCGCCTTGCAGCGACGCCTGGTAGAGGGCGTTGGTGCGCAGCGCGACCTGAAAAGCCGTTTCGGCCAAATGGCGGCTGTTGTTGTCGACATCGATGCCGCGCAGCATCGCGTCCCAGAGTTCGCGTAGCTGCGCGTGGCGCCGCTCCACCGCGGCGTTGACCTCGGCGCGGACGGCGTGAAACTGCGCGCCCTTGAGAAAGATCATCTGCCCCTGCATCAGCCGGGCGCCTTCGAACTCGATGCGCCGCAGCGCCAGCGTGAACGGGTCCATGTCGTGCGCGTCCTCGGGCAGCAATGCGGCCGGGCGCATTCCGCCGTGCAGCGCGTGGCCGAACGCCGCCATGTCGATCAAGAGAGCTTGCCGACGATCGGCGATCCCCTCGGCCGGCCGCGGCAGCCACGCGCTCTCCCATTGCCACATCAGGAACGGCAGCTGCGGATCGAGGGTCCATGACGTCGCGCGCGCGAGCAGGGAGAGAATCTCCATCTCGCGGCAGAACTGGACGTGCATCTCGACCTGCCAGCCGTCGTGCACGGCGCCCGCCAAGGTGGCGGCGAGCCGCCGCGCCTGCGCGCCATGGGCGGACGCCAAAAACGCCGCGACGCGGGTCTGCTGATGGGCCGGAAAGCGGCCGTTGTCGTCGAGCGGGCCGAGGAACGCCTGCATGGCAGAGACATTCATGGCAGTGGTGTCTCCCGATGCTCCGCCGCCGCCGGCGGCAGGTGTATCGGAATGGCGCGCATGTGGTCGAAGCCGGCCGGGAAGGGGACGATGTCGCCGCCGGGCTGTTCGGGCGCGACCCATATCGATTGCTTGCCGTGCCAGCGGCCGGCCATGACGTCCTGCGCAAAGCGCGCCAACAAGTCGGCGGTCAGCGCCGGCTTTTCCAGCGTGAAGGCATGATAGGCGTTGGGAACGATGACGAGCGCGCTGTCGGGGATGTTAACGCGCATCGTCTCCTGCAACGGGCGCGGCGTGAGGAAATCGAACTCGCCGTTGAGGATCATGGTGGGGACGCGGATCGAGGGCAGTTGCGGCGTCAGCGGCTCGAAGTCGAAAAACGACTCCATCAGGTTCTGCAGCGCGTAGACGTCGTTGAGGAGCCAGCCGCGCCGCTTGGCGGCGTCCAGCGCCTTCATGTGCGGGCCGATCCAGGCGTTGGAGAGGTTCATCGGAAACAGCAGGTCCATGAGATAGTTGGTGCCGCCAAGTACCAGCCCGGTCATCATTGCTTTGCCCAAGAGATAGAGTTGCGGCGAGACCTCGGCAAACGCGCTGATCGGCACCAGGCCGGCGATGGTGTCGCCGTGGGCAATGGCGTAGCGCAGCGCGATCACGCCGCCGAAGCTGATGCCGCTGATGAATATCGGCCCCCCGCCGATTTCCGCGACGAGATCGCTCACCACCTGCACCTGGTCGTCCTGATTAATGAACAGGCTCGGCTTTTCCGAAACGCCTTGGCCGAGGAGATCGAAGATCGCCACACGGAACCCGCGCGACACCAGGGCGTCGCGATAGGGGTGCCAGATCTCGACGTATTGGGTGAGGCCGTTGATCAGGACATAGGCCGGCCCATTTTCCGGGCCGGCGAGCTCGTAGCGGATCCGCGATAGGCCGTGCGTCAGCGAGGGCATTCGCAAAGTCTCTTGCTATGGCGATTTATGGCGGTCGCGTGTGGATCGCCTTCGCCAGAACCGGCACTCAGGACCGGCACTAAAATGGACGCCAACGGCGCTGTCCACCCGCCTCATCTTACCGGAAAATCGAAATAGGTGGCGGGAAACGGCTCATGCGCCAGCGTGAAATGCCACCATTCCTTCTCGTAAGGGCGAAACCCGTGCCGGCGCATTGCTGCACTGAGCAAAGCGCGGTTCTCCTTGGCTGAGCCGCTGATGTCGGCTGCGGCCGCCCATGAGCGCGCACTGAAGAAGTCGAACGGCGTGCCCATGTCGAGCTCGCGGCCGTCGGCGTGGGCAAGCGTGAGATCGATAGTCGAACCGCGCGAATGACCCGACCGCGCGGCGATGTAGCCGTCGCGAAACAGCGTCCTTTTATCGACGTCGGGATAGAACTCGGCTTTGGCGGCGGTGTCGCTCAGGTCGCGCGCCCAGCGCTCGAAATTCGCGACCGCACGCACCGGCCGGTAGCAATCGAACGCCTTGATGACGAGCCCGCGCGGCGCAAGCTCGCGCGCGACGTCGGCGAGCGCGGCGGCCGCCTCCCGCGTCAGCAAACAACGCGGCTTTTGATAGCCCTCGATCGGCCGGCCGATGAAATTGTGCGCGCCGGCGTAGCGCATATCCGCCATCAGCCCCGGCACGACCGTCGCCGCGTCGACAAACGAATTCGGCCGCTCCTGCGCGGCGGCCGGCAGGCTCGACGTCGCCGCGAGAGCCACGGCAAGCGCCGTCATCAGCGAATGGCGAATAGCGAATGGCGAATGGGGGGATTTATTTCTGCGCTGTCGCTTCGTTCCCATTCGCCACTCCCCATTCGCCATTTCGCCATTCGCCACTTCGCCACTCGCCCGCTTCACGGACACGCCGACACCCACTGTGCCTCGATCACTTCCTGCGAGTTGATCATCGGCGTTCCCAAAACGGCGGCGTGCTTGCGCATGGTGGCGGTGTAGTGATGCGGGCCGTCGAACTGGAACTCGCCGCTTTCCTCCATGTCGAGCTGGCCCTTGCAGGTGAGCCGCCAGATGAGCTTGCGGCCGTCGAGGCTTTTTTCGACCGGCGTGCAGCTCGAATGATCGCTGCCCGATGCGGGCGAGAATGTGGTCGCCAGGTCGCCGACCTCCGTCGCGCTGAGGCAGCGCGAGCTTTCGTGCGGCGGCCCGATCACGCCGCCGGTCTCGGTGCGGCTGATGATCCGCCACAGGCCCGGTGCGATGGCATCGGCGGCAGCCGCCGGCGTGATCGCAAGCGCAAAGGCGACAACCGCCGCCGCCGTGCCGGCGCGGCAAAACCCAAGTAAAGGCCCAAGTAAAGGCCCAAGTAAAGGCCCAAGAAAAGGCCCAAGAAAAGGCCCAAGAAAAGGCCCAAGCAAAAGCCCAAGAGAACAAGCAGGGAAAAAACCACGCAGAAACACAAACATGCGCCGTGGATTATGGCGGCCTTTGTCGCAACGATCTCGCATAATGTTAACCCCCCGGTAACCATAATCCCGGCACATTTTGCCTAGGGAGGCCAGTCGAATCCACCGCGCCCACACCGACTTCGGGGGTAGCTTTGGACGCCAGCGCCGCTCCACTCTTCCACGCCGGCGGGCCGCCACCCGCCGCGCACAGCTTTGAGCTACGTGAACGTAACCGACGGGGCCGAGCAAGCGGCATGACCGATACTTCAACCGTGCGGAGCACCGAGCCGTCCGTCACGCTGTCGCGCCTGGCCGATATCGGCGGGGCGCTGCGGCGGAGCGACATTGGGCTCGCGGTCGGCATGATGACCATTCTCGTCGTCCTGCTGCTGCCGCTGCCGCCGCTTTTGCTGGACTTCGCCCTCGCCATCTCGATCACGTTCTCCGTGCTGATCCTGATGACGTCCCTGTTCATCCAGACGCCGCTCGAATTCTCCGCTTTCCCGACCGTACTCCTGATTTCGACGATGATGCGGCTCGCCCTCAACCTCGCCTCGACGCGGCTCATCCTCGCCCGTGGCCACGAGGGCACCGAGGCCGCCGGTCACGTCATCGCCGCCTTCGGCAATTTCGTCATGGGCGGCAATTTCATCATCGGGATCATCGTCTTCACCATCCTGGTGATCGTCAACTTCGTCGTCATCACCAAGGGCTCCGGCCGCATCGCCGAGGTGGCCGCGCGTTTCCACCTCGATTCGATGCCCGGCAAGCAGATGGCGATCGACGCCGACCTCAATGCCGGCCTGGTCGACGAGAAGGAAGCACGGCGCCGGCGCAAGACCCTGGAAGATGAATCCGGCTTTTACGGCGCCATGGACGGCGCGTCGAAGTTCGTGCGCGGCGACGCCATCGCCGGCCTCCTGGTGGTGATGATCAACGTCGTCGGCGGCATGGTGATCGGCATCGTGCAGCAGGGCCTGAGCTTCACCGAAGCGGCCCACGCCTACACGCTGCTCACCGTCGGCGACGGTGTAGTCACGCAGATCCCGGCGCTGATCGTCTCGACCGCCGCCGGCCTGCTCGTCTCCAAGGCCGGCGTGACCGGGGCGGCGGACAAGGCGCTGCTGCGCCAATTGTCCACCTATCCGAAGGCGCTCGGCATGTCGGCCGCGGTCATGGTGGTGATGGCGCTCCTCCCCGGCATCCCGATGCTGCCGTTCATGGCGCTCGGCGGCGGCGCCGGCGCGCTCGCCTATATGATAGACCGCCGCACCAAGCGGGCCGTCGTCGCCGAGGCGAAGCGGGAAGAGGCCGCAAAGCCCCCGGCCGCGGAAGAGCCGATGGCGGCGACCTTGAAGATGGACGATCTCAAGGTCGAGCTCGGCTATGCGCTGCTGCCGCTCGTCAACGCGCCCGACGGCTCCGAGCGCCTGACCGAGCAGATCAAGGCGCTGCGCCGCTCGCTCGCGACCGACATGGGCTTCGTCATGCCGTCGGTACGGCTCCTCGACAACGTCCAGCTCGACGCCAACAGCTACGTCATCAAGATCAAGGAAGTGGAATCCGGCTCCGGCAAGGTGTGGTACGGCCAGTACATGGTCATGGACCCGGCCGGCCAGCAGGTCACGCTGCCGGGTCTGCACACCACCGAGCCGACCTTCGGCCTGCCGGCGACCTGGATCGACGCGGCGCTCAAGGAGGAAGCGTCGGTGCGCGGCTTGACCGTCGTCGACGCCGCGACGGTGTTGGCGACGCATCTGACCGAGCTCATCAAGACCAATATGTCGGAGCTCCTCTCCTACGGCGAGGTGCAAAAACTCCTCAAGGACCTGCCGAAGGAGCAGGCCGATCTGGTCAAGGACATCGTGCCGGCGCAGATCACCGTCTCCGGCATCCAGCGCGTGCTGCAGCTCCTGCTCAACGAACGTGTCTCGATCCGCGACCTCTCGACCATTCTCGAAGGCATCGCCGACGGCCTCGCCGCAACGCGCAACCCGGCGATGCTCGCCGAGCACGTGCGCGCGCGGCTCGCGCGGCAATTGTGCGCCCAGCACACCAGCCCGGCCGGCTACCTGCCGATCATCGCGCTCACCGCCAAATGGGAACAGGCGTTCGCCGAATCGATCGTCGGCCAGGGCGACGATCGCTCACTCGCTATGCAGCCGTCGAAGCTCACCGAGTTCATCAATCTCATCCGGGAGAAATTCGAGCAGGCGGCGCGCGAGGGCGAGGCGCCGGTGCTCGTCACCTCGCCGGCGATCCGCCCGTTCGTGCGCGGCATCATCGAGCGCTTCCGCGCCCAGACGAGCGTGCTCGCCCAGTCGGAGATCCACCCGCGGGCGCGGCTGAAGACGGTGGCGAGTATTTGAGAGTGAGAACGCCGTAGGGGCGACCCTCATAGGCGTTAGGTTAAGGTACGTTTCCCGGGCGCGGCGCAGCACGAAGTGATGCGCCGCAGAACCGGGACCTTCGGAAACTCCGTGTTTGCGACGATCCCGGATCAGCAGTGCATCACCATAGCGCGTCGAAGACACGCGTAACCGCGCTGACGGTGCTGCACTGCATCCGGGAAACACGGCTTAACCTAACGCCTATCGGGGCGACCCTTGTGGTCGCCCGCGATGCGCGTAAAGAGGGCGACCACAAGGGTCGCACCTACGGGCCTTACGCGAGTTTTATCACCTCGCCGCGCAAATTCTGACCCAGCGCCTCGAATGCCTTGGCGACGATGCCTTTGGCGTCGAGGTGGGCTTGCGCGTACATCGCGTTCGGCGAGTCCTGGTCGATGAAAAGATCGGGCAGCACCATCGAGCGCACCTTGAGGCCGCGGTCGAGCACGCCGTGCTCGGCGAGCGCCTGCAAAGTGAAGCTGCCGAAGCCGCCGATCGAGCCTTCCTCGATGGTCAACAGCACCTCGTGCTCGCGCGCCAGCCGCAAGATCAGATCGATATCGAGGGGCTTGGCGAAGCGCGCGTCGGCGACGGTCGTGGAGAGCCCTTGCGCCGCGAGTTCGTCGGCGGCCTTGAGGCATTCGCCGAGCCGCGTGCCGTACGACAGGATGGCGACCTTGGTGCCTTCGCGCACGATCCGGCCCTTGCCGATCTCGAGCGGCTTGCCTTCCTCCGGCAAAGCGACGCCGCGGCCTTCGCCGCGCGGATAGCGCAGCGCCGACGGCCGGTCGTCGATCGCGACCGCGGTCGCCACCATGTGGACCAGCTCGGCTTCATCGGACGGCGCCATCAAGACGAAATTGGGCAGGCAGCCGAGATAGGCCACGTCGAACGCGCCGGCATGGGTCGGCCCGTCGGCGCCGACCAGACCGGCGCGGTCCATCGCGAAGCGCACCGGCAGTTTCTGGATCGCGACGTCGTGCACGACCTGATCGTAGGCGCGCTGCAGGAAGGTCGAATAGATGGTCGCGAACGGCTTGAAGCCCTCGGTCGCGAGCCCCGCGGCGAAGGTGACGCCGTGCTGCTCGGCGATGCCGACGTCGAAGGTGCGATCGGGAAACTCCTTCTGGAACTGATCGACGCCGGTGCCCGACGGCATCGCCGCGGTGATGGCGACGATCTTCGGATCCTTGCGCGCTTCCTTGATCAGGCTTTCGCCGTAGACCTTCTGGTAGGCCGGCGCGGTCGGCTTCGATTTCACCTGCGCGCCGGTCGCGACGTCGAACTTGACGACGCCATGATATTTGTCGGCGGATTTTTCCGCCGGCGCGTAGCCCTTGCCCTTCTGGGTGACGACGTGGACCAGGAACGGCCCGGTGTCGGCGTCGCGCACGTTCTTGAGCACAGGCAGCAGGTGGTCGATGTTGTGGCCGTCGATCGGCCCGACATAGAAGAAGCCGAGCTCGTCGAACAGCGTGCCGCCGGTGACGAGGCCGCGCGCATATTCCTCGACCGCCATCGCCCGCTGCTCCAGCATGCGCGACGGCAGGCGCTTCGCGACCCCACGCATGAAATTGCGCAGCCCACGATAGGTCTTGCCGGAGACGCGGCGGGCGAGATAGGCGGACAGCGCACCGACCGGCGGCGCGATCGACATGTCGTTGTCGTTGAGGATGACGATGAGGCGCGAGTTCAGCGCGCCGGCATTGTTCATGGCCTCGTAGGCCATGCCGGCCGACATCGCGCCGTCGCCGATCACGGCGATGACGTTGTTGTTCTTGTGGCTGAGGTCGCGCGCGACCGCCATGCCGAGCGCGGCGGAGATCGAGGTCGAGGAATGCGCGGCGCCGAACGGGTCGTATTCGCTTTCGGCGCGCTTGGTGAAGCCGGACAGTCCGCCGCCCTGGCGCAGGGTGCGGATGCGGTCGCGGCGGCCGGTCAGAATCTTGTGGGGATAGGCCTGATGGCCAACGTCCCAGATCAGACGGTCGTCCGGCGTGTTGAAGACGTAATGCAGCGCAACCGTAAGCTCGACGACGCCCAGCCCCGCGCCGAGATGCCCGCCCGTGACCGAGACGGCATTGATCGTCTCCTGCCGCAGCTCGTCGGCGACTTGGCGCAATTGGCCGGATTGGAGGCGGCGCAGGTCGCTCGGCGTCTTGACCTGGTCGAGCAAAGGCGTTTTCGATTCAACGGTCACGCGAATCTCCGTGTTTTCGGGCCTCACGGCCGCGAGGCCCAAGCCTATTATTGAGCGACGAGTGCGTGCCATCCCCCAGGCCTACACACGCAAAATTCTTAGAGGCTTACACCATTCCAAGCTAGGAACGCAATTTAGACTGCATTCGGCCAAGTCGACCGTCCGAGAGCCAACCGTCCCGGGGAATCGGGCGCGGCGCGCGTCACGCAGCCTATACCAGGGAACCAGTCGCAAGTATTTCGCGTTCGAGTGCTTGGTGTTGGCGTGAATTGTCATGCGCGGCGGATTGCGGTTTCCTTGGCGCGATCGCGGCTGCTGCGACCAGAATCGCTGCCGACGCCGTCCGGTTCGCTTTTGAGTCGATTCGGCTGGGTAATCGGGCCGTAATGGTGGGGAAACGCTCCAAAATCCGCGAGACGACACGCCGTGGCCCTCGAAACCTACCGAAAGAAGCGGCAATTCGATGTGACGCCGGAGCCGCGGGGCCGCAAGGGGCCCGCTGGCGGTCACCGTTATGTGATTCAGAAGCATGCCGCCAGACGGCTGCATTACGACCTGCGGCTCGAGCTTGACGGCGTCATGAAGAGCTGGGCCGTCACCCGCGGCCCGAGCCTCGATCCCGGCGAAAAGCGGCTCGCCGTCCATGTCGAGGATCATCCGATCGACTACAACAGCTTCGAGGGCACCATCCCGCAGGGCGAATATGGCGGCGGCACCGTCATGATCTGGGACCGCGGCACGTGGGAGCCCGTGGGCGATCCGCACAAAGGGTATGCCAAGGGTCATCTGGAGTTCGCTCTTAACGGCGAGAAGCTGCACGGGCGCTGGCACCTGGTGCGCATGCGCAGGCGGGATAACGAGCGTCACGACAATTGGTTGCTGATCAAGGCGGAGGACGACGCGGCGCGCGCGCCGGGCGCCAAGGATATTCTGGAAGAAAGGCCCGACTCGGTCATAACCGGTCGCTCCATCGCCGAGATCGCCGCCGGCAAAGGCGGCAAACAGCAGGTCTGGCACAGCAAGCCCGCCACCCAAGCCGATCCGCCGCCGGCCGTGGCGGTAAGTCCCGCCCGCAGCCTGAAACAAAAGCTCGCCGCGCTGCGCGGCGGCGCCGAGACGCCGGCCAAAAGCCGCGCCGCGAAAAGCGCGACCAAAAAAAAGAGCAAGAACGCAAAAAACAAGACAACAGCAGGCAAAAGCGCGAAGCGGGCGGCCAACCCGCCGCTGCCGGATTTCGTTCCGGTCGCGCTCGCGACGCTCTACGGCAGCCCCCCGAGCGGCGACGAATGGCTGCACGAAATAAAGTACGACGGCTACCGCATGGAGGCCCGGCTCGACCACGGCGAGGTGCGCTTGCTCACGCGCAAGCAGCAGGACTGGACCCACCGTTTCAAGCCGATCGCCGCCGCGGTCGCCGCGCTGCCGGCCGAGACCGCGCTGCTCGACGGCGAGATCGTCGTCGAGGACGACAACGGCATCAGCAATTTTTCGCTGCTGCAGACCGATCTGAAAGACGGCCGCAGCGACCGCTTCGTCTATTACGTCTTCGATCTTCTCCATCTCGACGGCCGGGATTTGACCGGCGAGCCGCTCACCGCGCGCAAGGCGGCGCTGGCGAACTTGCTGCAGCGCGACGGCGCGGGCCGCACGATCCGTTACGCCGGACATTTCGACGAGCCGGGGCCATTGATCCTCGAGCACGCCTGCGCCATGGGGCTCGAAGGCATCGTCTCCAAGCGCCGCAACGCGCCGTATCGGTCCGGCCGCACCGACAATTTCGTCAAATCCAAATGCCACGGCCGCCAGGAATTCGTCGTCGCCGGCTTTTCCAGATCGACCGCCGCGTCGAACGCGATCGGCGCGCTGATGGTCGCGGTCTACGACAACGGCGAACTGCGCTATGCCGGCCGCGTCGGTACCGGCTTCACCCACAAGATGGCGAGCGACCTCTACAAGCGCCTCGACGCGTTGCGCACGGCGCGCGCGCCGGTCGCGCTGCCGGCGGACGAGACGCGCAAGGATATCATCTGGGTCGAGCCTGAGCTCGTCATCGAGGCCGAGTTCGCCGGCGTCACCCATGGCGGCGTGCTGCGCCAGGCCTCGTTCAAGGGCATCCGTGAGGACAAGGCGGCGCGGGAGATCGTGCGCGAAGTCCCGGCGGCGAGGACGCCGCCGGAAAGTTCCGTGCCGGCGCGCACGCGGACTTCAGGTGCGCGAACAACAACAAAAAAAGATCCCCGCCTGCCACTGACTAATCCGGACAAGGTCTACTGGCCCGATGTCGGCGTGACCAAGCGCGATCTGGCCGAATATTACGTCAGCGTGTGGGACTGGATGAAGCCGCACATCGTTGGCCGCGCGCTCGTTCTGGTGCGCGGGCCCGAAGGGATCGGCGGCGAATTGTTCTATCAGAAGCATATCGCCGCCAATGTGAAGTCCTCGTCCCTGCGCCGCGCCGTCAGCGGCAAAGAGCACGACGTGATCGCGGTCGACACGCTCGACGATCTCCTCGCGGTGGTGCAATCGGGCGCGCTCGAGATTCACGTCCGCGGTTCGCGGCTCGACAATCTGGAAATCTGCGACCGCATGGTGTTCGACCTCGATCCGGGCGCAAGCGTGCCGTGGCGCGAGGTCGTCGCCGCCGCGCGCGAAATCCGCGACCGCCTCGCGGCGCTCGAGCTCGAAAGCTTCGTCAAGCTCACCGGCGGCAAGGGCCTGCACGTCATGGTGCCGATTGAGGACGCCCCTTGGCCCATGGTGAAAGCCTTTGCCGGGCGGCTTGCTGCGCGCATGGCCGCCGACAACCCGCAGCGTTATGTCGGCACGATGGCGAAGGTGGCCCGCGACGGCCACATCTTCATCGACTATTTCCGCAATTCGCGCGATCAGACCGCGGTCGCGCCCTATTCGACGCGCGCCCGCCCCGGCGCCCCGGTCGCGGTGCCGGTCACCTGGGAGCGGCTGCCGCGCACCACCGCCGGCCACGATTTCTCCCTGCTCGATCTGAAAAAGCGGATCAAGGAGGATGCCTGGGCGGAAGTCGGCGAGGTGCGGCAGAAGCTGCCGGAATTTCCAGCGCGGCAGCGCCGCTAATTTTTACCCTCCCCTGCAGGGGGAGGGTCGCCGCGCAGCGGCGGGGTGGGGTGCACCACGATTGGATCTTGAAAACCGACGGGCCCGCTCACCCCACCCGGCGCGCTTCGCGCGCCGACCTCCCCCTCCAGCGGAGGTGATGGGCATGGCTCACCCCGCGAGCTTCAGCCGCTCCACCTTCGGCTCGAACCGGGCGCGGAAAATTTCCGCGTCCATCGGGTCGGCGAAGCAGTAGCGCACGAACGCGGCGTAATCGTCCTCGACATACATGTCGAAGATGCCGACATGGGTGAGCAGGAAATCGAGAATCTCGTTGTCGTCGGCGAGCTGCTTGCGCGGCAGCACCACCTGATGGGGGCACTCCTCGTCGAGCTTGCGCAGCCATTCGCTGCGCTTGTCCGGGTTGCTGCGCTGGCCCGAAATGCTGCGTTTGTCCGGTTTCATGGCTCTCTCTCCATTGATCCAGACGGCGCATTGTTCCCTTTTTGTTCCAGAGAGTCAAGCGCGAATTTTTCGTTGTGGGACCGGCCTGCACCTACCGCCGGGAAAGGCGCCGTTTGTTGGCGCGGACGCGTTTCCGTACGGCATTGAGCGCCTTGCCTGCCGCGACATGATGCTCGCCGCCGGTCAGGAGGGACGCGGCCGCGGCGGACTGCGCTTCCGCCAGCGCGGTCACTGCGTCTGTCGGCGTTCCGCCTTCCTTATTTGTTTCGTCATTGCCGGGCTCGACCCGCCTGCGGGCCATTGCCCTTCGGCGGGCGAAGGCCCGGCAATCCATACGGACGAGAAGCTAATCGGATCGGCCGGTTAGCTTTTCAGAACCGCAAGTCAGCATGGACCACCGGGTCAAGCCTCATAGGCGTTAGGTTAAGGTACGTTTCCCGGGCGCGGCGCAGCACGAAGTGATGCGCCGCAGAACCGGGACCTTCGGAAACTCCGTGTTTGCGACGATCCCGGATCAGCAGTGCATCACTTCGTGCTGCACTGCATCCGGGAAACACGGCTTAACCTAACGCCTATGGGGTCAAGCCTTGTGGTGACGAAGTGATTGGCCTGGCAAAACTCGGACGCAATCGCGCCGCGAGAACGCGATCACTCGACGTCCAGCGGCTCGCTGCCGGTGGGGCGGCCGGCGGCGTCGAGGGTGATTTTTTCGACCCGCGCTTCGGCCAGCCGCAACAGCTCCTCGCAGCGGCGCTTGAGCGCTTCGCCGCGTTCGTAGATGGCGACGGATTCTTCGAGCGGCACCTTGCCGTCTTCCAGCCGCTTGACGATCGTCTCCAGTTCGTCGATCGCGCGTTCGAACGAGAGTTGCACGACGTCGGGGTTGGTCGGCGTGGTTTCGTTGTTTGGTTGGGCCATGGTGATTCTCGTGTTCGTAACTTCGTAGCCCGGATTGAGCGACAGCGAAATCCGGGAGGGCGTGTGAAGCGGCACCGTCGTTCCCGGATTTCGCTGCGCTCGATCCGGGCTACGGTCGCTGAAATCTATCCCCGCATCAGCGCGAGGACGTGGGCGGCGGCGGAGTAAGCGAGCGCCTGCAGATCGTAGCCGCCTTCGAGCACCGAGACGATGCGGCCGTGAGCGCGGCGATCGGCGATGTCCATGATCTTGCGCGTCGCCCAGGCGAAGTCCTCTTCGATCAGGTTGAGATTCGCAAGCGGGTCACGCATGTGGGCGTCGAAACCGGCGGAGATGATGATGAGCTCGGGCGCAAAGCCGTCGAGCCGCGGCAGAATGCGGTCCTCGAACGCGGCGCGGAACGCCTCGCCGCCGTCGCCGGGCCTGAGCGGCGCGTTGACAATGGTGTCGTATTCGCCGCGCTCGCTCGCCGCCCCGGTGCCGGGATAAAGCGGCATCTGATGGGTCGAGCAGTACATCACGGTCTTGTCGGCCCAGAAAATATCCTGCGAGCCGTTGCCGTGATGGACGTCGAAATCGACGATCGCGGTGCGCGCGAGGCCGTGCTGCTTCTGCGCGTAGCGCGCGGCAATCGCAGCGTTGTTGAAAAAACAGAAGCCCATCGGCTGCGCCGTCTCGGCATGATGGCCGGGCGGCCGCGTGGCGACGAAGGCGTTGACGGCCCTGTTGGTCAGGATTTCGTCGACGGCGTAGACGGCGCCGCCGGCCGCGCGCAGCGCCGCCTCGAAGCTGCCGGGCGACATCGAGGTGTCGGCGTCGATGCGCACCAGGCCTTCGTTCGGCGAGGCGTCGCGGATTTGCAGCACATAGTCCATCGGGTGGCAGAGCGCGATCGTCTCGAGCGCCGCCTGCGGCGCTTGAACGCGCGCGAGCGACTGGAATTTTTCCGCTTCGAGCGCGTGCTCGACGGCGCGCAGCCGCTCCGGCCGTTCGGGATGGCCGGACGGCGTCAGGTGTTGCAGGCAGGCCGGATGCGAGATCAACAGCGTGGACATTAGGGTGAACTTTGGACGTTAGAATTTGGTCGTTGTTTGTTACGAGGCAAGCGCGGCGTCGGCGCCGATGACGCCGGCCGCGCCTTCGACGATGGTGCGTTCGAGCGCCGCAGCGTGGACGGCGAAATTCTCGGCAAAAAACCGCGCCAAGGCGGTGCGCGAGGCGGCGTCGGCGTTGAGCCGCAGCGCCGCGAGCGCCTGTTGCGCGAGGAGGCAACCGCCGGCGGCGATGCCGAACAGCTCGAGATAAGGCGCGGCGCCGGCGAGCGCCTGGTCGGCGTCGGCGCCGAGCTGGGTGATCAGCCAGCTCGTCGCGCGCGCGAGGCTGTCGACGGCTTCGGCAAGCCGCACGCCGGTCCAGCCGAGCGCCGGATCGTTGGTGGCGTTCACCGCCTCGACGATCAGGCGCAGTTCGCCGAGATAGGCCCCGACGACGGCGCCGTTCTCGAGCGGCAGCTTGCGGGTGACGAGGTCGATCGCCTGAATGCCGTTGGTGCCTTCGTAGATCGGAGAAATGCGGGCGTCGCGATAATGCTGCGCCGCGCCGGTCTCCTCGATGAAGCCCATGCCGCCATGGACCTGCACGCCGAGCGAGGCGACTTCGACGCCGATGTCGGACGAGAACGCCTTGGCGACCGGGGTGAGGAGCGAAGCGCGCGCGTGCGCCGCCTCGCGCGCCGCCTTGTCGGCACCGCGCTCCGCTTGATCGAGCGCGAGCGCGGTCGCGTAGCAGATGGAGCGCGCGGCTTGGGTGAGCGCGCGCATGGTGAGAAGCATGCGCTTGACGTCGGGATGGGCGATGATCGGCGCCGATTGGGTCGCCGGCATGCCGGGAACGCGGCCCTGCTTGCGCTCGCGCGCATAGGCGAGCGCCTGCTGCGTCGCGCGCTCGGCGAGGCCGACGCCTTGCAGGCCGACGGCGAGGCGGGCGCGATTCATCATCGTGAACATGCAGGCCATGCCGGCATTTTCCTGGCCGATCAGATAGCCGACAGCGCCGCCTTGATCGCCGAGGATCATGGTGCAGGTCGGCGAGCCGTGGATGCCGAGCTTGTGCTCGATGGCGTGGGCGCGCACGTCGTTGCGGGCGCCCACCGAGCCGTCGGCGTTGACCAGGAATTTCGGCACCAGGAATAGCGAAATACCGCGCGTGCCGGGCGGCGCGTCGGGGAGCCGCGCGAGCACGAGGTGGATGATGTTGTCGGTAAAATCGTGTTCGCCGTAGGTGATGAAGATCTTCTGCCCGGTGATGCGGTAGCTGCCGTCGGGAGCGCGCTCGGCCTTGGTGCGGAGCGCACCGACGTCGGAGCCGGCCTGCGGCTCGGTGAGATGCATGGTGCCGGTCCATTCGCCGGTCACCAGTTTTTGCAGATAAATGCGCTTGAGCTCATCGCTGCCGTGGGCGTAGAGCGCGTCGATCGCCCCCATGGTCAGAAGCGGGCACAGCGCGAACGCCATCGCCGCGGCGTTCCACATTTCGGTGCATGCGGCATTGACGGCTTGCGGCAGGCCCTGGCCGCCGAACGCTTCCGGCGAGGCAAGCCCGTTCCAGCCGCCCTCGCGCCAGGTGCGGTAGGCGTCTTTGAAGCCGGGCGCGGTGACGACGGCGCCATTGTCGAATTTCGCCCCGACGCGGTCGCCGTCGCGGTTGAGCGGGGCGATGATGTCGGCGGCGATGCGGCCGGCTTCGCCGATGACGGCCTCGATATCGTCCATGGTGAGGTCGCCGAACAGGCCGGATTCGAGCGCCTTCGGCAGGCCCGCGCCGTAGGTGAGGGCGAAACCCATGTCGGCGAGGGGGGCTTGATAGGTCATGGGTTTTCTCCCGGATCTCCGCCGCGGCGGTGCGCCGGCGCGCCCGCCGCCCGGCAGGTACTACGGTCGCGGCGCCGACGCCGTCGCGGTTAACGTTGGCAGACATCATTATATGGTGCGAACGCCGCTGCCTATGGGCGTGCTCAGCGGCGGCGCGGCAGCGACCGCGGCAAAGATTGATCCACGCCGACCGCATCGCTATGGTCCGACCGCCGCGGCCGACCGGTACGGCCGACCCGCGGGTCGCGTTGGGGCGTAGCCAAGTGGTAAGGCAGCGGATTTTGATTCCGCCATTCCCTGGTTCGAATCCAGGCGCCCCAGCCAATGCCATCAATAGCTTAGCCCATGGGGATGTTCTCTTAGCCTCGGGCATGTGCATTCGAAGATCATGTGCGTTCGAAGATCGATCGGAGCAGGGCCTTCGCCAAGCCCTGCTTCCAACCGGACCTTCGCCCGAACCGATACGGCGCTGCCAAGAAAGCTTTAGTTGATGCGATACGTCCTCGCCGTCGATCAAGGCACCACCTCGACGCGTACGATCATATTTGGAGCGGACGGCGCTCCGGTGTCGATGGCGCAGCAGGAATTCAAGCAAATCTACCCGCATCCGGGCTGGGTCGAACACGATCCGAACGATATTTGGCAAACCACTCTGGCGACCATGCGCGCGGCGCTGGAGCAAGCCGATCTGACTGCCGCGGATATTGCCGCCATCGGCATTACCAATCAGCGCGAAACCACGCTCGTCTGGAGCCGCGAAACCGGCGAACCGATCTGCAACGCCATCGTCTGGCAGGATCGCCGAACGGCGGATCTCTGCGCCAGCCTGGCGGCGGACGGCTGCGAAGCGATGGTGACCGAACGCACCGGACTGTTGCTCGACTCCTATTTTTCGGCGACCAAGATTCGCTGGATACTGGACAATGTTCCGGGCGCCCGCGCGCGCGCCGAACACGGCGAGTTGGCCTTCGGCACTGTCGACACCTATCTGCTGTGGCGCCTGACCAACGGCCAGTTGCATGCGACCGACGCGACCAATGCGTCGCGCACCCTCCTCTTCAATATCCGCACCGGCGCCTGGGACGAGGATTTGCTGCGGCTGTTTCAAGTGCCGCGGTCGCTGCTGCCGCAGGTGCGCGACACCGCGGGCGCCTTCGGCACTGCCGCGGCCGAGCATCTCGGCAGGGAGATCGCCATTCTCGCCGTCGTCGGCGATCAACAAGCCGCGCTCATCGGGCAATGCTGTCTGGAACCGGGAATGGTGAAGGCCACCTATGGAACCGGCGGCTTCATCCTGCTCAATACCGGAGCGACGCTGGTCCAGTCGCGGCATCGTCTGGTGTCGACCATCGCCTATCAATGGCAGGGCACGCGGCACTACGCGCTGGAAGGTTCGATCTTTGTCGTCGGCGCGGCGGTCAAATGGCTGCGCGACGCGCTCGGCATCATCACCTCGTCGGCGAACGCCGGCGAACTTGCCGCGCAGGCCGACCCCGAGCAGCCCGTGTATTTTGTCCCGGCCTTCGCCGGCCTCGGCGCGCCGTATTGGAACAGCAGCGCGCGCGGTACGATCACCGGCGTGACCTTTGGGACCACACGCAAAGAGCTGGCGCGGGCGGTGCTCGAAAGCGTCGGCTATCAGACCCGCGACCTCTTGGCGGCCATGTATGCGGATGCCGGCGAGGTCGGCAGCCGCGGGACCAAGCCGGTCATTCGCGTCGACGGCGGCCTGTCGGCCAGCGACTGGACGATGCAGTTTCTTGCCGACGTGCTCGACGTCCAGGTGGACCGGCCGATGATCCGCGAGACCACGGCGCTCGGTGCTGCCCTTCTGGCCGGCTGGCAAGCCGGGGTCTTTTCGGCCCCCGACGGTTTCTCCCGGACCTGGCGCCTCGACCGCACGTTTCGGCCGGCGATGTCGGATGCCGTCCGCCACCAGCGCTGCGCGGGCTGGCGCGATGCGATGGCGCGCACGTTGGCGGGATCGGCGGAATTGTGACATCCGGGCGAAACGAAGCAGTCCAGATGCTGATCGCAATGACGAATCGATCGAGCCCGTCGCTGCGCCAGTTCAGGCGGGCAGAGAGGTGCGGCTCTCGCGCAAGGACGCGAGGGCCGCTGCCTCGACATCGTAGTCGTAGACCCATTTGCGGAACACCGGCGCGTTGGCGATCTCCTTGTCGCGCTGCTCGAGGCTCTCATAGCGCGAATCGTAGCGCAGGCCGTTCTTGCGCGCTTCGGCTTGAACGATGCCGGTGCGCTCGATGCGGAACGCTTGGTACCGGCGCAACGCCTCGGCGACTTCGGCGGAGTCGCGGCCTTCGAGAAACACCGCGAGAGCTGTGCCGTCTTCGATCGCCTGATTGGCGCCCTGCCCGACATGGGGAAGCATCGCGTGAGCCGCGTCCCCGAGGAGCGCGAGGCGCCCCTTGGTCCACGATGCCAGCGGCTTTCTGTCGTAGAGGCCCCACCAGAAGCAGGTCTCGACCGCCGCAAGGAGCCCGACCACGCGCGGATCCCAGCCCGCGAACGAGGCCGCGAGTTCGTCGCGATCGCCGATCGCGGACCACGATTCAATCGTCTGGTTTTCGGTGGGGACGAAGCCGACATAGTTGAGCAGCCGGCCGCTGCGCACCGGAAACACCATGAAATGCTTGCCGTCGCCCATCCAGACCTGATGCGCTTCTTTGCGCCATCCCGAGACCTTGTCGGTCGCAATCAGGCCGCGATAGGCGCGCGAGCCGGAATATTCCGGCCGCGACGGCGCAACGACATATTTTTGCAAAGTCGATTGGATGCCGTCGGCGGCGATGACAATTTCGGTCTCGACGACGTTGCCGTTGGCGAAAGTCAGCCGCGCTACGCCGCCGTCGTCTTCGAAGCCCACGCAACGATGACCGGTGCGGACCACGCCCGGCGGCAGCGCCGCGGCAAGGACGCCCAACAGGTCCGCGCGATGCATGCCATAAAGGCCGTTCCAGCCGCTGGAATCCGTGGTGAGAATCCGGCCGACGACCGAGCCGTCCATGCGGTAATATTCCGAACCCTCGCCGACCTTGGCGCCGACCTGCGCCAGCGCCTCGCCCAACCCCATTCTTTCCAGTTGCCGCAAGGCATTCGGATAGATGAAGACGCCGGCGCCGACTTCGCCCAGCGCGCCGGCCTGCTCGAACACCGTGACGTCGATGCCGCGCCGCACCAGCGCGTTCGCGGCGGACAGTCCGCCAATCCCTCCACCAACAATCGCTGCACGAAGGCGCTTCCCTGTCATGACGGCCTTATCCATTTCCACCGCGACGGATATTTCCTGGATTTTCCTAGATCATGACAACGGACGAAGCAATATTGCGGGAAAGTGAGAGGCGAGCATGAGTATGATCCCGTCATGGCGCAGCATCTGGGCGAATTTGGCGCTCATGCTTGCGCTCATGCTCGCGCTCTTGCTCTGGTTCTTGGCCGTGCCGGTCGAAGCCCGAACGCTCGCTGCGGTCAAGGCCGCCGGCGTTCTCAAGGTCGGCCTCACCGGCGACTACGCGCCTTATTCGCTGCGCGGGCGCGACGGCAGCATCACCGGCGCCGATGTGGTCATGGCGCGGGCGCTGGCCGAGGCGCTTGGCGTTGCGCTCGAAATCGTGCCGACGACCTGGAAGTCGATGACCGACGACTTCAAGGCGGACCGGTTCGACATCGTGATGGGCGGCGTGAGCGTCACGCCGCAGCGTGCCGCCCTCGGCGATTTCTCCATTACGGTCGTGAGCGACGGCAAGCGCCCGATCGTGCGCTGCGCCGACAAGGACCGTTACACGTCGGTGGCGGCGATCGACGGGCCTAACGTGCGGGTCGTCTACAATCCCGGCGGCACCAACGAGGCCTTTGCCAAACGGCATTTCCCGGACGCAAGACTGGAAGAATATCCCGACAACCGGACGATCTTCGACGAAATAGCAGCGGGCCGTGCCGACGTCATGGTCACCGACGGCGCGGAGGTCGACTATCAGGCGCGTCGCCATCCCGGCCTGCTGTGTCCGGCCGCCGTGCCGGATGCGTTCGATCATTTCAACAAAGCCTATTGGATGACGCGCGATCAGGCGCTGAAGGCCGCGGTCGACGCGGCGGTGATGAAAAGCCTGGACGCGGGCGATTATCAGCGTGCCTTGGCCGCCACTGCCGGCGAGCCATAGTTCCGCAACTAAAAACAGCAGACTACAGCCGGCGTTCGACGTTTACTTTCGCGGCCGCAAGAGGCAGTTCGACCGTGTCGGTCCGGCCCCGCGCATCGTCGTCGCCCCGCCCGATCGCCATGATGGCGGTGCCCATGGCCACGCTGCCGAAGGTGATGAGAAAGCCGAACAGCAGCAGTCCGAGCGCCGTCGCCGGCGAACGATCAGCGAGGATCAGGTCGCGCAGCCGATCCGGATTGAGCGCGATCAGCCCGCCGAGCAGCAGTGCGGCCGCGGTCGCGCCAATGGCGAGATTGACGGCCAGAAGCCGCAACAGCGGCTGCCGGAATACGTTCACGGGAGCGGCGCCAGGATCGGGTTGCGATGGTTCCACTGACATGGTCCTGATGTATTGCGACGCATGAAGGCCTGCAATGGTAAAAGTGGCGATAGGGCGGCGCGCCATTGAGCTATATCAATCGAAGCGCCGCCGATGTATTTATTTTCGAGTGACTTCACGCCGTCGATCGGGGGCTCTTTAGGTGAGTGTTGCGGCAAAGCGTGCCAAGAACCGCGCCGGGAGCTGAAAGATGAATTCTGTCGGAGCGCAAGGCATGGCAACCGTGTCGCGCGGCGCCGTGCAGACGCTGCTCGACGTGCTGGCGGCGGCACGCTACCAGGTGATCGGACCGGTCATGCGCGATGGCGCGATCGTCTACGAACCGGTCTCGCATATCTCCGATTTGCCGATCGGCTGGACCGACCGCCAGGAGCCGGGACGCTACCGGCTGGAACGGCGCGACGACGAGGCGTTGTTTGGATTTACCGTCGGCCCGCAGGCGTGGAAGCGCTTCCTGCATCCGCCGGCGGAAACACTGTGGACGATGCGCCGGGGCGAAGACGGCGTCACCATCGAGAGCCCGACCGACGCCGCGCCCAGATTTGCCTTCATCGGCGTGCGGGCATGCGAGCTCCACGCCATCGCAATCCAGGATCGCGTGCTGGCGGCGGGCCCTTATGCGGACGTGGCTTATGCGGCGCGCCGGCGAGGCGCCTTCATTGTCGCGGTTAATTGCGGGCAGGCGGGGGCGACGTGCTTTTGCGTCTCGATGCAGACGGGGCCGAAGGCCGACTGCGGATTCGATCTGGCGCTGACCGAGCTGATCGACGGCGACGGCCAAGAATACAGGCATGAATTCCTGGTCGAGGTCGGCAGTGCGCGGGGCGCCGATGTTCTCGAGCAAATTCCGCATCGCGCGGCGAGCGACGCCGACATGACGGCGGCGGCGACGGTGGTTAAGCGGACCACAAGTCAGATGGGCCGTCACCTGGAAACGGCGGGTCTCAAGGAGTTGTTGCAGGAGAACCTCGATCACCCGCGCTGGGACGATGTTGCCGAGCGCTGCCTCACCTGCGGGAACTGCACCATGGTCTGCCCGACCTGTTTCTGCACGACCGTCGAGGACCACAGCGATCTCACCGGCACGTCGGCGACGCGCCAGCGCAAATGGGATTCCTGCTTCACCATGGATTTCTCCTTCATCCACGGCGGCAGCGTCCGCAAGTCGGCGCGCGCGCGGTATCGGCAGTGGATGACGCACAAGCTCTCGACCTGGATCGACCAGTTCGGTACGTCGGGCTGCGTCGGCTGCGGCCGCTGCATCACCTGGTGTCCGGTCGGGATCGACATCACCGTCGAGGCCGCGGCGATCAGGGCAAATCCGCAGCCGCAGCCGGGACGGTCGCATGAAGAATGACGGCGTGAAGAATCTCGAGCAAATCCTCCAGGAGCATCCCTTCTTTGCCGGCGCTCCCGTCGAAGAGGTGAAACTCATCGCCGGTTGCGCGCGCAATCATCTGTTCCAGGCCGGCGAGTATTTGTTTCGCGAGGGCGGTCCGGCCGACGAGTTCTTTCTCATCCGGCACGGCAGGGTCGCACTCGAAATCGCCGCGCCCGGCCGGCCGCCGGCCGTTCTCGAAACCTTGGGTGTCGGCGAGTTCGTCGGCGCGTCGTGGCTGATACCGCCCTATCGCTGGTCGCTCGACGCGCGTGCGGTCGAACTGACGCGCGCCACCGGCATCGACGCCGTCTGCCTGCGGGGCAAATGCGAGGCGGACCACGATCTGGGCTACGCGATGATGAAGCGTTTCCTGCCGGCGCTGGTGAAGCGGCTGCACACCACCAGGCTTCAGGTCCTCGATGTCTATGGCAAGCATTGACGCCGGCGCGGCGCGGCCGTTCGATTCGTTCGTGCCGCAAATCTATCGGGTCGAGCAGGTGTGCCGCGAATTGAGCGACACCGTCACGCTCGACCTCGCGCCGGTGAGCGGGCCGCGGCCGTCGTTCGAGCCCGGACAGTTCAACATGCTCTACGTCTTCGGCGTCGGCGAAGTGGCGATCAGCATCAGCGGCGGGCGCGACGGCGCCGCGCTGGTGCACACCGTCCGCGACGTCGGCGCGGTCAGCGGTGCCATCGCGAAGCTGACGCCCGGCGCGACGATCGGCGTGCGCGGTCCGTACGGGACCGGCTGGCCGGTCAAGGCCGCCGAGGGATCCGACATTGTCATCGTTGCCGGCGGTCTCGGTCTCGCACCGCTGCGCCCGGCGATCTACGAGATATTCGCCAACCGCCGCCGCTATGGCCGGGTCGTTGTTCTGTTCGGCAGCCGCAATCCGAACGACATGCTCTTTCGCCATGAGATCGAGCAATGGCGAGCGCGCCTCGATGTCGATATCGAGGTCACGGTCGATCACGCCGACGCCGATTGGCGCGGCAATGTCGGCGTCGTGCCGAAACTCATCCCACGGGCGCCGTTCGATCCGCACGACACCGTCGCGCTGATCTGCGGGCCGGAGGTGATGATGCGCTTCACCGTGAGCGCGTTGCGCGACGCCGGCGTTGCGGCGGAGAGCATCTACGTTTCGATGGAGCGCAACATGAAGTGCGCCATCGGGCTGTGCGGCCATTGCCAGTTCGGGCCGACTTTCGTCTGCAAGGATGGGCCGGTCATGCGGTACGACCGGATTGCTCACATCTCCGCCATGCGGGAGATCTGACATGGCTGACGGCGAGCCTGACCAAGATCAACGGCCGCGTCTCGCGGTGTGGAAATTCGCGTCCTGCGACGGTTGCCAGCTGTCGCTGCTCGACTGCGAGGACGAACTTTTAAGCCTCGCCGGCGCAGTCAAGATCGCCAATTTCCTGGAAGCGTCGAGCGCGGTCGAACCAAGCCCTTACGACCTGTCGCTGGTCGAAGGATCGATTACCACCGAACACGATTTGCTGCGCATCCAGGAGGTGCGGCGCCAATCGAAGCACCTCGTCACCATCGGCGCCTGCGCCACCCATGGCGGCATTCAGGCGCTGCGCAATTTCGCTGACGTCAAGGATTTCGTCGCCGCCGTCTACGCCACGCCGGCCTATATCAGCACACTGGCGACCTCGACGCCGATCTCCGCCCATGTCGCGGTCGATTACGAGCTGCAGGGCTGCCCGATCAACAAGACGCAGCTCCTCGAGGTGATCTCGGCGTTTCTCGCCGGCCGCAAGCCGGCGATCGCCGCGCACAGCGTCTGCATCGAGTGCAAGGCGCGCGGCACGGTCTGCGTGATGGTGCAAGGCACGCCCTGCCTCGGGCCGGTGACGCATGCCGGCTGCGGCGCGATCTGCCCGTCCTATCGGCGCGGCTGCTACGGCTGCTATGGGCCGATGGAAACGCCGAACACCGCGGCGCTGGCGCACGAATGGCGCGCGCTCGGCGCGCCGCCGCGCGACATTCAACGGGCGCTGCGCACCTTCAACGCCGCGGCGGAGCCGTTCCTGAAGGAGAGCGCGCGGCATGGCGACTAGGACCATCCGGGTCGACAATCTGGCGCGGATCGAGGGCGAAGCCGCGCTCGATCTGCACATCGACGGCGGCCAAGTGGTCGCGGCGCAGCTCAATATTTTCGAGCCGCCGCGGTTTTTCGAGGCGCTGCTGCGCGGACGCGGCTACAACGAAATTGCCGACATCACCGCTCGCATCTGCGGCATCTGCCCGGTCGCTTATCAGATGAGCGCCGTCCACGCGATCGAGAACGCCTTCGGCGTCACCGTCGAAGGCCAGCTTCGGGCGCTGCGGCGCCTGATGTATTGCGCCGAATGGATCGAAAGCCACACGCTGCACGTGGTGATGCTGCACGCGCCGGATTTTCTCGGCTATGCCGACGCGATCGCGATGGCACGCGACCATGGCGACATCGTCCGCGGCGGGCTGGCGTTGAAGCGGACCGGCAACGAACTGCTGCGCCTGCTTGGCGGCCGCGAGGTGCATCCGGTCAATGTGAAAGCGGGCGGGTTCTATCGCGTGCCGCGGCCGGCCGAGCTCGAAGGCGTCGCCGAGAACCTTAAAATCGCGCGCGACCGGGCGATCGATCTGGTGCGCTGGGTCGCGACTTTTCCGTTTCCGGATTACGAGCGCGACTACGAGTTCGTCGCGCTGCGGCACCGCCAAGAGTATCCGTTCAACGAGGGCCGTCTCGTCTCCAGCCGCGGCCTCGATATCGACATCGCCGATTACGATTCGGAATTCGAGGAACGCCAGGTCTCGCATTCCACCGCGCTACACTCGGTGTTGAAACGCCGCGGCGCCTATCTCGTCGGCCCGCTGGCCCGCTATGCGCTGAACTACGATCGCCTGCCGGGATCGATCCGCGACCTTGCCGCCGCGGCGGGATTGGGTCCGGTGTGCCGGAACCCGTTTCACAGCATCATCGTTCGCGCGCTCGAAATCGTGTTCGCCTGCGAGGAGGCGTTGCGGCTGATCGCCGATTATGAACCGCCGCTCGAGGCGTCGGCGCCGATTGCGCCGCGGGCAAGCGTCGGCTTCGGCTGCACCGAAGCGCCGCGCGGCATTTGTTGGCATCGCTACGCGTTCGCCGCCGACGGCACGATCGCCGCCGCGCGCATCGTGCCGCCGACATCGCAGAACCAGCCGAACATCGAAGCGGACCTTGCCGCCGTCGCCACGCCGCTCGTCGATCAACCCGACGACGTCATTCGCGCCCGCTGCGAGCAAAGCATCCGCAACTACGATCCCTGCATCTCCTGCTCCACGCATTTCCTCAAGCTGTCCGTGCATCGTACATGACGAAATCGCCGCGCAGATTGCTGGTGGTGTGCGTGGGCAATCCGGATCGGGGCGATGACGGACTGGGGCCGCTGGTGGCCAAGACGCTGGCCGGCGCCTTGCCGGCCGACGTTAGGCTTACTTGCGCGAACGGCGATATGCTCGGCCTCATCCCGCAATGGTCGGGCGTCGACGGCATGATCTGTGTCGACGCGGCCGCCTTGCTGACGACGCCCGGCCGCATTCATCGCTTCGACCTCGCCACGACCGAATTGCCGCGCGACATGGCGCCGCCGTCGAGCCACGCTCTGGGGCTTGCCGAAGCGATCGCGTTGGCCCGCGCGCTCGAACAGGCGCCGCGCCACATCGTCGTCTACGCGGTCGAGGGTGCGGCATTCGCAGGCGGTGCCGCCATGACCCCGGCAGTCGCAACCGCTGCGGGCGAAGTCGCGCGCCGTGTCGTCGCCGAGGTCGAAAGCCTACGGTAGACTTTAGGCTGCACAGTGGAATTTAACACGTGGCGTTCGTCGACTTTGCCCCGGTAACATGTGAATGATCGACTTGCGTCAGCTCACCTATTTCGTCGCCGTGGTCGAGGCGAAGAGCTTCACGGCGGCCGCCGAGGTGCTGCATGTCGCGCAGCCGGCGCTGAGCCAGCACATGCAGCGGCTCGAGCAGGAACTCGGCCAGCAATTGATGGTGCGGCATTCCCGCGGGGTCGAACCGACGGATGCCGGCCTGCGTCTGCTCGAACATGCGCGCGCGATCCTCAAATCGGTCGAAACCGCGAGGCACGAGGTGCGCAATTTCCGCGACGAGCAGCGCGGCAGCGTCCGTCTCGGCATGCCGCGCAGCCTGTGCGAGACGCTCGGCGTCGAACTGGTGACGACCTGGCCGCGCGAGCATCCCAACGTCAATTTGCAGATCGTCGAACAGCTCAGCAATACGCTCACCGAGTGGCTCCTCGCCGGCCGCCTCGATCTGGCGCTGACCTACTCGCCGGCCGAGGGCGGCATGCTGACAGCGGAGCCGCTGCTGCAGGAAAGAATGTGCGCCGTCATGCCGGTGCCCGCGCGGGCGCCGGGTGGGGCGCAACGCCTCGGGGAAGTTCGCTTCATCGAGCTTGGGCAGCGGCCGCTCGTGTTGCAAAGCCCGGCCTACGTCAACCGCCAGATCATCGACATGACGGCGAAGTATTGCTCGGTCGAGCTCAACGTTGCTTACGAAATCGATTCCATCGACCTCACGCTGGACATGGTCGAGGCCAATCTCGGCTGGTCCATTCAACCGTATTTGACGGTGCGCCGTTTGATGGAGGCCGGGCGTCTCGCGGTCGGCCTGATCGTCGCGCCGGACATCACCAGGCGGCTGCATCTCATGCATTCACGCCAGCGGCCGCTGACGCTGCCGCAATTGCAGACCGGCAATGCGATCAAACGGCATTTGTCGCGGCACTTCGCCAACGGCAAGCACAGTCCGCTGATCGAGCTGGAATTCGCCGCCGAAACGTAGTGCGGCGGGCCTCCGGCCGGCCGCTCAATGCATGCACTTCAATGCATGCACTTGCCGCCGTCGACGTTGATCGTCTGTCCGGTCATGAAATCGCTGGCGGCCGACGCCAGGAACATGACCGCGCCGACGAGGTCATCCGGCACTTGCGCGCGCTTCAATGCGCGGTCGGCGAAGGATTGGGCGCCGAGATAGTTGGAGACGGAAGACTGCAACTGCGAATCGCTCAGCGTCAGCCCCGGCGTGATCGCGTTGACGGTGATGCCGAACTCGCCGACCTCGCGCGCGAGCGCGCGGGTGAAGCCGATCACGCCGGCCTTCGAGGTGGTGTAATGCAGGCGGTTCGGCGTGCCGTCCCAGATCCGGCTCGACGAGACGTTGACGATCTTGCCGCGTCCCTGTTGCCGCATCGCCGGGAAGACCGCGCGGCAGCACAGGAACATGCCGCGCAGGTTGACCGTCATCACCTGGTCCCACTCTTCGAGCGGAATTTCGAGCCACGACCGCCGCGGCAGCGTGCTCATCAGCGAAGCGTTGTTGATGAGGACGTCGATTGAGCCGAACGCGTCGAGCGTCGTGCGGACCAAGGCCGCGACGGAATTTGGATCGGCGATATCGCATTGTGCGGCGATCGCCGTGCGGCCGCGGTCGGTGATGCCGCCCGCGACGGCGCCGGCCGCGGCCGTGTCGATGTCGGCCGCCACCACGCGGGCGCCGCACTGCGCGAACGCTTCGGCGTAGACCTTGCCGATGCCCTTGCCGCCGCCGGTGACGATGACACTCCGGCCGACCAGATTGAACCGCTCGTTGACGTGATCCGCCATGCTCTCACCTTGCAAGTTGCGCCTCGACTAAACCGCGCCGCGTCGTTTGTTTGTCAGGAGGTTCCGTCAGATTTGCGGTCCGGAGCCGCAGCGGCGATCTCGCCGTCGTCGCACGCGCAGCCATAGATCATGCGGGCGCTCTGGACGCTGACATAGCCATTGCGGACATCGTCGATCACGGCCTCGCGCGCGCGCTCCTGCGGCGGACCGTAGCCGCCGCCGCCGCTGCGTTCGAAGCGGAGCACGTCGCCGGCCGAGAGGTGGCGGGTGGTGATCGGCTCCAGCTCCTCGCGGTCCGGCCGCTGCGGATTGAGGATGATCCGCGACGGCTTCGGGCTGTAGCCGCCATTGAGCCCCCATGCGGTGAAGCGATGGTTCGACGAGCGCACGGTGAGCACGCTGTCTTCCAGCACCTCCAGTTCGCGCACATAGCCGATGCCGCCGCGGTAACGGCCGGCGCCGGCGGAATCGCACCAGATGTCGAACCGGCGCACCCTTATCGGATATTCGGATTCGATGATCTCGACCGGCGCGCCCGGGGTGAAATGATTGATGGCGTGCACCATGACGCCGCCGTCGTGCTGGCTGGTGCCGCCGAGCGACGTCACCATCAACTCGTAGAGGACGGTGGGCTTGTCCGCGCGCGCCTTGCGGTAGCCGATCGAGATCGCGCCGGAGCCGAGGCCGGAGGGGGCGACCGCGCGTGCCGGATTGAGTTTGCCCATCGCCGCGAGGACGCAATTGTAGACGAGGTGCGCGGTCGGGAAATAATGGTTCACCGTCGCCGGCCGTTTGGGGCTGACGACAAGCCCTTCCGGAATCTTGAAATCGACCGCGCCGGTCAGGCCCGAATTGATCGGTATGGTCGGGTCGGCGGTCGCCACCAGCGCGATCAGCGCCGCGGACTTCGCGGTGTTGGTGGTGAGGTTCACCGGCCCGAGCGTCTGCGGATCGCAGCCGGAGAAATCGATCTCGATCCGCTCGCCTTGTTTGGTCGCGCGCACATGGATGCGCACCGGACGGTCCTTGACGGCGCCGTCGTAGTCCAAAAAGCCCTCGGCCGTCTGCGAGGCGTCGTGCCACTGCGCGATCTCGCCGCGCAGCCGGCGTTCGGTCGAGACGAGCAGATGCTCGATCGAGCGCGCGACGACGTCCGCGCCATACTCGGCGCAGAGCTGTGCCAGGCGTTCCGCGCCCATCCGCGTGCAGCCGACCTGCGCGCGCAGATCGCCGAGCACCATGTCCGGAACGCGGCTGTTGTTGCGGATGATCGCTTCGATGGCGTCGTCGATGCCGTCGCTGGTCTGAAAGCGCACCGGCGGCAGCAGCAGGCCGTCGTGAAAAATCTCGCGCGCGGCGGCGCCCGACGAACCCGGCACGATGCCGCCGATATCGGCCTTGTGGGCGATGCTGACGCCGAACCCGACCAGGGCGCCGTCGTGGAACGCCGGCGTGACCGCGACCATGTCGGGCGCGTGCGCGTTGCCGGCCTGATAAGGATCGTTGACGACGAAGCTGTCGCCGGGGCGCAAGCGCCCCGCGTAGCGCTCCTTCACCTTGCGCACCGCCTGCTCGTAGGCGAGCAGATGGTATTGCAGCCCGCCGCCGATGATGACCACGCGTCCGTCGCGGTCGGTCAGCCCGGCGGTGCCGTCCTTCGATTCGCGCAGGATCGGCGAATAGCCGCTGTGGTAGAGCGCATATTGCATCGACGAGGCGATCTCGCGCAGGCGGCTGCCGACGACCTCGGTCGTGATCGGATCGATGGTCATCACTGTTGAACCTCGTCGATGATGAGCGTGCCGACCGCATCGACGGTGACGCGCTGGCCGGCGAGCACCAATGTCGTCGAATCGAACTGATCGATGATGGCCGGGCCTTCGATGCGGTCGCCGGCGGTCAGCCGTTCGCGCTGAAAGACGCGCGCCTCGACGAACCGACCGGCATCGACATCGAACAACGGACGTTGCCCCTTGGCGGCGCGCTCGATACCGCCGTCGAAGTGCGGCGTCGTGCCGACGCGCAATTGCGGGACGGTGATCTCGGCGTTGACGCGAAGCGTGACGATCTCGGCTTCTTCGTCCGCCGCCGATTGGCCGTAGACTTGCGCGTGCAGCGCGTCGAAGTCGCGTTTGAGCGCGGCGCGGTCGGTCTCGCCCAGATCGCCAGAAGGGCAGGTCACGCCGAGCGTATAGCCTTGCTGGAGGTAGCGCAGATCGATTTTTCTGACGAGCTTGACGGCGTCCCGCGTAAAACCTTCGTCCGCGGCCTCCGCGTAGGCTTTTTCGGCAAGCTCGTGGAAGAGCGCGTTCATGCGCGCGAGCGGGAAGCGGCTGAGCAGGCCGACCACCGACTGCATGTAGGAATGCCGCACGGCCGTTTGCAGGAGCCCCATCGCGCAATTGAGGCCGGGATGCAGGGGCACGAGCACGCGCGGAATCTTCAGCGCGCGGGCGATGTAGGCGGCATGGAGCGGTCCGGCGCCGCCGAAGGCGAGCAGCGCGAAACGGCGCGGATCCTGACCCTGCTCCTGCAGCGCGAGACGAAGGTCGACGGTCATGTTGGTGTTGACGATGCGCACGATGCCGGAGGCCGCCGCGATCAGATCGAGGCCGAGCGGCGTTGCGATGTTCTGCTCGATCGCCTGCCGCGCGCGCGCTTCGTCGAGCTGCAAGGCGCCGGCGAGGCGGCCGGCGCTGCTCAGCGCGCCAAGGACCACGTTGGCGTCGGTGACGGTCGGGTCTTCGCCGCCGCGGCCGTAGCAGGCCGGACCGGGATTGGCGCCGGAGCTGTGCGGACCGACTTTGAGCAGACCGTCCTTGCCGACCCAGGCGATGGTGCCGCCGCCGGCGCCGAGCGTGCGCACCTTCAGCATAGGCGTGCCGATGTCCTGGCCGGCGATGTTGCCTTCCGTCGTCTCGAGGATCTGGCCGGCGACGATGACGCCGATGTCCGTGCTGGTGCCGCCCATGTCGAAGGTGACGACGTGACGCTCGCCGGCGCGCTGCGCCAGCTCGATGGCGGCGATGACGCCGGCAGCCGGACCCGACAATAATGTCTGATTGGGATGCCGCGCGCCGATCGAAATGCGCATCAGCCCGCCGTTCGATTGCATCAGGAAGCGTTGCGGCGTGGCGACGCCGGCCTGCGACAGCCGATCGCCGAGACGGACCAGATAACTCTCGATCTTGGGGCCGACATAGGCGTCGATGACCGTGGTCGACAGCCGCGGGTATTCGCGAATGACCGGCAGCACGTTCGACGACAGCGAGATGCGAACCTGCGGCGCTTCCTCGGCGATGATCGCCGCCGCGCGTTGCTCATGGGCGGGATTGAGGAACGAGAACAGGAAGCACACGGCGATGGCCTGCACACCCTGGTCGCACAGGCGGCGCACCGATGCGCGCAGCTCCGCCTCGTCGAGTGCCGTGACGAGGGCGCCTTGGTAGTCCAGCCGCTCGGTCACCTCCTCGGTGAGATGTTGCGGCGCCAATAGCGGCGGCTTGCGGTAATAGGTATCGATCAGATCGCTCCCGGTCGGCTGAGACCAGCCCCGCGCCTCGTAGACGGCGCGAAATCCGCGCGTGATCAACAGCCCGGTGACGACGCCTTTGGATTCGAGGAGCGCATTGGTCGCAACGGTGGTGCCGTGAGCGAAGAAGCCGACATCGGCGGCGGCGACGCCTTTTTGCGCGAGCTCCTGCAGGGCGTTGATCACGGCGACCGAGGGATCGGCCGGCACCGACGGGACTTTCGCCACGTGAATGGCCTGGGTGTCGCGATTGACCGCGATCAGATCCGTGAACGTGCCGCCGGTGTCGACGCCGACCATCCAGGCGCCCTGGCGAATTGCGCCGCCTTCAATCGCGCCCCCGTCGTCGGCGCCCGTGCGATTGTCCATTGTTGTTTTCCCGAACGAGGCTCAAGCCTGGGAGTGGATGGGCGGCCGCCACGCGCCGAAATGGCGCTCGAGGCGGGACAGCGCGGCATCGATCAGCACGGCCATGGCGAGCGCGAGCAGCGTGCCGAGATAGACCGCGCCGGTGTTGAACAGCGTGCGGTTGAGCGAGATGAGGAATCCGAGTCCGGCCGCGGCGCCGAGCATCTCGGCGACCAGAACGCCGATGAGGATCATCGACGTGCCGATGCGCAGTCCGGAGATGATGGCAGGCATGGCGAGCGGCAGCATCACCTGCACGATCAATTGCAACCGCGTCGCGCCGAACGCGGTCGCCATCTGCGCATAGGCGCGGTCGGTCGCCCGCACCCCGATCAATGTGTTCAGCGCGATCGGGAACACGCCGGACAGCACGCCGAACGCGATCTTCGATTCCGGGCCGATGCCGACCCACGCCAGCAACAGCGGATAGACCACGATCAAGGGTATCGCGATCAGCGCCGAGAGGATGGGCGCGGCGATGGCGCCGAGCATGCGCATCGCGCCGAGCGCGGTGCCGGCGACGATGCCGAAACTCCATGAGATGGCGATCGAGATCACAAGCTCGAGCGCCGTGGTGCCGCAGGCATCGAGGAAGCCGCGCCAGTCCTTGATCGCCGCCTGGATCACCAGGCTCGGCGAGCCGATGATGAGGGGGTTGATGAGGTGCAGGCGGAAAGCCAACTCCCACGCGGCAATGGCCGCGGCAAATATTGCCACGCGGCGCAGCGCGTTGGACCACATGCGTCCGCTCACGGCACCTGCTCCGCCAGCAAATGCCAGATTTGATTGCGCACCCGGCCAAAATACTCGCTGCCGATCATGTCGTAGCTACGCGGACGCGGCAGCTCGACGTCGATCCGCTCGACGATGCGGCCGGGGCGGGCCTGCATGACCAGAACGGTGTCCGCGAGGAAGATCGCCTCGGTGAGGCCGTGGGTGATGAACAGAATGGTCTTGCTGCTGCGCTCCCAGATTTGCAGCAATTCGCCGCCCATCTTGGTCCGGGTCTGCTCGTCGAGCGCGGCGAACGGCTCGTCCATCAAGAGGATCTTCGGGTCCTCGACCAAGCCGCGGGCGATCGCGACTCGCTGCCGCATGCCGCCGGAAAGCTGGTGCGGATAGCTCTCCGCGACCTCGGCGAGCCCGACCAGCGCCAGCATGTCGAGCGCCCGTGCGCGCCGGCGCGTCGCGTCGCCGCCGCGCAGCGCGAGCGGGAATTCGACGTTCTGCGCCGCGGTCTTCCATGGCAGCAGTAGCGCGTCCTGAAAGACGATTCCGGTCGCGCTCGGGCGCGGACCCGCGAGCGGCTCGCCTTCGATCAGGATTTCCCCTTCGCTCGCGGGAACGAGGCCGGCGATGATCTGCAGCAAGGTCGATTTGCCGCAGCCGCTTGGGCCGACCAGCGTCACGAAGCGGCCGTTGGCGACGTTGAGCGAAATGTCGTCGAGCACCTTGAGGCCGCCGGCCGCGGCGCCGAAGCTCTTGCTGACGGACCGCACCACGATCGCATCGGCGGTCCCGGCAACGATGCCGCGGGCGCTCACGCGATGGCTCCGAAGTTGAAGCGGCCGGTACCGGACGAGCGCTCCCACGCTTCGAGCAGCTGATTGATCACGATGCAGGCGAACACGATGAGCAGAACGGCGGCGAGCAGCTTGCGGATTTCGTAGTACTCGCCCCAATGCACGATCGCCCGGCCGACGCCGACCGGCGCCGAATACATCTCGGCGAGCAGCACGCCGGTGACGACGAAGATGAAGCCGATCCGCAGCCCGGCGATGATCAGCGGCAGCATCGCCGGCAGATAGATGCGGGCATAGATCTGGCCGCGCGAGGCGCCGATGGCGCGGCCGAGCGTGACGAAGCCGCTCGGCACGGAGGCGACCGCCGCTTCGGCATAGACCACGATGACGAAGAACGCGAGCACCGCGCCGAACACGATCTTCTGGGTGAAGCCGATGCCGAGCGCCAGAATAAAGATCGGCAGGAAGATCGATTTCGGTATCGCCATCAGCGCGTGGAAGACCGGATTGACGAGCCGCGCCACGGCGGGCGTTTCGGCCAGGAAGAATCCGAGAACGATGCTGGTCGGCGCCACGATGAGGAACGAGACGAGGACTTCGACCGCGGTCACGCGCAGGTCGGCGAGAAAGCGCGGGTCATGCAGGAGCTGCCAGAGCGTCGCGAGCACATCGGACAGCGGCGGCAACAATTCCGGATTGACGATGCCGCGACGGCTCACGAACTCCCAGGCGACGGCCGCTGCTGCCGCAATTGCCACCTGCGCGGCAAAAATGCTGGTGCTGACGACCGTCGTCTTCATGCTCGATCTCTTCTCAAAAGCTACGCCTGAGCTACGACTTGCCTGAGTTATGATTTGGACCCCGGCAGGAACTTGGTCGTATAGACCGTCATCGGGTCGATTTTCGGCAGGTCGTCCATGCCCCAGGCCTTGCCGGCGATACGCACGGAATTCTGGATGCCTTCCGGCTTGATCTCGCCGTTGGCGGGCTGGGTGCGGATGATCTGTTCGTAGACTTGCTGATTGATCTTGTCGTTGGTCTCGCTGGTGTAAATCTTGAGATAGCTCAGACCGAAGGTTTGATCGTGCTGCATGCGGTCCAATGCCTTGAACGATGCTGCCAGAAAGGCGCGCAATTGCGCGGCCTGGGTCGTCATCGCGGCTTCCGACGCAACGATGACATCCGGATAGGTCGGCACCATGTCCTTGCCGAGATCGACCAAGGGCCGCATCTCGCCGCTGGCGATCAGCCGCAGGCTCAGACTGGGAAAGCAGGGAATGGCCGAGACCTGTCCGGCCTTGGTGGCCGGCACCAGCGCGCCGCTGCCGATCGGCACGGTGGTGATGCTGACCCCGGCCCGATCGGCGGCCCACAAAGCGAACATGTCGGTCACGCCGCCTTTGGAGGAGATGCCGACCTTCTTGCCGTCGAGGTCCTTCATCGAGGTGATGCCGGACTTGCTGTCGGCGAGAATGTACCAGCCGGCCGGCCGCTCGGAGAGCGCGGCCACCATCGCGGATTTCGCGCCTTTGCTGATGGCGAGCGCGGCGCCGGCGCCGAAGTAGCCGATGACGTCGGCAGCGCCGGCGTTCATGGCCTCCTGCGCGGCGGCGCCACCGCGGTAGACCGTGATTTCGACCTTGAGATTGGCGTCTTTGTAATAGCCGAGCTGTTCGGCGGCGCCGAACAGCGCATAAAACGCGTTGTCGGCCGCCGGCAGGCCGAGCCGGATCACGTCCTCGGCGTGCGCCGGGGATGCGCCGGTGAGCGACGCGCCGCACAGTGACGCGGCCACGCAAAGTCCCAGCAATGCGGCACCAATTCTCGATGTCATCGTTGTCCTCCCTGCGCGAAGTGATCGGGCTCCTGATCGTGGCGGCGTTGTATTTGTCAGCATGAGACCCTTCGTTCGCCGCCGTCACCCGAGGTTTCACAACATGATATGGATCGCCTTGGTCTCAGTATAGCTCAGAAGGTCGTCGAGTCCTTCTTCGCGGCCGATGCCGCTGTTCTTCAAGCCGCCGAACGGCGTTCCGCGATAATGCGCGGAAAAGCCGTTGATCCAGATATAGCCCGAATTCACCGCCTTGGCGGCGCGCAGCGCCTGCTTGATGTCGCGCGTCCAGATCGACGCGGTGAGGCCGTATTCGGTGCCGTTCGCGATCGCGATCGCCTCGTCAAAGCTGCTCCAGCGCAGCACCGAGAGCACCGGGCCGAAAATCTCTTCACGGGCGATGCGCATATCGGCCGTGACATTGGCGAAGACGGTCGGCTCGATCCAATAGCCACGCGTGAAATCGGCGCCGGGCGGCCGCTTGCCGCCGGTCGCGAGTTTCGCGCCGTCCGCTTTACCGGCCTCGATGTAATGGAGCACGCGCTCGTAGTGCGCCTTCGAATTGACCGGGCCCATCTGGCTCGCCGGCGACGCCGGATCGCCGATGCGCAGGCCGGCAATCCGGGCGACGAGCTTGTCGAGAAATTTTTCGTAGAGCGACTCGTGGAGCAGAAGCCGGCTGGTCGACCCGCACGACTGACCCTGCCAGGCAAAATTCATTCCGCCGATCGCCGCGTTCACCGCCTCGTCGAGATCGACGTCGGGAAAGATGATCATCGGATTCTTGCCGCCGAGCTCGAGCGAGACGTGCTTGACGCCGGTTTCGGCGGCGGCGCGCTGGATCGCGCGCCCCGTCGGCACCGAGCCGATGAAGGCGATCCGCTTGACGCTCGGATGGCGCACCAGCGCGTCGCCGGCATCGGCGCCGTAGCCGGTGACGATGTTGACCACACCTTGCGGAAACACCTCGGCGCAGAGTTCGGACAGGATCGTCGCCGACAGCGGGCTTTGCTCCGGCGGCTTGACCACCACGGTGTTGCCGGCCATCAGCGGCGCCGCGAGGCCGCCGGCCGCGAACATGATCGGATGATTGAACGGCGCGATGCGGCCGACCACGCCGTAGGGCTGGCGGATCGTCAGGTGCAGGTTCTGCGGCGATGCCGGGATCGTCTCGCCCTTGATCTCGAGGCCGAGGCCGGCGAAATGCTCGAGCGCCTCGACCGCGGCGGCGACGTCGCCGCTCAGTTTGGTGATGGTGTTGCCGGTGTCGGCGACCTCGACGGCGAGAATTTCCTTCGCGCGCGCCGTCAGGGCCTGGCCGAGATTGCGCAGATGGCGCGCGCGCTCCTTGACGCCGGCCGCGTCCCAGGCCGGCGCTGCGGATTCCGCGGCGGCAACGGCGCGATGAACGTCCGCCGCGGCGCCGAGCGGGACCTTGCCGATCAGCTCTTCATTGGCGGGGTTGACGCTTTCCAGCCATTCGCCCGACTGGCTCTCGACGAGTTCGCCGCCAATCAGCATGCGCCGTGGGTTGAGCATGACGTTCATGTTGGATTCTCTCCCTCGGCACGAGCCCGGCTGGGCGCCTTGTGCGTTTTGGCGACGAGTAATGGACGGGCGTTTCCTTGGGAAAGACGGATTACGTCTGCCAGCTATCGCGCGCCGTTATATGGCCCCGCTGTTGCCGCGTGTTTGGCGCGCCCACGGCACGCCGAAGCGACTAGTCATCCGGGCGGGAGGCCGCTCGGCGTGGTCGGCGCGTTCGCCAAGTCGCCGCCCGCCAGCACGGCGTCCTGGCTGAACACGCGCGGCGGCAGATCGAGCGCGACCTCGCGGCCGTCGCGCCGCGGGGCAATGACGGGATGCCGCTTCAGATAATCATCAAGCGCGTCGTGAATGAACATGGCGAGAATTTCCGGCTCATGCGTGCCGCGATGCCGGCAGATCACGTCGATCGGCTCGCCTTCGCGTTCGCAGCCGGCGATGGTGTAGCGCCCATCCGGTTCGATCTCGCGGCCGTTGATCTTCATCGCAACGACCCGTTGCCCGTAATCGGCGTGTGCGTCGAAGACGAGGCTCATGCCGGAAGCCCGCGGTCCCCAGCCGCCGTTGAGCTTCAACGGCGCCTTGGCGTACACCATCTCCAACTCGCGTTCCAAATAGTCCTTGAGCTCCCGGCCGGTGACCCAGCCGCGCTTCATGCGCGTATCCATCGGCATCAGGTTCCAAAGATCGGCCTCGGTGATCGCCGCCGGCGGCACCGGCACGCCGAAACGGAAGCCGTTGGTGAAGCCGATATCGGCCTGCGCGATTTCGCGCACGGCGTCGGCGATGAAGTCGTCGGCTGTGGTTTCGAGGAGATCGTAACGCATCAGAACGGTTTCGGTCGTGCCGGCCGGTTTGGCCATGCGCGCCCGGTAGGGGGCCAGTGCGCTGTCCACCAGCGCCTTGACACGAGGGTCTTCGTCGTAGCGGTCCTTCAGGACCGGGATCAGCCGGAAATGATGGGACGCCACACCGCCGCCCGGCTTTATCACGAGGTCCAGTCGGCCGAGGAACGAGCCGAAGCACCCTGGCTCGACCACGATGACGTTGCCTTCGAGAATCGGCCAGGCCGTCCGCTCGTGGGTATGGCCTGACAACACCACGTCGAACTCCGGCGTGTGGCGCGCGATTTCGCGGGCGATGGAGAGGCCGGTGTGGGTGAGCGCCACCACGAGGTCCGGCTGTTCGCGGCTGCGCAGCTCTGTGACGAAGGCGCGCAAGCCGTCGATGCGGGACGTATCCATGCCGCGGAATTCCGCCGGCGGTTGGCGTTCGCTGGCGCCGAGGTCGGTGATGCCGACGACCGCCATTTTCACGCCCTGGCGGTCGAGCGTGATCGCGGCCGGGAACAGGCGGTTCCCGGTCGCCTTGTCGTGAAAGTTATAACAGACCACCGGGCAGTTCAGTCGCGCCATGGTTTGTTTGAACCGTTCGGGGCCATAGGCCGGCTCCCAATTGCCGGGGGTAAAAACATCGATGCCGAGCGCGTTCAGCGGCTCGAGGATCACTTCGCCCTGCGACCACGCGGCCGGACCCGAGCCCTGGAACTCGTCGCCGCCGTCGAGCAGGAAGCAGGCTCCCTCGCAATTCGCCCGCTCGCGATCGATCGCGGTCTTCAGATGCGCGTAGCCGCCCATCATCTGAATGTCGGGCTTTGCTCCGGGCAGATATTCCGGATGAGTTTCGAGTTGCGCGTGCGTGTCGGTGAAATGCAGCAGCGTGACGCGCTTGCCTTCGCCGGACAGCTCCGGTCGCTCGGCCGCGTCGGCAAGATCGGGCAACGCAACGCCCGGGCCGATCGCGGCGAGACCAACCGAGGCGACCAATTCTCTGCGCGTCCAGGTTCTTGTCATTTATATCTCGCTGTTAGAGTTCGCCGCGCCCGAGCGTCGAACGTGGACCGCATCGGGCCTCTCCTCTTAATACCTCTTGATACGAAGCGCGTGAACGGAGCTATTTGGCGTAGTGGAAACCCGCCTCCTGCAGCAACGGCAAGGTGGCGACGACGCCCGGCGTCAACACGACGTCGGGGATCAGATGATTGGTGAGCTCCGCCACCAGGGCCTCGTACGCCAATTTGTCCGGATTGACGCCCTTCTTGATCAGGCGGTCGGCCAACTCGGCTGACCGGCGCGGCGCAGGAGGATTACAGACGCGCCCGATCTTGCGGAGCGAACTCCTCGCGCAGGCGCGCGGAATGTTCGCCAAGCGCAGGAACCGGTCCAAAAGCCGGCGCATCGTTGTCGACGATGGCGCCGGGCGCGAGACAGCGCACCGGTCCGCTCGGCGTTTCGACTTCGACGTAGCGATTTTGCGGATGCCGCGCGACGTCGTCCATGGTGCTGACGCGGCCGTAGGCGATGCGGGAGCGCCCGAGCCGCTCCACAACGTCTTGGCGCGGCATTGCGCCGAACACCGAACGGATGATGGCGTCGAGCGCCTGGCGGTTGGCGACACGCTGTGTATTGCCGGCAAAGCGCGGATCGGTGGCGATGGCGCCGTCGCCGAGCACTTCCGCGCAGAACGTCGCCCATTCGCGCTCGTTCTGAATTGCAATCAGCACCGCCTTGCCGTCGCCGCAGGCGTAGGCGCCATAAGGCGCGATGGTCGGATGATTGAGCCCGGCGCGGTCGGGGACTTTGCCGCCATAGACGAACTGCAGATACGGCACGTTCATCCAGTCGGCGAGGGCGTGATAAAGCGACACGGCGATGTGGCGGCCTTTGCCGCTGCGCTCCCGCGCGAACAGCGCCTGCAGCACGGCCTGAAACGCGGTCATCCCGGCGGCAATGTCGCAGACCGAAACGCCGACGCGGGCGAGGCCGGATTCATTGCCGGTGATCGAGGAAAGGCCGCTTTCGGCCTGCACCAGGAGATCATAGGCCTTGAGGTCGCGGTAGGGTCCGTCGTCGCCGTAGCCGGAAATCGAGCAGGTGATGAGCCGCGGATGGGCGGCGCGCAACGCGTCGGCGCCGAAGCCGAGCCGCTCGATCGCGCCGGGCGCGAGATTCTGCACGAACACATCGGCGCTGGCGATCATCGCCGCCAACAGCGCCGCGTCGCCGGCCGTCTTGAGATCGAGACAAATCGATTCCTTGCCGCGATTGAGCCAGACGAAATAGGCGCTTTCGCCGTGAACGAGCGAGTCGTAGGAGCGGGCGAAGTCGCCCTCGGGCCGCTCCACCTTGATGACCCGCGCGCCGGCGTCGGCCAACCGGCTGGTCAGATAGGGCGCGGCGACGGCCTGTTCCACCGACACGACCAGAATACCGGCGAGGTCCCTTTCCGTGATGCTCGGCATGAGGCTCCTTGCGTTGCACGCCGCCCGCCCGCGGCCGCGCCGAAATCCGGCGCAAGCGGCCCCCCCCCGCATTTACGGCAATACCGGCGTCCGCGGCGAAGAAAAATGCTCCGGCCGGCGGCTAGAGAGCATTTTCCGGAAAAGTGGTTGCCGGTTTTCCGAAAGAAAATGCGACAAAGTAAGAAAGCTGGACCGCATTCCGGTTCGACCGAAACGGGATGCGGGCTAGCGCATGTTGGCGATGCGGCGAAATCCCGCGGCATCGAGTATGGACAGCGAACGGCCGCTGATCTTGATCAGTCCCTTGCGCCGAAATTCGGACAGCACTTTGCTGACGTGGACCGGCGTCAGACCGGTCGCGTCCGCGATATGATGCTGGCGCAGCGGAAAGTCCATTTCCGGCTTTCCAGTCTGCACCATGCCGCGCTTGGCCAGCCGTTCGGCCAGAACAAGAATGAGGCGGGCAATGCGCTCGTCGGCGGTTCGGCGCCCGAGGTCGATGATCAGTTGATCGGCACGCTCCCGCTCCTCGACCCACGCCCGCGAGAACGCGTCGAACAGCTCGGCGCGCTTGAGGATGATAGTCTTGAACTCCGCGCGTTTGAGCGTGCGATAGCTGACGTCGGTGACGGCCTCGACCATGCACCGCGGACGCGGCTCGAACACGAGGGTGGTCGAGACCAGATCGCCCGGCAACAGGAACGAAAGGATTTGCCGGCTGCCGTCCGACAGCGTGACGAGCGATGCCGCCCAGCCGTTGCAGATGACGGGCACCTCGTCGTTCAAGTCCTGCTCGCGACAGATGATCCGGCGGGCGGGGACGGTGCGGATCGCCAGATCGTGCCGGTTCGGCTTGCCCCGCACCGTGCTTTCCGCCGCGGCGGCGGCCGCGGCTTGGCACGGACTGAAGTCGTAGGCCATGCAGGCGATGCATTGAAAAGCGGACGACGATGTTTCTGCGGTGCTGCGCCTGATCGATTGGACCCTGACGTTCATCGATCGGCATTCCCGTTTTTGGGCACGGCCTGCAAGGCGGCAGATGTTTGTTGCCGGCCCGCCGATGGGCCGTCGTCGAGAACTCGACTATTATTGGTTGTATTGCCGTGCGCTTTACTGAGGAACGAGCCCAAGCTCGCCCCTAAACTAAAATGATATGCAAGCATAAGAGGTAGATCCCGAATCTCTTCTTGTGACGCTAGATCAAGTTCCGCGCAGCCCAAAGCGGTATTTTAATATTCGCTCATGTCAATCTGTCTTAGAAGTCGCGTGGTCCGACCGGCGCCGGCGCCGGCGCACCCCCGCCGCGGCCGCATTTCTTAATCTAAATGAAGAAACTAAATTAATATTAGATAATACATATGTGCGCGACGTATTGAGCCGGTAACAATTAACCGAACTTAAAGCTCGGCGCAGTTTTATTAAAGCAAAGCAGAAGTCGTCGGATCGCCAATACTTTCGTCCGACCGACATCAACAACGACACCCGATCGTTCCCCGGGGCAGCGCGAAACTAAGGTGCCTTTCCAATGAGCCAGCCACTTCCTTCGTCGTCGGCCGATGTCGGCCAGGTCGCATCGGCCGGTACCGGCCATTTCGACGGCGCCGAGGGCCGGCGCAGCGGCATTCCCAACCAGCTCATCAGCTTTGCGATCGGCAACGATCAATACGGCGTCGACATCATGGCGGTGCGGGAAATCAAGGGCTGGACCGAGATCACGCATCTGCCCAAGCAGCCCGATTATGTGCGCGGCGTGCTCAATCTGCGCGGCGTCATCGTTCCGATCATCGACCTGCGCTGCCGGTTCGGGCAGGGACTGACCGAGGCGACGCCTCTGCACATCGTCATCATCGTGCAGATCGCGTCGAAGCCGATCGGCCTGTTGGCCGATCGCGTCCTCGATATCGTTTCGCTCGATGAATCGCAGATGCAGCCGGTGCCGCGCATCGCCCACGCCAACCGCGTCAATTTCCTGTCCGGGCTGGTCACGATCGAAGGCGCCATGATCGCGCTGATCGATTTGCCGAACCTCCTCTCCACCGCCGGCGAAGCCTCCGACGACAAGGCCGCCGCGCACTAGGGAAAGTGTTCGCGTCGGCTGAAGCTCACGCACGCTCGGGTCCAGACCCTCGGGAACACGAACATGCAATTGGTTTCCAACGTTCGCATCGGCACCAAACTGGCGCTCATGTCCGGCTTCGGCATCGTGCTGGTGGCCGTCATGCTGGCAGGCTCGATCTACGGCAATTTCAGGGTCAAATCCGCGAACGAGGCGGCCGCGCAGCACCAGACGATCGTGCGGGAGGTCAAGGCGATCGAGTTCGAATTCCTGCAGACCCTGCTGGCAGTGCGCAACATCCGTCTGGCGACGACCCGGGCGCAAATGAGTGCCGCCGACACCCTGGCGGATCATCAAAGAAACATCGACACGCTCTTCGGCCAGGTCCTGCCGCGGTTCACCTCGCCGGACAACCGCCTGCGCGCCCAGAAGATACAAGCCGCCATCAGTCAGTACATCAGCGCCGCCCTGACGGAAATCATTCCGGTCAAATCCCAAGCGATCGAGCTCGAGGGAACCGACAACCCGCTGCTCCCCAATTTGGCCAAGGAAACCGAGCGCATTCAACTCGAACGGCTGGATCCGGTCTCGGACAAGGCGACGCGTCTCTTGGACGATTTGAGCAATGCCGCGCGGGATCTCGCCGCCGAAGCGACCGGCGTTGCCGAAGCGTCCATGGCGTTCGCCCAGCAGCTGACCATCGGGCTCGGCGCGGCGGTTGTCTTTATCCTGCTCGGCTCCGCGGTGTTCGGCGCGGTTTCGATCGCGCGGCCGTTGCGCTCGCTGATCGTGCCGCTTCAGGAAGTCGCGGCCGGCAATTTCGCGGTGACGATCCCGAATGTCGGGCGCAAGGACGAGGTCGGGCTGATCGCGGCGGCGGCCGAGGCGGTCGTCGACCAGGTGGGCGCAACGATCAGCAACATCAAGCTCGCCGCCAGCGAAGTCACCAGCGCCTCGGCGGAGATTTCCACCTCTACGACCGACCTGTCCCAGCGCACCGAGGAGCAGGCCGCCAGTCTGGAAGAGACCACGGCCTCGATGGAGGAGATCGCCGAGACGGTGAAGCGCAACGCCGAAAGCGCGCGCGAGGCCAACGCTTTCGCGATCGAGACGAGCGCGGTCGCCGAGCGCGGCGGCGCGGTGGTCGGCAACGCCGTGACGGCGATGGCGCGCATCGAGGAATCGTCGCGGAAAATCTCCGACATCATCGGCGTGATCGACGAGATCGCGCGGCAGACCAACCTGCTCGCGCTCAACGCCGCGGTCGAGGCGGCGCGCGCCGGCGAAGCCGGTCGCGGCTTCGCCGTCGTCGCCTCGGAGGTTCGCAACCTGGCGCAACGCTCGTCGCAGGCCGCCAAGGACATCAAGGATTTGATCGTCAATTCCAACAGCCAGGTCAAAGACGGGGTCGATCTCGTCAACAAGGCCGGTCAATCGCTCAACGAAATCGTCGCCTCGATCAAGAAGGTCGCAACGATCGTCGCCGAGATCGCCAATGCCAGCGTCGAGCAGTCGACCGGCATCGAGCAGGTCAACAAGGCGCTGTCGCAGATGGACGAGGTGACACAGCAGAATTCGGCTTTGGTCGAGGAAAACGCCGCGACGGCGAAGACCTTGGAAGACCAGGCGAGGTCGATGGACCAGCGCGTCGCCGCCTTTCGGCTGCGGGCCGACGCCGTGCGCGCGGCCGGCGCCGAGCCGGAGACGTTCGCCGAAGACCCGCAGCGCGCCGCCGAACCACGAGCTGCCCCGCCGGCCGCGACGCCAAGCGCTACCGCCAAGCCGAGACGGCAAGCCGTCGCGCCGCAAAAGCGTGTCGCCGTCGGCGGCGGGCCGGTCGGACGCATGCAGACGGCGTTGGCGACCGCGCTCGACGCCGACGCCGACTGGAAGGAGTTCTAAGCTCGTTGCCGGGAACCAAGCGTGTGGTCGCCGGGGCCATGCCAACAACAAACAGCCGGAGCAATGGAGTGCTCATGTTTAATCGGGTGTCGATCAGTACGCTTCTGAAGACGGTCATCGCCACGCTCGGCGCTGGCATCGTGGTCATGCTGACAATTCAGGCCTGGGAATCGTGGGACCGCCTTGCCGCGACAAGCCGGGCGGTCGCGGCGAGCGACGCCGCAGGCCACATGTTCATGGCGCTGCACAATCTCCGCGTCGACCGCGCGTTGACCTACAATGACCTCGTCTCGGATAGTCAGGCGGGCGCGAGCGCTTCGGTCGTCAAAGCGCGGGCCGAGGAGATGCCAGCGCTAAAGGCCGCGCTGGAACCCTTGGCGCGCGTTGACTTTCCCGATCAACAGACGCTGATTGGCGAACTTGTCGACCATACGAAGCGTCTGACCGCGCTGCAGGAGGAAGCGACCGCGGCGCTGCAGCAGCCCAAGGCAGCGCGGCGCAACGGCTTAGGGGACGAGTTCGTCCGGGAAGCGAGCGGGCTTCTGGGTCTCCTCGATAAGCTGTCGTCGCGCGTGACGGCTTCCATCAAACTGCAGGACTCGTTCATCGACGAGTTGATGGAGCTCAAGCAGATCGGCTGGACGGTACGCAATGCCGGCGGCGACACGGTGGCCGTCGTCTCCAACATATTGCAAGGCCAGCCGATGGCCCCCAATACGATGGACGATTACATCGGCAATGTCAGCAGGCTCGATACCGGATGGGCTCTGTTGAAGGATTTGGCATCCGGCTTGCCGCTGCCGCCGCGTTTTGCCGAGGCGCTCGCGAAGGCGGACAGCGAATTCTTCAGTTCTGATTTCACGGCGCTGCGCACCAAAACGCTCAAGGCGCTGGTCGCCGGCCAGCCGGCCGGCATCACCAACGAGCAATGGACGCCGATGACCATCGCCAAGCTGGTCGCGATCGAAAACGTCGCGCAGACGGCGCTCGATATCGCCCGCGAGCACGCCGTCGACCAGCACGCGCGCGCCTTGCGGGAACTGGCGATCGAGCTTGGTCTCATCGCGGCGGCCTTGGCGCTCGCCGTCGGCATGATGGTGGTGGTGTCGCGGCGCGTGAGCAGGCCGCTGTTTGCGCTGAGCGAAGCGATGCGCAGGCTCGCCGACGGCGACTTCACCGTGACGATGCCGGACATCGGCCGCAAGGACGAGGTCGGCATGATCGCCGCGGCGGCCGAAGCGATCGTCGATCGGGTCGGCGCGACCATCGGCAACATCAAAGTCGCGGCCAACGAGGTGACCAATGCCTCGGCGGAGATTTCCACCTCTACGACCGACCTGTCGCAGCGGACGGAAGAGCAGGCCGCGAGCCTGGAGGAAACCTCGGCTTCGCTCGAAGAGATCGCCGAAACGGTGCGGCGGAATGCCGAGAATGCGCAGCAGGCCAATGCCTTCGCCACCGAGACGAGTGCGGTCGCCGAACGCGGCGGCGCCGTCGTCGGCAGTGCGGTGACGGCGATGGCGCGGATCGAGGAATCGTCGCGCAAAATCTCCGACATCATCGGCGTGATCGACGAGATCGCGCGGCAGACCAATCTGCTCGCGCTCAACGCCGCGGTCGAGGCGGCGCGGGCCGGCGAAGCCGGCCGCGGCTTTGCCGTCGTCGCTTCCGAGGTCCGCAGCCTGGCCCAGCGCTCGTCGCAGGCGGCCAAGGACATCAAGGATCTCATCGTCAATTCGAGCAGCCAAGTCAAAGACGGCGTCGAGCTCGTCAACAAAGCGGGCCAATCGCTCAACGACATCGTGGCTTCCATCAAGAAGGTCGCGACGATCGTGGCGGAGATCGCCAATGCCAGCGCCGAGCAGTCGACCGGCATCGAGCAGGTCAACAAGGCGCTGTCACAGATGGACGAGGTGACGCAGCAGAACTCCGCCTTGGTCGAAGAGAACGCGGCGACGGCCAAGACGTTGGAGCACCAAGCGAGGTCGATGGATCAGCGCGTCGCCGCCTTCCGCCTGCGCGGCGCCGGAGCCCGTGGCGCCGATGCCGTCGACACCGCCTTTGCCGAGGCTTCGAGCGCCGCGGCCGAGGCGGTGCACAAACCCGTCGTGGCGAAGGCCAAGCCTAATCCCAACCCAAATCCCGCGCCCATGCCACAGCCTAAGCCGATGCGTCAGCCGGCTGCGGTCCAAAAGCGCGTCGCCGCCGGCGGGCCGGTCGGGCGCATGCAGAGTGCGCTTGCCGCGGCCATCAATGCGGACGAGGACTGGCAGGAGTTCTGACGAATGGCGTTGGCTGCACCACGCATGCCGGCCGCACCAGCGGCGAGTGACATCGGGCTTTCGGGGCCAGCATCGGAGTTTCCGTTCTCGGAGGCCGATTTCCGCGCCCTGGTTCAGCTCGTCCACCAATATGCCGGGATCGCGCTCGCCGACAGCAAACGCAACCTGGTCTATGGCCGGCTGTCGCGTCGCTTGCGCGCGCTCGGCATGACGTCGTTCCGCGAGTATCGGGACTACCTCACCGGCAACGAGGGACGTCAGGAAATCGTCAAGTTCGTCAACGCCATTTCGACAAACCTGACCAAATTTTTCCGTGAGGTGCACCACTTCGAGCATCTGCGGACCCACGTCGCGGTGCCGTTCGGCCGGACCGGAAACCGCGCTGTGGACCGGCGGCTGCGGATCTGGTCGGCCGGCTGCTCGACCGGCGAAGAAGCCTACACCGTCGCCGTCGTGCTGCAGCGGGAAATCAGCGACGTTGCAACGCGCGACGTCCGCATCCTGGCGTCCGACATCGACACCGACGTGCTCGCCAAGGCGGCGCGCGGCGAATATCCGGTGAGTTCGATCGAGGACGTGCCGCGATCATTCCGGCAGTTTTTCCCGGTGAGCGGGGGTGATGGCGGCGACGAGCGCATCGTCATGGACGCCGCGACCAAGCGTCTGGTCGTGTTCCGGCGTCTCAATCTGATGGATCCCTGGCCGTTCCGCAGACAGTTCGACGTCATCTTCTGCCGCAACGTGATGATCTATTTCGACACGCCGACCAAATCGACGCTGGTCGAACGTTTCACGCAGCAGCTCAAGCCCGGCGGCTTGTTGTACATCGGCCATTCCGAATCGTTGTTGGGCATCCATCCCGGGCTGTGCCTCGTCGGCCGCACCACGTATCGGAGAGAGGCATGAACGCTGCTCCAACGACGCGGCGCCCGCCGAACCCGCCGGCGGTCGACGAACTGGCATCGCGCACGGGCCGGCGATTTTTCGATGCCGCCAACGATGGCTGGATGGTGAAGGTGTTTCCCGGCGAATACTACGTCACCGACAGATCGGACGAAATTCTGGTGACCGTGCTCGGATCGTGCGTCGCCGCGTGCATCCGCGATCCATTCGCGGGCATCGGCGGCATGAACCATTTCATGCTGCCGCACGCCCACGACGGCAGCTGGGGCGATGATCTGCGATCGACGCGGTTCGGCAATTACGCCATGGAGAAGCTCATCAACGAACTCGTCAAGGCCGGATGCGCGCGCGACCGGCTCGAAATCAAGGTGTTCGGCGGCGGCAACGTCACCGAGGCGAGCAACGCCATCGGCAGCGATAATGCCGAGTTTGTTCTGAGCTACCTCGCGGCCGAAGGCTTGAGCTGCGCCGCCAAAGATCTCGGCGGTTCGGTGCCACGCCGCATTCACTATTACCCGGCGATCGGGCGCGTGGTGCGGCGCCTGCTCAGCGCCAGCGATCGCTTCGCGGTCGGCTGTGAGGAGCAGGATTACGGGCGCAAGCTGCAGCAGGAGCAGCCGTCCGGGGAAATCCAGCTGTTTGGGGACATCCGATGATACCGAAACACAAGCCGGTGCGCGTCCTGATCGTCGACGATTCGGCGGTGATGCGCCAATTGCTGTCGACGCTCTTGGAAGCCGATCCCGACATCGAGGTGGTGGGCACCGCGGCCGATCCGCACATTGCGCGCGAGCGCATCAAGGCGCTCACGCCCGACGTCGTCACGCTCGATATCGAGATGCCGCACATGGATGGTCTGACCTTCCTGCGCAAGATCATGACGCTGCGGCCGACGCCGGTGGTGATGATTTCGACGCTGACCCAGCGCGGCGCCGATACCACGCTCGAGGCGCTCGAAATCGGCGCGGTCGATTTTGTCGCCAAGCCGACCGCGGATCTCGCCCAGGCGATGGAAGAGCTGGCGGCCGAGTTGCAGAGCAAGGTCAAGGCCGCGGCCAGTTCTCGTTTAGGCGTGCGGCGGCCGGCACCGGTGGCGCGCGCACCGCGGCAGGAGCGCAAACGCGGTTCGAAGGGCAAGCTGGTGTTCGTCGGCGCCTCGACCGGCGGCGTCGAGGCGATCAAAACATTGCTGATGGGTTTGCCGCCGGATTGTCCGCCGGTCCTCATCACGCAGCACATGCCGGCCCGGTTCACGACGGGATTCGCCGAACGGCTCAACCGCGAGTGCCCGATGCGCGTCTCCGAGGCCGCGCACGACCAGCGGATCGAACCCGGCCATGTCTACATCGCGCCCGGCTCGCACCACCTCGAAATCGCCCGGCACGGCACGCACCTGGTGTGCCGTTTGTTCGATGGTCCGCCGGTCAGCGGGCATCGGCCTTCGGTCGACGTCCTGTTCCGTTCGGCCGCGCGCGTCGCGCCGACCGCCGCGGTCGGCGTCATTCTCACGGGCATGGGCAAGGACGGCGCCGAAGGTCTGCTCGAACTGCGGCACGCCGGCGCGACGACCTTCGGTCAGGACGAGGACTCGTCGTTGATCTACGGCATGCCGCGTGTGGCGTTCGAGCGCGGCGCGGTCGCGCGGCAATACGCGCTCGGGCACATGGCCGACGCGATCCTCGACGCCTGCGAAGGCGATGCGCTGCATGACGGCAGCCGCATCGGCGATGCGGCATGAGCGGAGCGCGATCGGTGAAACCGGACCCAACGGAAGCGCGGCGATGAGCGACGACGACGCCTATATCGGACACCTCAAACTGCCGGCGGTGCTCAACCTCGCCGCCGCCGAAGGCCTGCTCGGCACGCTGCAAAGCCGGCTCTTGGTGGGCGCGCGGCTGCGCGTCGACGCCTCGACGGTCGAGACCCTGACCCTGCCGTGCGTCCAGATCATCCTTGCCGCGCTGCAAAGCTATGATCGGATATCGATCGAACGGCCCTCGGCGGCCTTTGTCGCCGCGTTCGAGGATTTTGGGCTTGATTTGACCGAACTGTGCAAACCGCGCCCCGGTGAGTGGGGCGAGCAAAGTACGGGCGAAGCTGCCGTCGGCGATGCCGATCACCCCCCTGCTCAAACCGAGGAGCGCATGATGTCCAAGCGAATCCTGACCATCGACGATTCCAGAACGATCCGAGACATGCTGATGCTGACTCTTGCCGAGGCCGGTTTCGAAGTCCTGCAGGCCGTCGACGGACAAGACGGGCTCGACGTGCTCGGCAAACAAACGGTCGACGTCGTCATCACCGACATCAACATGCCGCGCATGGACGGATACGAAGTTATCCGTCAGCTGCGCAGCAACCCGACGCACAAGACGACGCCCATCCTGGTGCTGACGACCGAGAGCGAGCCGGACAAGAAGAACTTGGCGCGCGAGGCCGGCGCCACCGGTTGGATGGTGAAGCCGTTCGATCCGGATCGTCTCATCGCCACCATCAACAAGGTAGCGCCCTAAGCCCGACGGCGTCGGCGCGGAAGCAGAGCCATGGCAAGCCTTGAGCAATTGAAGCTGACGTTCTTCGAGGAATGCAGCGAGGCCCTCAGTCAGATCGAGTCGGGCCTCACCGCACTTCGCGAGGGCGCGGGCTCGGACGACACCATCAATGCCGTGTTCCGTTCCGTCCATTCGGTCAAGGGCGGCGCCGGAATTTTCGGCTTCGACGGCCTGGTGAATTTCGCCCACGTCTTCGAGACGGTGCTCGACGCCATGCGCGACGGCGAATTGGCGGCGACGCCGGAAGTTGTCGACATCTTGTTGCCGGCGAACGACGTCTTGTCCGATCTGATCGCGCTGTCGCGCGCCGGCGAGCCGATCCCGGCCTCTATCAGCAGCGCCAGCCGCATCGCACTGGAAAGCCTGCTGCACGGCCATGCTGCCGGAAAGGATGCCGCCGGAACGGATGCCGCCGGGTCCGAGGACGACGACGGCACGCCGGCGCCGGCCGAGTTCGAAGGAATCGATTTCGTCCCGGTGCGCGCCGAACAATTCGACGACGCAGCGCTCATGCCGGAGGCGGCGGCGGAACCCGGTTCGGCCGGCGAGCACACCTATCGGATCGTATTCCGGCCGTATCCGGAACTTTTGAACAAAGCCAACGAGCCGCTCTATCTCCTGCGCGAGTTGCGCCAGCTGGGCCAACTCGATCTGACCGTCGAGACCGACAAGTTGCCGCCGCTCGCCGAGCTCGAACCCGACCATCCTTATCTGAGTTGGACCGGCACGCTGCGGACCGCAGCGCCGCGGGAAGCGATCGACGAGGTGTTCGAATTCGTCGTCGGCGACTGCGAGCTTGTGATCGAAGCGGATACGGCCGCGGCGTCGACGGGCGGCGCGCCGGCGGCGGCCGACATGTTGATTTGGTCGGCCGAACCGGATGCGGCCGTCGCGGAGGCGGAGAGCCCGGTATTATTTCCAGTCGCCCAGCCGACGGCCGCTGCGCTCCCGGCGGTCGCCGCACTTCCGACGGTCGAAGCACTGCCGAGGGTCCAAGCACTGCCGAGGGCCGAAGCGCCGAGCTTCGACATGACGGCGGCCGCCGAGCCCGCGGACATGGCCGCCGCGCCGCGGGCAACGGCCTCGCGGCCGACGACCGGCGGCGCCACGACGACCCGGGTCGAGCTCGAGAAAATCGACCGTGTCGTCAACATGGTCGGCGAGCTCGTGATCTCGCAGGCGATGCTCGGGCAGGTCGTTCACGCGCTCCCCGAGGAGGTGCGCGGCTCGCTTCTGCAAGTGCTCGACGAAGTCGTGCACCACACGCGCGAGCTCAAGGACAGCGTGATGTCGATGCGCGCGCAGCCGGTGAGCGCGGTGTTCCAGCGCATGCCGCGCCTGGTGCGCGAGCTGGCGACCAAGACGGGCAAGAAGGTGCGGCTCGAAATGGCGGGCGAGAACACCGAGGTCGATCGCTCGATCATCGAGCGCCTCGGCGATCCCTTGACCCATATCATCCGCAACGCGATCGACCACGGCATCGAGGCGCCTTCGTCGCGGGCCGCGGCCGGCAAGGCCGAGGAAGGCACGATCCGGCTCGCCGCGGAACACCGCGGCAGCAGGATCGTCATCGAGATCAGCGACGACGGCGCCGGCATCAACCCCGAGCGCGTCCTCAAAAAGGCCCGCGACCGCGGCCTCGTCGGTGCCGACACCAATCTCAGCGAAGACGAAATCAACAACCTGATTTTCCTGCCCGGCTTTTCCACCGCGGAGATCGTTTCCGACATTTCGGGACGCGGCGTCGGCATGGACGTCGTGCGCCGCAACATTCAGGACGTCGGCGGCCGCATTTCAATCAAATCGGAACGCGGCCGCGGCATGACGATCCAGCTCGCTTTGCCGCTGACGCTCGCGGTGATGGACGGCATGGTCGTGCGGGTCGCGCAGGAGACCTACGTCATGCCGATGTCGGCGATCGTCGAATGCTTAAGGCCGCCGGCGTCCGACGTCTGCAATCTGATCGGAACGCGCGGCGTGCTGCAGCTGCGCGGAGGTCTCGTGCCGCTGGTGCATCTCAGCGAACTGCTCGAGATCGGCGGCGCGTCGGACAGCGACGAGCGCGTGATCATCATCGGCGACGCGGGCGACGGGTCGCGCTTCGGCATCGTCGTCGACGAGCTTTGCGGCCATCAGCAGGTGGTCGTCAAAAGCATCGAGGAGAGCTATGGCGTAGTGCCCGGCATCGCCGGCGCCACCATCCTCGGCAACGGCCGTGTCGCGTTCATTCTCGACATCGAGAAGTTTGCCGATCTCGCGAGCAACCAGAATCTCGCCGCCGGCGTGTCGCGCTTCGCCAGCGCGGCGCCGTCGTCGAATGCCATCGTCAACTGAGGACGCCAGGCGACCACTCCGCAGGAGTGGAGCCCATCGATCAGGAGCAACGAAGATGCCAGCGGCAGCGGTTCTCAAGGTTCTCGTCGTCGACGACCAGAACAGCGTGCGGCAAATGACGCGCATGACGCTCGAGCAGATCGGCGTGCGCAACATCCACGAGGCGGAGAACGGGCGCGAAGCCATGGACACGGCGGCGCTGCAGCCGCTCGACCTGATCATCTCGGACTACAACATGCCGGAAATGGACGGGCTCGCCTTGCTGCGCGCCGTGCGCGGCCATCCCGCCGCGCGCAAGGTGCCGTTCATCCTGCTCACCGGGCGGAGCGACCGCGAACTCGTGGTCCAGGCGGCGCAGGCCGGCGCCAACAACTATCTGATCAAGCCGTTCACCGCCGACATCCTGCGGCAGAAAATCGAACAGGTGATGGGGAAACTGTCGTGAGCATTCAACCGCACGGCGCCGAGGCCGAGGTTCTGGCCCTCGATGAAATCCGCACGTTTCTCTCGGTCATGGCGACGGCGGTGCGCGACACGCTCGGCCAGTTCGAACAGACCACCGCGCGGGTCATCGATCTTGCCGTGATGCGGGTCGGCCGTCCCGAGCGCGATCTCGTCGTCACGCTGCAGACCTTCGACCGGCTGCAGCAGGAGTTCGCGACGCTCGCGGACGTGCTCAATCTGGCGGCGGGCAAATCGCGCGAATCCTGGCTGCGCGGCGCCGGCAATGGTCATCCCGCCGAGGACGCGATCGCACAGGTTTCCATCGGGGGTCTCAAGGAGCGGCTGCTGCGGGATCTGCGGGGCGCGGCGGGCCTGATGGCAGCGGCGGAGCCGGAAGAGGCGGTCTTTTAGGTCGTCGCCAGCGCTAGCTTTTAGATCGAGCATGATGTTCTCGGAAAACCGGCATCCACCCTCGGATCAAGTCCGAGGGCAGGCTTTTTCCGGATCATGCTCTATGTGCTGACGTGCTTGACGACGCGGCGCAGACCCTTGGTCAAATCCGGCACCTGGTCGGGTCGCATGTGGCGGTAACGTTCCTGCCGCGACAGCACCAGAGCGTCGACATGGCAGACGACCGACTCCATGTTGCATTCGGCGCCGTCGGCGATCGAATCCAAGAGATCGCACAGTGAATCGGCGACGAACGACAACAGCTCGAAACCCATCGTGGTGCCGACGTCGCGCAGCTGGCGGCTGCGGAAATTTGCGGCTTCGAGCCAGTCCGGCGCGGCCCGACCCGTGCTGGCGCTCTTCACCAGATCGACGAGCTCGTTCAACTCGGCGTCGACCCATTCCTCGAATCCGCCGCCGGCCTCTTCGATCCCGGCCTGCGCCTGGCTGATGGCTTGGTCGCGCGAAATGCCGCCGCCGCGGCGCGCCAAACGTTGAAAGCGCGTATCGACGAAGAAAACTCGCGCATCGGGTTCCGTCTCTTTGGTCATGAATCTTGTCCCACGCGTGCGGCGCTAAACAGGCTGTCGATATCGTTCTGCGCAAGTGCGGGGCCGGCCTCGGCGCCGATCTCGACTGCCTTGTCGCCCTTGCGGCGGCCGACGCCGCCCGGATAGCCCTCGATCTTGAAGCGCCGGTCCGGTCCGAAATAGTTCGCGGTGTCGACGAACTGGCGCGGGTTGAAGGCGATCCACGCCAGCCGGTCGTAAAGGCTCGCCGGCGACATCGGTTTGGCGATGACCATGTTGGCGCCGGCGTCGCGCGCGAGCTTGACGGTCGATTCGCGCAGATCGCTGGTCATGACCAGTATCGGCACGGTGCGATTTTCGTTGTCTTCCTTGCGGCGAATCGCCCGCGTGAGCAGGAGACCGCCGCGCGGCGGAATGCGCGCGTCGGTTATCAAGATGTCGATCTTCTGGGTCGTCAGCGTCTCCAAGACGGCGCTCGAATGCCTCACTTCCAGAACCTTGCTGTTGCCAAAGCCGCGCAGCATGCTGTGAATGAGCATGGACATGTATGAACTCGGATCGGCGACCAGAATCACCAAACCGCTCAGGTTCATGGTGGGACTGACCATGCCTTTTCCCTAAACCTCCTCGGATGCGAGGGGCATTGTTGTTTAAATCGCCGCCTCGGACGGACAGGAACCTGCGGCGAACTGGAGCGCCCCGTGCGGCGCCCATTCGACATGTGCCGTCAGGCTTGGCTGCCTCGCCGAAATCGGCAGCGCCAACACGAACATACAGTCCACCACCATTTCATCTGATTCGCGATGACGAGCCCAGGGGAAATAGATAGAGATACGATGATAATTTCGATCAACAATCGGGCCGGCCGAAAGCTCGTGTGGTTCGACCCCATTCAAGGCTGAAACATCGCGCGGCCGACCAGCAACGTCGCCAGCGCGGCGACGAGGCGGCGAAGCGACAGCGCGGCGGAGCGGTTGCGCGTGGTCAGTAAGTTCATGAGGCTGCGTTGCGCCAGGACCTTTTCCACGTGCGAGAATTCGAGCAACTGGCGCGCGTTCGGCAGCCGGACGTTGCCGGTGCCGCAGGCCGCGATCACGCCCGGATCGGCCATGTCGAGAAACCGGCAGATTGCGGCGGCTTCGGCGTAGAATTCATTCATCGCCTCCGGGGCCCACCAGTCGGGAGGGCCTGACAGGTACTCGGCCGGATCGGCGCCGGAATTCGCCCGCGCGGCCGCGGCCGCGCAGGCCAGCCGCGTCGAAAAGCATTGGCGCAGAGCGAGACGCCGGGTGACGCTATTGCCGTGGACGCGGTAACGCACCAGCGTCTGCGGCAGAATAGCCACGACGCCGTGCTCGGACAGGCGCAGCCAAAGATCGAAATCTTCGGCACCCAGGAACGCCTCACGATAGCCGCCGAGCTTCTTGACCATCGCCGTGCGCATCATCACTGAGGAATGCACAAGCGGGTTGCGCTTTTGCAGGATCGCGGCCAGCCGCTCGGAATCCGTTTCCGGCCGCACTTCGCCGGTGCGGCGGCCGCCGTCATCGATCCTCTCGGCCCACGAGCCCAACAGCACCAGGTCGGATCGTTCGTCAAAACATCGCGCCTGATGCAAAAGGCGGTCCGGCAACGCCATGTCGTCGGCATCGAGCCGCGCCAAGAGCGGCGCCCGCGCCACGGCGAGTGCGGCATTGAGCGCTTTGACCAGGCCAAGTTGCCGCGGCTGGCGGACGGTGAGGATGCGCTCGTCGCGTCCGCTCGATGCGGCGATGATGTCGGGGGAAGCGTCGGTCGAGCCGTCGTCGACAACAATGAGCTCGAAATCCGCCAGCGTCTGCTCGAGCACGCTTTCGATCGCCGCGGCGAGCCAAGCCTCGCCGTTGCTCACCGGCATCACGACCGAGACTTTGGGATCAGCACGCATTTTTCAAGAGAGCAGCCAGGCTTCGAGCGGACTCCTGCCAGGTGACGCCGCGATAGTTCGTCTTGATCCGTCGCTCGAGCTCCGCGAGCTGTTCGGGCGAGCGCACTAGCGCGACGATCGCCGCCCTCCATGCCGCGAAATCGAGCGGATCGATGTGCGTGGCGAGCCCCTGGCCGGCTTCGACCAGCGCCGGCGCGTTCGAGGCGATGCAGAACTTGCCGTGAGCGAGACTCTCCGACACCGGCAATCCCCATCCTTCGTAGAACGAGGGATACAGCGTGAAGGCGCACTCGCGATAGAGCCAGGCCAACGCCGCGTCCGAGATATCGTGTCTGACCACCACGGAATCGCGGACGGCCGGATCGTGCGCGATCTGCCACAGCAGATCCTTGCTGCCGAATCCCTTCCGGCCCGCAATAACGAGCTTGGGCAGATCAGGCAATCCTTCTTCGGAGAGGCGCTGCCACAAATGATAGAGCAGATCGAAGTTCTTGCGCGACTGAATCGTAGAGACGCTGAGCACGAATTTCTTCGGTTCCAGCATCCCGAGAGCCGGCGGCCTGTCGGCCGGCGGCGGCGCGCCGACGTCGTGGCCCAGATTGATGGTATGAACATCGCCGCGCAAGCCGCCGCGCACGCCGGCATATTCCAAAAAATCAAGCTTGGTCTTTTCGGAATTGGCAATCACAAGATCAACATCAGTGACGAGGAAGTCCGCAAAGCGCCGAAAATCCTCGTCGAAGCCGTCGGCCTCGAAGAATTGCGGGCATTTGATGGGCATCATATCGTGGCAGATCGCCGCGATCCGCATCGGAACCTGTCGGCGGACGAGCCGGAGAACGGAGAAATCATAGCGGCCTAACGCCCCCGCAGGGAGCAGAAGGACATCGCCGGCGCGGCCCTCCGAAAATGGCACCGGGCCGCCGTCAAACCTGTCCTTCCACTGAAAGAAATTCGTGGCCGCCGATCGGCGCCATCTCCGGAAGGCATGCTCGACCTTGCGACCGAGGCCGGGCTTGTTGCCGCTATGCGATCCGACCTCCTTATCTTTTCCATGTATCAGCCCGGCTGCCCCGGCCACCTTTGGTAGCGTCGCAATGGGGATATATCGCTTACGCGTTGAATTGTAGCGACAAATCCGCAGCGTCTCGGGCATGATTTGCCGAAGTTCGCGGTAATAGCTCTGCTCGACCCGCATGGTGCCGTTCATGGCACCATGGCGGTTATGCCAACTGGTCGTGACGTCCAGCCACACCGTGCCCGACCATCGGGAGCTAAGCGCGTTGTGCATCACTCGCTCGTGGGCTTGCTCGGGTTTCAGAACGGGCTCGATCGCGCGGCCACCGTACGACATCCGGTATCAGTATCATGGTTCGGCCGAACCGGGGCTCGAGCGGCCGCGAGCTGTCCGTCAAGTCCAAATCTTCCGCCAAGTCCGGTTATTCCGTCGAATCGAGATCTGCAGGCTCGGTGGCAACAGGCTCAATGGTAATGCGAATATCTGACGGCCAAGCCTTCGTGCGGCCGCGGATCTGCATAGCGGTCGTCGGAGCGAGGCACAACTATAGCATAGCCAAAGCACAGGCCGACGAACGTTGCAAGTTCTCGCTATCACGCTGGAATTGTTCCGCTTTACGGCGGTGCCCAGTTGGGCTATGGACGGACTCGACTCGCTCGCGGAGCCGCAGGGCCGGAGGCTTCTAGGTTGACCCGCACCGTACTCAAACGGCTCAAGCGCTTCTTTCTGCCGGATCCCGACGGCGACTCTCGGCGCATACGTCGAGCCCTGACCGAGCAAGGCAAGGCGCAGTGGAAGAGCTACGTCGTCATCGCGTTGCTCATGGCGGTGGTCGCGGCCGCGACGGCGACGTTCGCCTACCTCGTCTCGCATGTGATCAACGACGTTTATTTCCGCAGCGGATTTGCCAGCGTCGCAGTGCTGAGCGTCACGATCATGCTCTTGTTCTGCATCAAGGGCTTCGCCAACTATTTTCAGGCGGTCTTGCTGGCGCGCGTCAGCAACCGGATCACCGCGGAAAACCAGCAGCGCATGTTCGACAAGCTGGTCCAGGAGGGCATGGACTATTTCGCCGACCGGCACTCGTCGCGGTTCACCGCGAGCTTCATGCAAGGTGCATCGGCGGTATCGGGCGTCCTCAATGTCCTGCTCCTGGCGCTCGGCCGCGACTTGTTGTCCCTGATCGGGCTCGTCGTCGTCATGGTCATCCAGAATCCGGTCCTGTCCTTGATCGGCATCGTGGTGATGCCGCCCGCCGTGATCGGCGTGCGCAAGCTGCTCAAGCGCGTCAAGGCGCTGGCCCTGGTGCAGTTCTCCAAGGGCGCGAACATTCTGTTGTTGATACAGGAAACGGTGCGCGGGTTCCGGGTCGTCAAGGCGTTCAACCTCGAAGACGAGATGTGCCGACGGATCGGCCAGGACATCGTCGCCGTCGAGGCGACCGCCAACAAGATCGCCAGGGTTTCGAACCGCAGCAGCCCGATCATGGAAATGCTGGGCGGAGGCGCGATCGGTCTCGTGCTGATATACGGCGGCTACCTCATCCTGAAGACCGGAGCGCCCCCGGGGGAATTCATCTCGTTCATCGGCGCATTCCTGCTGGCGTACGAGCCGGCGAAGAGCATCGCCCGCATGAATATCGATCTCGGCAACACCATGATCGGCCTGCGCATCTTTTATGACCTCGTCGACTCGCGCGCGGCCGAGGCGGACGACAGCGACAAGCCGTTGCTCACGGTCAGCGGAGGCGGCGTCGAGTTCATCGACGTCGATTTCGCCTACCGTCCCGGCGAGCCGGTGCTGCGGGACATGAGCTTCGCGGCCGCTCCCGGGCAGGTGACGGCTCTGGTCGGACCTTCGGGCGGCGGCAAGTCGACGATTTTGAGCTTGCTGCTCGATCTCTACCATCCGCAGTGCGGCGCGGTCGCGATCGACGGCCGGCCCATCGGCGGCTGCACCCGCAAATCGGTGCGGGCTAATATCGCCTATGTCGGCCAGGAGCCTTTTCTGTTTCGCGGCACGATCCGCGACAACATCATGTGCGGCAGGCCGGGCGCGACCGAGGCGGATCTGATCGCCGCGGCGGAAGGCGCGAACGCGCACGACTTCATCACGAGCTTCGCGCAAGGCTACGACACGCAGGTCGGCGAAGGCGGCTCGCAGCTTTCGCTGGGGCAGCGCCAGCGCGTCGCGGTCGCGCGCGCGCTGATCAAGGACGCGCCGATCGTGCTGTTGGACGAGCCGACCGCGTCGCTCGACAACGAATCCGAGCACAAGGTGCGGGACGCGATCGCCCGGCTTTGCGCCGGCAAGACGACGCTCGTCATCGCGCACCGCCTCAACACCATCGTCGATGCCGATTGCATCCATGTGGTCGAGAAGGGCGCGATCGTGGAATCGGGTCGGCATGGCGACTTGCTGGGCAAGGGCGGCCGCTATGCCACGTTCTTCCGTCTGCAGTTTCCCGACAATCAAGAAGAGCTTCCGGCGCTCGTGGAAGAGCGCGTGCTCGCTCCGGCCATGGCCTGATCGGACGCTGCGCGCGGCTGTCGTCAGCTCTCCGCCGTGCGCACGTCGGCCATGGCTTGCACTTCCTCCAGGGCTTGCGCGATCGTCATGATGCGCGCGACCGGGCGCAATCCCTCGATCGCGGCGCGATGCAGTTCGCCGGAGAACGCGGCGCAGCCGTCGTCGAGCACCGTGCAGGCGAACTCGCGCACATGCGCGTCGCGCACCGTCGAGGCGACGCCGCCATTGGTGACGATGCCGGCGGCATAGAGCCGATCGACGCCGCATTTGTGCAGCACCCATTCCAGCCGGGTCATATAGAAGGCCGAATAGGCGATCTTTTCGATCGCCACGTCCGCCGGCGCCAAGTCGTCGACGAGCTGCTGGCCGAACGAGCCCGGCGCGAAGTCGCCGCGACGCAGAAACGGCCGCAGCTTTTTCAGATGCGGCGAGATGATGGGTTCGCCGCCGCGGCCGGGCACCAGCGTGAACAATGTCGCGACGACAAGGCCGCCGCCGTGACGGACGGCATCGGCCAAAGGCTCGAGCCGCGCCGGCAGCGCGGCGATGGCCTCGCTCCTTTGCCCGCCGCGCGCATAAGCGCCGTGTGGGTGTAGAAAATCGTTCTGCAGGTCGAGGAGTAGCAGCGCGGTGGTGGCGAGCGTTTTGACGGGAGTTTCAGACATGTTCGTTTGTCTTCATGCCTCGCGCTCGACGATCACGTTACCCAGATGATCGGTGCGGCCGCATAACCCGGGTTCGATGAAGATGGTGGCGTCGGGTTGTTCGAGGATGGCCGGCGCGGCGATGACGATGTCGGCGGGGAGATCAAGCCGCGACCACACCCGCGCCGCATGCCAGCCGCCAGAAAACCAGACCCGCCGTTCACCGCGCGCCGCCGCGGACAGCGCGGCGTCGGCCGGCGGCGCAAACACCGTCAGGTCGAACGGCGGCCGGCGTCCGATCGCGGCGGTGCGCAACGACACGATCCGGATCGGGATGCCGGGCAACAGGCGGCCGAACGCTGCCGCGTAGGTCTGATCGAATGCGATGCGCACCTGCGCTTCCGTAATGCCGGTGCGGCCGGATGCGAGCGTAACCGGCAGCGGCACAGCGACGGTGTGGGTCTGACCGAGGTAGTGCATGTCGAGCTCGTAGACGATATCGATGCGCTCGACCGGGATCGCCGCCGCCGCGACGACGGCGCGCGCCTCCTCGCCGGCCGCCGCCATGCGCGCATCGAGCGTGGCGGCGTCGAGGCCCTCGAGCATGAGGTTCACGGTCTGCACCTGATCGTGACGCAAATCGGCGATGACGCAGCCGAGCGCAGAGGTGACGCCGGGAAAGCGCGGAACCACGGCGCATTTCAAGCCGATCTCCTTGATCAGCGCGCCGACATGAAGCGCGCCGCCGCCGCCGAACGGCATCGCGGCGAACTTCGCCGGGTCGTGGCCGCGCTCGATCGAGACGAGGCGGATCGCTCCCGCCATGCGTGCGTCGGCGACCTTGACGATCGCCTCGGCGGCTTCCTGCACGTCGAGTCCGAGCGGCTTGCCGACATGGGTGAGGATTGCGCGCTGCGCGGCATCGAGGTCGAGCCGGGCGAGCTTGCCGCCGATCGGGCGTTCCGCGTTGATGCGGCCGAGCACGACATGGGCGTCGGTCAAAGTCGGGCGTTCATTGCCTTGGCCATAGCAGGCAGGTCCCGGCACCGAACCGGCGCTTTCAGGGCCGACCTGCAGCAACCCGCCGCGATCGACCGCGGCGATCGAGCCGCCGCCGGCGCCGATGGTGGTGATCTCGATCATCGGCGTGCGGATGACGAGCCCGAAGTCGATCGTGGTCTGCGCCGCCAGCGACGGCTTGGCGCCGGCGATCACGGAGACGTCGAACGAGGTGCCGCCGAGATCGCAGGTGATGACATTGTCGTAGCCGCCGGCGCGCGCGATCGCGGCGGCCGCGATGACGCCAGCGGCGGGTCCGGACAACGCGGTGCGCACCGGCAGCCGTCGCGCCGTCGCCGTCGACATCAGGCCGCCGTTCGACTGCACGATGTGAAACGTGCCGGCGAAGGCGTGCTTGGCCAGCGTGTTTTCGAGCTTGCCGATATAGGCGCCGACCGCCGGCTGCAGATAGGCGTTCAGCGCCGTAGTCGAGGCGCGTTCGAACTCGCGGATCTCCGGCAGCACTTGGTGCGAGGCGGCGACATGCTCGTTCGGCCAGACTTGCCGCGCCGCCGCGAGCGCGCGGCGCTCGTTCTCGGCGTTGGCGTAGGCGTTGATGAAGATGATGGCGAGCGCTTGCGCGCCGCGCTCGATCAACGTCTTCGCCGCCGCTGCCACCGCGGCTTCGTCGACCGGCGTGCGCACGGTGCCGTCGGCGAGCGTGCGCTCGTCGACTTCGAGCCGTAAGTCGCGGTCGGCGATGGGGAGGAATTCGCCCCACAGGCCCCAGGTCTGGCGGCGATCGCGCCGGCGCATCTCGAGCACGTCGCGGAAGCCGCTGGTCGTGATCACGCCGATGCGCGGGCCGCGCCGCTCCAACAGCGTGTTGGTGCCGACCGTGGTGCCGTGCACGATCGAGCCGAAGCTTTCGATGTGCCCCAAGGCCTGCAGGCCTTGCAGAAAGCCAGCCGCCTCGTCGCCGCGATTCGACGGCACTTTGGCGACGCGAAAGCTGCGCGTCCCTTCGTCGAAACAGAATAGGTCGGTGAAGGTGCCGCCGACGTCGACGCCGACGGTCGCCTTGTTGGCGCTGCGCTCGCTCATGGGCGCGCCTCGCGGCGCAGGTGCGCAGTCTCGGCGCCGTCCACTTCGTTGTCGGCGCCGAGCGCGACGCCGTAATCCCGGCGCGCCGCCTCGACCGAGACGTAACCGAGCGCCACGTCGCGGGCGACGCGGTCGGGCTCGCGCGTAAAAGGGTCGCCGAAGCCGCCGCCGCCCGGCGTCTCGAGCCGCACCCGCATGCCGCGCCGGATGCGCACGTCGGTCACTTTGGAGACGAGCGGCGGCGATCGTTCGCCGTCCGCCGTCGCGTAGAAGAAGCGGTTGAGCGCCGCCGGCTTGCCGCCATTGACGCCGAACGGCGGAAACTTGCCGCGTTCGCCCAGCAGGAAAACGTCGGTATCGCCGTCGGCCAAAGTCTCGATCTCGTAGATGGCGCCGAGGCCGCCGCGATGCCGGCCGGGACCGGCGGAATCCGGCCGCAATGCCCAGCGCGTGAACATGACCGGGTAGAGCGCTTCGAGGATCTCGGCCGGCGGGATGGTCGCGGTCGAGATCGGATTGTTGCCGTGGTTCAAGCCGTCGCCTTCCGGATTGCCGCCGAGGCCGCCGCCGAAGAAGCAGAACATGACCCAACGCGCGCCGTTCTGCCGCCAGCCGGCGAGCGACAGCGCGTTGATGGTGGCGTACGGACCGCCATTGGCGCGCTCTGGCGCTGCCTTGGCAAAAGCGCCGAACACGGTGTCGATGACGCGCAGGATGGTTTCGGTGTAGCCGCCGACCGGCTTCGGCGCCGAGACGCCGAGCAGCGTCGTGTCGGGGATCACGAATTCGATCGGCGCCAGACATCCGGCGTTCGCCGGCACATCGGTGAAAATGTGCTTGAGCGCCACGTAGCAGCAGGCGACCGCGGTGGAACGCGCGATGTTGAGCGGTCCGCGGCATGGCGGCGACGAGCGCGAAAAATCGAGCGTCATGGTTTCGCCGCGGATCGTCATATCGAGCGCGATCCGTAGCGGCTCGTCGCTCACGCCGTCATTGTCGAGAAAGTCGTCGTAGGAATAAGTGCCGTCCGGCAGCGAAGCGATGTTGGCGCGCATCAGCGCTTCCGCGCGCGCGGTCAGCGCCGAAGTCGCCGCGGCGACGGTATCGTCGCCGTATTCGTCGAGCAGCGCATGGAAGCGCCGCTCGCCGAGGCCAAGCGCATTGAGCTGGCCGTTGAGATCGCCCCAGTTCGACAAGGGCACGCGCGAATTGGCGCCGAGGATGTCGACGATATCCTGCTGCAATACGCCGCCGCTGATGATCTTCACGGGCGGAACGCGAAAACCTTCCTGAAAACTTTCCGTCGCCTTGGCGTTGAAGTTGCCGGGCACGTTGCCGCCGACATCGAGCCAATGGCCGACCGAGGCGAGCCAGGCGAACACCTTGCCGCCGCGCATGACCGGCCGCACCAGACGGAAGTCGTTGAGGTGGGTGCCGCCGTCATAGGGATCATTGAACAGATAAGTGTCGCCCTCCGCGAGATGCCCTTGCTCGCGCACCTTGTCGATCACCGCCTTGACCGCGAACGCCATCGCGCCGACGAAGATCGGCAGGCCCGATGTGCCTTGCACCAAGGTCGCGCCGGTCTCGGCGTGATAGAGACCGTGGCAGGCGTCGTGCGCCTCGGCGATGATCGGATTGAAGGCGGAGCGGTAGAGCGTCGCGTCCATTTCGTCGGCGATCTGCACCAGGCGGCCGTTGAGCACGGCCAACGTCACCGGATCGAGCGTGCGCATCAGCGGCGCTCCGACGTGCGGCCGCTCTGCGGCTCAGTGCCGGCGTAAGCCTTGCCGCGCTCCAACATTTCCGGCGTGCCGATCAAGCGGTTGAGCGCGTCGAAGTCGAACATGCGCGGGCGGAACGGATCAGTGCTGCCGTGGGTCTTGAGCGCGCCGTAAAAATCCTCGGCCGCCTTGGCGAGCGCGCGCACGATGGCGCCCGGAAAGATCACCAGCGCGAAGCCGAGTTGCTCGAGTTCGCTTGCCGACAGCATCGGCGTCTTGCCGCCCTCGACCATGTTGACCATCAGCGGTGCCGAACCTTTCAGCCCCGCGACGATACGGCCGAGCTCATCGCGCTGCCGCGGCGCCTCGACGAAGAGGACGTCGGCGCCGGCTTCGCGATAGCGCGCCGCGCGCGCCATGGCGCGGTCGAAGCCCTCGACGGCGGTCGCGTCGGTGCGGGCGATGACGAGCGTTTCCGCGGACGCGCGCGCATCGACGGCGGCCTTGATCTTGCCGGCCATCTCTTGGGCCGGAATGAGCGCCTTGTCGTCGAGATGGCCGCAGCGCTTGGGAAAATCCTGGTCCTCGAGCTGAATGGCGTTGGCGCCGGCGCGTTCGATGAGCCGCACGGTGCGCTCGACATTGAGCGCGTTGCCGTAGCCGGTGTCGGCATCGACGATGAGATGAACGCCGACGCGATCGCGGATCAGCGCCACGGTTTCCACCACCTCGCTCAAACTGACGAGGCCGATATCCGGCCGCCCGAGCCGCGTGTAGGCTATTGCGGCGCCGGAGACGTAAAGCGCCTCGAAGCCGGCGCGCTGCGCGATCAGCGCGGTGAGCGGATCGTAGACGCCGGGCGCGACCACGATCGGTGGGCGCGCGAGGCGGGCAGACAGCAGCGTGTCAGATCGTGCAGATTCACTCATGCATTACAGTCCCAGATAGGCGCGTTTGAGCTGCGGATCGGCGCCGATATCGGCGGCGCTGCCCGATATGACGCAATGCCCTTCGGCAAGGATGTAGGCGCGGCGGGCGATTTCGAGGCTTTGCACGACGTTTTGCTCGACGAGCAAAACCGCCACGCCGTCGGCGTGGATGCGTGCGATCAACGTGAACAGTTCCTCCACCAGGAGCGGGGAGAGCCCGAGCGAGGGTTCGTCGAGGATAAGCAGGCGTGGCTCCGCCATCAGGCCGCGGCCGATGGCGAGCATCTGCTGCTCGCCGCCCGACAAGGTGCCGGCCCGTTGCGTGCGGCGTTCGCGCAGGCGCGGGAAGATCGCGAACACGCGGTCGCGGTTGGCGGAGCGTCGCGCCGCGGCGCGGCGGTAGCTGCCGAGGTCGAGGTTTTCGTCGACCGACAGGTTCGGAAAAATCCGCCGTCCCTCCGGCACGTGGATGAGGCCGCGCGCCACGATCGCCGCCGGCTTTTCGCGCTCGATCGCGGCGCCGGCGAAGCGGATCGTCCCGGAGCGCGCGCGCACCACGCCGGAGATGGCGCGGTTGAGCGTCGATTTGCCGACGCCGTTCGAGCCGAGCACCGCGACGATCTCGCCCGTGTCGACTTTGAGGTCGACGCCGCACAGCACGTCGCCGTCGCCATAGCCGGCACGGAGGCTTTCCACATCGAGGAGCGGCTCAGTGGACATGGCCGGCTCCGATCTTCGCCGCCGCGCCGTGACCGAGATAGGCTTCGACCACCGCCGGATCGGCCGCGACTTGCGCCGGGCTGCCTTCGGCGATGACGCGGCCCTCGGCCAGCACGAAGATGCGCTCGGACAGGCTCATCACCGCCTGCATCACGTGTTCGATCATGACCACGCCGACGCCGCGGGCGCTGATGGCACGGATGACCGGCACGATGTCGCGGATTTCGGACGGGTTCAGTCCGGCCAGCACCTCGTCGAGTAGAAGGAGTTTCGGTTCGGTCGCGAGCGCGCGGGCGAGTTCCAGCCGCTTGCGCCCGGAGACGGTCAGCGTTTGCGCCGGGCGGTCGAGCCAATCGCCCAGGCCGACCTCGTGACCCACCATGTCGGCGACGTCGAGCGCGGCGGCACGCGCGCGGTGGCGCAGATGGGCGCCGACCAGAATGTTGTGCCGCACCGAAAGGCCGGCGAACGGCTGCACGATCTGAAAGGTGCGCGCCATGCCGCGGCGGGCGAGGCGATAGGGCGGCTCGCCGGTCACGTCTTCGCCGGCGTAGGAGATACGGCCGCTGCTCGGCTTGAGAAAGCCGGAGATGATGGCGAACAGCGTGGTCTTGCCGGCGCCGTTGGGGCCGATCAAGCCGGTGATGCGGCCGGGCGGCGCGGCGAGCGTGGCGGCGTCGACCGCCAACAGGCCGCCGAAGCGGTGCGACACGCGCTCGACCGAGAGGAGCGGCTCAGCCATGCGCCGCCTCCTTTAAAGGAGGGCGCGCTTTCATTGTTGAACCAAACAAACGCTGGCGCATGTCGTTGAAGGCGCCGACGAGGCCGCGCGGCGCAAAGGCGATGACGAGGACGAGCATCGCGCCATAGATCATCAGATCGAGGCCGGGCGCGTCGCCGGCGACGTATTTGGCGCCTTCGCCGAGCGCTTTCGCCGCCAAGGCGCCGACCAGCGGGCCGAGCACGGTGCCGACGCCGCCGATGATCGGCGTCAGCAGCGCCTCGATCGAAATCCAGGTGCCGTAGGCGATGCCGGAGTCGACGAACAGAAAATACTGCGCATAGAAACATCCGGCGGCGGCGGTGATCGCGGCGGACACCACCATGGCGGCGAGCTTCACCCTAAAGGCGTTGACGCCGAGCGCCATGGCGGCGTCCTCGTTCTCGCGCACGGCGATCAGCCAGGTGCCGAAGCGCGAGCGCTCGATCAGATGCGCGATCACCAGCGCCACGGCGACCAGCGCCAGAATGACGAAATAGAACGCGACGCGGCTCTGGAATTGCAACGATTGCGGGCGCAGATCGAGCTTGATCAAGAGGCCGACGCCGGCGCCGGTGATCGGCGCGACGCTGGCGAGAATGCGCAGGACTTCGGCGAAAGCGAGCGTCACCAGCGCGAAGTAGGAACTGCGCAGCCCGGCGCGAAAGGCGAGGGCGCCGATGATCGCGCCCGCCGCGGCGCCGGCGGCGATGCCGGCGGCGAAGCCGAGCCAGGCATTGACGCCGTAATGCACCTGCAGGATCGCGGTCGCATAGGCGCCAGTGCCGAAGAAGGCGGCGTGGCCGAACGAATATTGGCCGCCATAGCCGCCAATGATGTTCCAACCCTGGCCGGCGAGCGCGATCAACAGCGCCACGACGAGAAAATTGAGTACGACGTTGGAGTGTACGACGAGCGGCACGGCGGCGAGCGCCGCGACCGCAATCGCGATCGGTGCCGGGCCCTTCATGCGCTCGCTCCGAACAGGCCGCGCGGCCGTACCAAAAGCACCACGATGAAAATGAGAAAGATGCCGACCTGACCGAGCGACTCGCCGAAGAAAAAGCCGGCGAGGCTTTCGACCACGCCGATGACGAGGCCGCCGATCAGCGCACCCGGCACCGAACCCATGCCGCCGAGGACGACGATGGTGAAGGCGACCAGCACGAACGCATTGCCGGCGCCCGGCGTGGCGTAATAGGTCGGAATGAGCAGACACGCGGCGATGGCGACGCAGGCGGTGCCGAGGCCGAACGTCATGGCGTAGATATGCGCCACGTCGATGCCGGCAAGTTCGGCGCCGAGTTTTTCCTTGGCGACGGCCCGGATGGCCTTGCCGGTGTCGGTCAAGGTCATGATGAGCCACAGCGCAAGCGCGACGATGAAGACGGCCGCGAACGAAATCACGCGCGGCATGGCCAGGAACGTGAAACCGAGATCGATCGATTTGAACCCATAGGGCAGATCGATGGTGCGGGTGTTGGCGCGGAACGCATAAAGGAGCGCGTTCTCGATGAAGACGGCCAAGCCCAACGTCACCAACAGCATGTTGCGGTCGTCGCCGTGGGATGACGGCCCGATGACGAAGCGCTGCAGCGCGTAGCCGAGCGCGAAGAACAGCGGCGCAATCAAAAATACCGCGAGATAGGGATCGAGCCCGAATTTCTGATAGGCGAAGAACGCCGCGAACAGGGCGGCGCTCAACATCGCGCCATGGGCGAAATTGATGATGTGCAAGACGCCGTAGATCAAGGTCAGTCCCAACGCGACCAGCGCGTAGACCGCGCCGGTCATGAGACCGTTGAGCACAGCGGTGACGAGGATGAGGGGGGAGAGCATGTCGTCAGCGCGCATCCGCCCCCGCGAAGCGGGGGAGGGGGACCGCCCCAACGGGTCCGGCCCGAAGTGGCTGGCCCGATGGCAGGCTCCGGGCGGTGGAGGGGGCCTGCGGCGCCCGAGCAAGCGACGCGGCCGTTGCCCCTTCCACCGCGCTGCTGGCGCAGCGCGGTCCCCCTTCCCCGCTATCGCGGGGCAGGAAGAAACGCGCGGCGCCGCCGTTACGCAACACCATCGACCTTACGCCGGCATCGGGAACACCGCCTTCGCGTTGGCGAACGCGGGCGGCAAAATGACTTTGATGTCGTTGTCGAGCACCTGGGTATTGACCGGCGCGGCGCCCTGGTTCTGGCCGTTGACGAATTTGGTCGGCCCGTAGGGCATCGTGTGGCTGTCGAAGCTCGACGTCTCCAGCGCGGCGATGATCTTGGCGCGGTCGGTGGAGGCGGCGTGCTCGATCGCGTCGGCGACCAGATTGACTGCGTTGTAGTTCATGTAGACTTCATAGGTGTAGAATTGGCCCTTCGCTTCGACCTTCTTCTTCAGCGCCAGCGCCTTGTCGCTGTGCGGGTCGAACCAGTGATTGCAGTCCATGATGTATTTGGCGGCGTCGGGGAATTCCTTGAGGAACTTGTAGGATGACGCGGCGCCGCCGAGCACCGAATAGATGCCTTTCGGCCGCACATGCTGTTCCAGCATAGTGCGGGCAAGCAGGACGTATTCGTTGTAATAATTGGCCGGGATGACCAGGTCGGGGTTCTGCGCCCTGATCTTGAGCACGACGTTGTTGAAGTCGCGCGTCGGCGTCGGATGCGGGATCGTTTCCAGGATCGTAAAGCCCTTGCCCGGCAGCTGGGCGTTGAGGAGCTTGGCGAGGCCCGATCCGAACAGCGAATCCTCGTGCACGATGATCACCGTCTTGGCCGGCTTGCCGGCCGCGTCGTTGATCGCGGCGAGATTGTCGAGCGCCGTCTTGGCGATGACGCCGAAGCCGGGGCCGAACCGGAAGGTATTCTTGAGGCCGCGGGTGACGATCGAATCGGCGACGCCGACATCGACGGCGTAGGGGAGATCATAACGCGCCGCCGCCTGGCTCACCGCGAGACAGATCGAGGAGGCGTAGCCGCCGACGATGGCGGATACCTCGGCGGAATTCATCTTTTCCACTTCGGCGGTGCCGCCGTCGGGCGTCGATTGCGCGTCGCCGAGGATCGGATCGATCTTGGCGCCGCCGAGCGCCTTGATGCCGCCCGCGGCGTTGATCTCTTCGACGGCGAGCGTGGCGCCGAGGCGCCCCTGCGTGCCGGAATAAGACAGCGCGCCGGTGACCGGGTGCAACAGGCCGAGCTTCACGCCGGCACTCTGCGCGCGCAGCACGGACGGCGCGGCGAGGCTGCCGGTCGCGGCTGCGACAGCGCCGAGCGCGGTGGTGGCGAGAAAGCGGCGGCGGTTCATCGGTATTTGCTTCGACATGTTGCTGTTCCTCTCATCTAGCGTGGCGGCACTGGGCTTGCCGCGTTTCGTTTGTTGCTTGCAGTCGCGGTCTCCGCCGCTTGGCTGCGCGGCTGTTCGTTGTAATTGACAACCGGAGACCATGCCTCGGCCTCCGCCGTGCCGGAGCGCACCAGGTCCATTTCGAAGGCGTAGCGGTCGGGCCGGTAGAACGCATGCAGATGTTCGACGGCGCGGCCGGATTGATCGCGGACGATGCGGACAAGCTCGATCAGTGGCGAACCGGTGCGCACGTCGAGCGCCGCCGCGACGTCGGGCGTCGCCAGCGCGGCGCTGATGCGCTGGCGGGCGTGCTCGACCTTGACGCCGGCGCGCTCGAGCAATTCGAGCAGCGGCCGCGCGGCGAGTTCTTGCTTCGAGAAAGTGACGGCGACGCTTTCCGGTATGTGCGTCGTCAAGTGCGAAAACGGCACGCGGTCGAACGCGCGTACGCGCACGGCGCGCTGCAACAGCGTATCCGGTCCGACCCCGAGCGCTTCCGCGACCGCGCCTTCGGCCGGCACGTAATCGAACGCGATGAGCTTGGCGGCGGTGCGGCGCCCCATGTCGGCCAGATTGGCGAGGACGCCGGAGATATCCGCCGTGACCGGCGCGGGCGATGGCCGGAAGATTACCCGCGTACCGGCGCTCGGCCGCCGCTCGATGAAGCGTTCGCGTTCGAGTTCGCCGAGCGCGCGGCGCACGGTGACGCGCGACACCCCGTAATACTGCGCCAGTTCGTTCTCGGTCGGCAGCTTGGCGCCGAAGCCGAACGCGCCGCTGACGATGCGGTCGCGCAGCACCAGATAGACCTGCTTCGCCTTCGCCTCGCCGAGCCAGTCGCGCAAGCTGCTCAAATCTCCCAAAATGCGGCCGGCGGCCGCGGGCGCTTTACTTGGTATTCTTTAGCGTACAATATTTGCCATGAGCTCGACAAGCCCGCTCTCGACAAACGGGCAGGACCCAAGGCACATCGGCCCGGAAAATGAACGCACCGCAAACCCTGATCGAGAAATTGTGGGCGGCGCACGCCATCGCGACGCGCGAGGACGGCGCCGCGCTCCTGTGGATCGATCGCCATTACGTGCACGAAGGCTCGTTCCACGCCTTCAGCCAGATGAGCGCGCGCGGGCGCAAGGTGGCCGCGCCGGAACTCACCTTCGGCATCGCCGATCACTATGTGCCGACGCGCGGCCGCGGCGGGCCGATCGCCAATCCCGAAATCGCGGCCATGGTGCGCACGCTCGAGGCCAACACGGCGGCGAACGGCGTCGTACTGTTCGGCCTCGACGATCCGCGCCAGGGCATCGTTCATGTGGTCGGGCCGGAGCAGGGGCTGACCTTGCCGGGCCTCTTGATCGTGTGCGGCGACAGCCACACCTCGACGCACGGCGCGTTCGGCGCTTACGCCTTCGGCATCGGCGCCTCCGAGGTGGCGCATGTTCTGATGACGCAAACGCTGTGGCAGAAGAAGCCGAAGCGCATGCGCATCATTGTCGACGGTAAGATCGGCGTCGGCATTGCCGCCAAGGACATCGCGCTCGCCATCATCGCGCGCATCGGCGCCGACGGCGCGCAGGGCCATGCCATCGAGTTCGCCGGCAGCGCCATTGCCGCGCTGTCGATGGAAGGGCGCATGACCCTGTGCAACATGTCGATCGAGGCCGGCGGCCGCTGCGGCGTCGTCGCGCCGGACGCAACGACCTTCGGGTATTTGCAGGGGCGGCCGTTCGCGCCGCGGGGTGCGGCATTCGACCAAGCGGTCGCGGCATGGGCGGAGCTCGTTTCCGATCCCGGCGCCGTGTTCGACCGCGAGGTGATGCTCGACGCCGGCGCAATCGCGCCGATCGTCACCTGGGGCACGACGCCGGACGACGCGTTGCCGATCGACGCCAGCGTGCCGGATCCGACCCGCGAGCCTGATCCGGTACGGGCCAAATATATCGGCGACGCCCTCGATTACATGGGCATCGCGCCCGGCAGGAAGCTGACCGAGATCGCGATCGATCGCGTCTTCATCGGTTCCTGCACCAACTCGCGCATCGAGGATTTGCGCGCCGCGGCTGCGGTCCTCTCCGGGCGCGTCAGCAAGGTGCCGGGTCTCGTCTCGCCGGGGTCGACGAGCGTGAAGCGGCAGGCCGAACAGGAGGGGCTCGATCGCATCTTTCGCGACGCCGGGCTCGAATGGGCCGACGCCGGCTGCTCGATGTGCGTCGGCATCAACGGCGATATCGTGCCGCCGGGCGAGCGCTGCGCCTCGACCACCAACCGCAATTTCCGCGGCCGTCAGGGTCCCGGCGCGCGCACCCATCTGATGTCGCCCGCCATGGTCGCCGCGGCGGCGGTGAGCGGCCATCTCGCCGACGTGCGGCCCTTGCTGGCCGGCCGGGCGTAGGGGGCGGCCATGGAAAAATTCGTTCGTCTCACCGGCAAGGCTTGTCCGCTGCTGCTGCCCAACATCAACACCGACCAGATTTTGCCGGCGCGGTTTCTCAAGCTGCCGCGTTCGCCCGAGCTTGGTCGAGTGTTGTTCAACGATCTGCGCCGCAACGCCGACGGCAGCGAAAGGCCGGAGTTCTTGCTCAATCAGGCGCTCTGGCGCGACGCCAGAATCCTGCTCGGCGGCCGCAATTTCGGCGGCGGCTCGTCGCGCGAGGCGGCCGTCTACGCGCTCTACGAAGCCGGCATCCGCTGCGTGATCGCGCCGTCGTTCGGCGACATTTTTGCGCAGAATTCGGTCAAGAACGGGCTTCTGACCGTCGTCCTTCCCGAGGCCGATATCGGCGAACTCGGCGCCGCGATCGCGGCCGATCCGGAAACGCCGGTCACCATCGACCTCGAGCAACAAACGATCACGCGCGGCAATTTCCGCTACGAATTCGCCGTCGATCCGGTCAGCCGCAACCAGTTGCTCAATGGCTGGGACGATATCGATCTGACCGAGAGCTATCGCGGCGCCATCGCCGCGTTCAAGGCCGCCGATGCCGTGCGCCGGCCGTGGGCGCGGCCGCAGCGGCCGCTGGAACGGATTTTGCCTTGAGGTTTTCGAAAATTACTTGAAGCCTGAAGTATCTGCAGGGTAACCTGCCGGCAAAGGATGCCCCCCCGATGATCCGCTCGGCTCACATCGACACCTTCGCGCGCGATCACCTGCCGGCGGCGGAGCAGCAGCCGGACTTTCTGCTCGACTTTCCCGACGTGCGTTACCCCGAGCGCATCAATTGCGTCACCGCGTTCGTCGACGACTGGGTCGCCAACGGCCAGGGCGGGCACGACTGCCTGATCGCGCCGGCCGAGCGGCTGACCTATGCCGGCCTCGCCGAACGGGTGAACCGCATCGCCAACGTGCTCACCCGCGATCTCGGCCTGGTGGCGGGGAACCGCGTGCTCTTGCGCGGTCCCAATTCGCCGATGATGGTCGCGGCCTATTTCGCCGTCATCAAGGCCGGCGGCGTCGTCGTTGCGACCATGCCGCTGCTGCGGGCGAAGGAGATCGCGTTCCCGCTGACCAAGGCCGCGATCAAGCTCGCGCTTTGCGACGCGCGCCTCGCCGACGAGATGGAAAAGACCAAGCCGCTCGCGCCGGTGCTCGATCGCGTCGTCTATTGGGGGGCCAGTGGCGCCGACAGCCTCGAAACGCTGATGGCGCAGCCGGGCTACGCGAACTTCGCGGCCTGCGACACCGCCGCCGACGATGTTTGTCTGATCGCGTTCACCTCCGGTACCACCGGGGTGCCCAAGGGCACCATGCACTTCCATCGCGACATGCTGGCGATCTGCGACACGTTCGGCAAGCACGTGCTGCGCGCGGTGCCGCAGGACCGCTTCATCGGCTCGCCGCCGATCGCGTTCACGTTCGGACTCGGCGGCCTCGTGTTGTTTCCGCTGCGGGTCGGCGCCGCGGCCGTGCTGCTGGAGCGAGCCGGCCCGGACGATCTCGCCGCGGCGATCAAACAATTCGGCGCCACCGTCTGCTTCACCGCGCCGACCGCCTACCGCAACATGCTCGGCAAGCTCGCCGCGCACGACCTCTCCTCGCTGCGCAAATGCGTCTCCGCCGGCGAGACGCTGCCGGGGGCGACGTTCACGGCCTGGGAAGCGGCGACCGGCATCCGCATCATCGACGGCCTCGGCTCGACCGAAATGCTGCACATCTTCATCGGCTCGCGCGAAGCCGACATGCGCGCCGGGCGGACCGGCAAGCCGGTGCCCGGCTACGAGGCGCGCGTCATCGACGAAGCCGGCCGCGAGGTGCCAAACGGCGTGCCCGGCCGGCTCGCGGTGCGCGGCCCGACCGGCTGCCGCTATCTCGACGACAAGCGCCAGGCCGACTATGTGCAGCACGGCTGGAACGTCACCGGCGACACCTATGTGCGCGACGACGAGGGCTATTTCATCTATCAGGCGCGCTCCGACGACATGATCATCTCCGCCGGCTACAACATCGCCGGGCCGGAAGTGGAGACGGTGCTGCTGACGCACCCGGCCGTCGCCGAATGCGGCGTGGTCGGCGCGCCCGATGCTGATCGCGGCCATGTCGTCAAAGCCTATGTTATCCTCAAGCCGGGTTTCTCGGGCGACGCGGCGTTGACCCACGCACTGCAGGAATATGTCAAGGCGACGGTCGCGCCCTACAAATACCCGCGCGCGATCGAGTATGTGACCTCGCTGCCCCGCACCGAGACCGGCAAGCTGCAACGCTTCGAGCTCCGCCGCATCGCCTCGACCCCCGCCGCCCCCGCCGCCAGCAAAATGGCGTCGTGATCTTCTCTCACCTCCCCCTGGAGGGGGGAGGTCGCCCGCCGAAGGCGGGCGGGTGGGGGTGCGCGGCGGCGCCGCTTCTTCACCCTCCTCTGCAGGGGGAGGGTCGCCGGCCGCAGGCGCGGCGGGGTGGGGCCGAGCGAATCCCGTCACATTGTGATACCTAAAACGTGTCCGAGCACGGGGATCACACATGCTGACCGGTGAACTGCGGCTTTACAAGGCGCGCAAGGTGAGCGCGCGCAGGAGGTAGCATGACCACGCCGCTGACCCGCAGCTTCAACGACACGGTGCGCGAACGCGCGACGCGCGATCCGGAATTCCGCGCGGCGCTGTTGGGCGAGGCCATCCAAGCCTTGCTCGCCGACGACCTCGACACCGCCAAGCTCGCATTGCGCGCCTATATCAATGCCACCATCGGCTTCGAGAGGCTCGCCGGAGCCACTGGCACGCCTGCTAAAAGCCTGATGCGCATGTTCGGACCGAGTGGCAATCCGACCGCCGCCAATCTTTTTATGGTCGTTCGGGTGCTGCAGAAAAAAACCGGCGTTCACCTCGAAGTCCGCGCCTCGGCGGCATGAAGCGCGATCTTCACCCTCCTCTGCAGGGGGAGGGTCGCCCGCCGCAGGCGCGGCGGGGTGGGGCCGTCAGCCGCGATTTCCCGCCGTAGCCTGGATTGAGCGAAAGCGAAATCCGGGGGCAACGAAGTTTCGCGCCGAAGGCGAGGCAAAATAAGCTGCGACGCGGCACTCTCCGTAGCGCTCAGGCTGCCGTCGGCGCCGCCCAATTGTCGGATAGCAACGCGGCCTGTTCGAGCACCGTTTGCGTCGCTTTCTCCTGCTTGTCTGGCGGATAGCCGTACCGACGCAGAATCCGCTTCACCAGCACGCGCAAATGCGCCTGTACGTTTTCTCGTACGGTCCAGTCGATCGTCACGTTCGCTCGCACGGTGGCGACGAGTTCTCGCGCGATCGTCCGCAAGGCTTCGTCGCCCAAAACCTTGACCGCGCTGTCGTTGGTTTCGAGCGCATCGTAAAAGGCGACCTCGTCCTCCGTCAGCCCCAGTTCTTCGCCGCGCTCTCCGGCCTTGCGCATGTCCTTGGCAAGTTGAATAAGCTCCTCGATGACCTTTGCGGTCTCGATGGCGCGATTCTGATACCGCCGCAGCGCCTGTTCCAGCATTTCGGAGAATACGCGGGATTGAACGACGTTGCGGCGCGCGCGCGTCTTGATTTCGTTTTTCAAGAGCTTTTGCAGCAGTTCGACCGCGAGGTTTCGGTGCGGCATGCCGCGAATTTCCGCAAGAAACTCGTCCGACAAGATCGAGATATCCGGCTTTTTCAGACCCGCCGCCGCGAAAATATCGATGACTTCGTCGGAAACGACGGCCTTGGAAATGATCTGCCGGATGGCATGATCGAGGTCGTCATCCGACTTCCGGCTGCCCGGCGTGGTCTTTGCCAGCACGGCGCGCACCGCCTGAAAGAACCCGACATCGTCACGGATGCGCAATGCCTCATCGCTCGGAACGGCCAGCGCGAAAGCCTGCGACAATTCCGTAACGTGTTGAATGAAACGGCTCTTGCCGTCATCTTGTTTCAAGATGTGTTCTTGGGCCGCCGGCAGCAGCGACAGCTTCTGCGCCGGAGTCCCGGTCGCCCATCGCGACCAATCGAACCCATGAAACAGCGCCGAACAGATTTCATGCTTGCCAAGCATGAGCGCTACGGCTTCGGCCTGATCGAGCGCGGTCCTGCCGGTGCCACCGGCCTCGGTATAGGTCACCAGCGCGCGCCGCAGTTCATCCGCCAAGCCGAGATAATCGACCACCAATCCGCCCGGCTTGTCTTTGAATACCCGATTGACGCGAGCGATGGCCTGCATGAGCCCATGCCCCTGCATCGGCTTGTCGACATACATGGTGTGCAGGCTCGGCGCATCGAAGCCGGTGAGCCACATGTCGCGCACGATGACGATTTTGAATGGGTCGCTGGCATCGCGAAACCGGTCCGCCAGTTCTTCACGCCGCTTCTTGCTGCGGATGTGCGGCTGCCAATCCAACGGATCGGAGGCAGAGCCCGTCATCACGATTTTCAGAGAACCGCTGTTATCAGCTTCGCCATGCCATTGTGGGCGCAGCGCGACGATTTCGTTGTAAAGCGCGACGGCGATGCGGCGACTCATCGTCACCACCATGGCCTTGCCATCCATGGCGGACAGGCGGTTCTCGAAGTGCTCGACCAGATCCTTGGCAATGAGTTTGACCCGGCTCTCCGACCCAACGACCACTTCGAGCTGCGCCCACTTGCTCTTGAGCTTTTCCTTGCGCTCGACTTCCTCGCCTTCGGTCGCTTCCTCGAACTCTGGATCGATTTTCGGCCGTTCGGACGGCTTTAACGCGAGTTTGGCCAGCCGGCTTTCGTAGTAGATCGGCACGGTCGCGCCATCGATGACGGCGCGCGATGGACCGCGCGATTGCGCTCGATCAGCGACGGCGCGTCCGCTTTGCTGAGCTTGCGATAAGCGTCTTCCAGCGCCTCGGGCGGCAAGTCCGGATTGAGCCGCGCCAGCGCCTGCTGGAACCGGTTCTCCAGAATGACGTCGTGGTAACCGGAATCGTTGCGCTCGGCCTTCGCCTGTCCACTCGCGATGTCGGGCCCGTGCAGAACGACATAATCCAGTTCAGCAAGCCAGCCGAGCGCCGCTTCTTCGACCATGGACTCGGTGAAGGCCGCCATCGTCAGTCCTCGGCGAGCAGCGCCGCGACGTCGCGCCGCAATGCGGCGAGCTTGCTTTCGACCACCCCCCCCAGACGAGGAGGTTGTCTACATTGTTGTAACCGTGGATCAGCACGTTACGAAAAGCGATGATGCGCTTATGTTCGCTGATCCGTCCGGCGACGACCGCGTCGCGCTTTGAAAGCTGAATTAACGCTTCGCCGATGATCTCGAACTTCCGTTCGACCGCGGCGCGCAGCATCGGGTCTTCCATATAATCCGCGAGCGTCTTGCCGGCGGTGAATTGTGCGATCAACTCGGCCGCCAGCGCGATGTCTTCAAGATACTTCTTCGTCTCATGCTGCATAGAGCAGAGCCTTGGTGCGTTCGACGCTCTGGCGAAAATAGCGATTACGGATTGAAGCGGCCGACACCAAATCCACGGTCCTGCCGAAGAGCTGCTCCAGCCCCTCCTTGAGGCCGAAAAAGGCGTCGACATAGGCGCCGGGCTGCAAGGACTGGAATTCGACGAGGAAATCGAGATCGCTGCGCGCCGGGTCGAAATCGCCGCGCGCCGCCGAGCCGAAAACATCGAGCCGCCGCACATGGAAGCGGCGGCATAATTCGCGCAATTCCTCACGATGCAATGCAATGTCGGCGATCATCGGGGGGCTCCATACTGCGATCGAGTATAGCATGGCATGCGGGCGCGGCCTTGCGGCATGGTCCATCAGACAAGCGCCTCGACGCGCTTCTCGGCATCCTTCACGCGGAGTTCGCCGGAGATGAGTTTGGGTAGGAGCGCGTCGCGCAAAGCGGCAAGGGCGCGAGACTCGCGTTTGGCAACTACGATACGATCGTACCATTTTTCGCAAAATTGGTTAAATGCGGCAAGAACTGCCGGAGATGGTACGACTACTAAAAAGCGGTCGATATCGCCTTTTCCCAAGTGAATAACCGTAGTACCTGTTTCAGTAGCCTCAACATCAGAGAGCGGGCCGAAAATGCTATTACGCACGTATGCAGCCGAATATCCTTGCTTTGGAATAAAAACGCATACCCGTTGATTTAGCCAAGCTTCTTCGCCGCCCCATAAATACGCACGAAACTCGCCATCCATTCCCACCACGATATCTCCCGGGTGAATTTTATAGCCCTTGGCGTGAACCTCCGGCGTCCAAACACTGGGACTCTCGTCACTGAGATCGCGAATTCGCACAAGCGGCTCGCCTACTCTTTGCGTGTTGAATTGCGCGGAAGCGAAGGGCGCACCGTACACCACATCAGCAATCTCGTAAATTGATTGTACCATCCAACCTTTCGGCATCTCAGCAATTTCTGAATCCACGAAAGTATCTGGAAACAGTCCAGCAATTGCTTCCTCAAGACTCTGATCGCGCCCTTCGGCCTTGGCGCGGACAGGATCGAAATCCACAAACCACGACTTGAAAAGAGCCCGCGCCATAGCCTCCAGCGTTTCGTTCATCCCCCGGTTCGCCTCGATCTTGTCGTCAAGCGTCCCTAGGATGTGAGCGATTATCCGCTGTTCGTTCAGACCGGGGACCCGAATTGAAATCGGGTAGATATAGTTTCGGTTCAAAGATGCTTGAACGCTTCCAGAGTCGAAGCGGCGCAGATCCAATTGACGTAGAAAATAGAAGACAAAGCGTGGATCATTACCCAGGAAATCAGTGACGTATAATACGGTGTTGTGTGGCCAATAATCAACGTCGCAATAGGAAACAACGCCCATCGAGCCGACGCCGCTCCGGCCAATAACGACACCAGGACCCTTCGCCTTCGCTGTGTCGTGAAAGCCATTTTGGCCAGCTGATCCCATTATCGGTACATCGCCAGGACGTCGATCAGCCTCGGGCAGATCATGCCCTCGTTGCAATCGCACGAATTCGCCAAGCGTAGTATCGTGCCAACTACTTTGGTCCATACCCAAGCTCGCTCAATCCGACCAGTATGGCGGCATCCAACTTCGAGGCTTTCTCTTGTTGCAGCCGCAATGTCGCCGCAAGCCTTTTAATTTTCTCCTCGAACGGTTCATCGTCCTCCTCCGCTGCCGCCACCCCGACATAACGGCCGGGCGTGAGCACATGGCCGTGCTTGCGGATGTCATCGAGCGTTGCCGATTTACAAAAACCCGGAATGTCTTCGTAGGGGCGACCCTTGTGGTCGCCCGCCTCGCGTGCGGCGTCGCTGTGGGCAGGCACTAGGCCTGCCCCTACGGAAACGGGATCGCCACGCCAGGCGTGATAAGTCCCGGCGATCTTGGCGATATCCTCGTCGCTCAGCTCGCGATGCACGCGATCGACCAGCGTGCCCATCTTCCGCGCGTTGATAAACAGCGTTTCGCCCCGGCGGTCGCGAAAGCGGCCGTTCTTCTTGGTGCGTGCCAGAAACCACAGGCAGGCCTCAATCTGCGTCGAATAAAACAACTGCCCCGGCAGCGCCACCATGCAGTCGACCAGGTCGGCCTCGATGATCGTCTTGCGGATGTCGCCTTCGCCGGATTGGTTCGATGACATCGAGCCGTTGGCAAGCACGAAGCCGGCAAGCCCGGTCGGCGCGAGGTGATAAATAAAGTGTTGTACCCAGGCGAAATTGGCATTGCTCGCAGGCGGCACGCCATAGGCCCAACGTTTGTCATCTTTGAGCAATTCGCCGCGCCAATCCGAGTCGTTGAAGTGCGGATTGGCGAGGACGTAGTCAGCTTTGAGGTCGGGGTTGAGATCGTTGTGGAATGTATCGCCATGCACGATCTGCGCGTCGATGCCGCGGATCGCGAGATTCATCTTGGCGAGGCGCCAGGTGGTGTAGTTCGACTCCTGGCCGTAGATCGAAATGTCGCCGAGTTTTCCCGCGTGGGCCTCGATGAATTTCTCACTCTGCACGAACATGCCGCCGGAGCCGCAGCATGGATCGTAGACGCGGCCCTTGTAGGGCGCCAGCACTTCGACCAGCACGCGGACGACATGGGACGGCGTATAGAACTGGCCGCCGCTCTTGCCCTCGGCGCTGGCAAAACGCGAGAGGAAATATTCGTAGACGCGGCCGAGCGTGTCCTTGGAACGGTCTGCCGGCGCGGCGCGATGTCGCTGACCAGATTGATGATCTGGCCGAGCCGCTGCTTGTCGAGGCCGGGTCGCGCGAAGTCCTTCGGCAGCACGCCCTTGAGCGAGGTGTTGTCGCGCTCGATCGCGCTCATGGCGTCGTCGACGAGTTGGCCGATGGTCGGCTGCGGCGCCATCGATTTGAGATAGGCCCAGCGCGCTTCCGGCGGCACCCAAAAGATGCTCACCGCGCGGTATTCGTCCGGATCTTCCGGATCGGCGCCTTGCTTGCGCTGAGCGTCGAGTTCGGCGTGCTTGGCCTCGAAGGCGTCGGAAATGTATTTGAGGAAGATCAGGCCCAGGACGACGTGCTTATATTCCGCCGCGTCCATGTTGTTGCGCAGCGCATCGGCCGCGGCCCAAAGCTTCGCCTCGAAGCCCAGATTGGCGCTGCTGCCGTTGTTCTTGTTGGCAGGCCCCTTCGGTGTTTTCGCCATTCTTCTCCCCTCCGCACCATTCTGGCGCAGTCAGTCCGGATTCGCCAAGTGGTTGCGGCGATTTGCTGCTATCCGATGCTCGTCCGGGCCTTGTAACACCCTCCTTGATTCCCAGACCAATATTTTGTCGCCGCCTATGAGACTATTCTTGACAAAAGTCCGATTTTCGGTTACAAATGCGAATGTCGCTCACTTACAGGGACGCCGGCCGGGTGACTCCGTCCGGCGGGGCGAGTGCGGCTCCCGCGGGCGGCGGCTCGTCACCGGCGCACTCGGGCGGCTTGGGCAAGACACGCCCGGACGGCATCATGACCGGACCGCGGGTGCAATCTCGCTGGACTGGGACAGCAAGGCGCGGGTAACGCCCGCGAGTGACGCATGGAAGCCGGCCGTCGGCTTCGCGTCATGCGTTGCGAGGCGCTCCGTCTTTCGAACCATCGGGGCGGGCGCTCCGAGCTATTCCCAGGAAGTCGCGTGGCTCGAGCTGAGCGGTGGCGTTCGGTCGCTGCCGCAAGTGCCGTGGTGGAACGCCGAGAGGCGAGCGGCCCCGGAAGGGGCCGCGCCGTGTCCGTGAGGGCATGGCGGTTGTTGAACAGCGCCTTTCGGCGTTCCGCTTTCCTTGATTTGCCGGAAGCGGGCCTAAAGGAATTGGCTCCGAAGATCGTTGGGGAAGCATCCATATCCGCGCCGGATCGTGATGGCAGCCGGGTCCACCGCCGGCGTCGTCTGACGAAGATCGGGCCTGGATGTCGTTTCCTGGCGTGGTGCCGGCATAGCTCGGGCGCGAAGGGGCGCCGCGAGGATGGGTGACGCTTTTTCACCTCTCCCCTTTGCGGGATCCTGCAGGGGAGGGTGAACGCTCCTCTCGTTCCTTTGCCGCCGAGCCGCGGACGTTCCTGGCTCCTTTATGCGCTTCTTATGACGAAGTCCGGGAATCCGGCTCGCATTTATATGGCCTGATCAGCAATTACGTGGGCGAAAGCGATAAGCCAAAAGCAAAATGGTGACTGTCATGAACGTATTCCGTGTCACGCTTTCCGGCGAGCGGATCATCGAGCCGATGCTTGCGCTCGCGGGCTGCGCGAAGCAGCAGCGCATCATTGTCGCCGGCGCCAAGAGCCTCGAACTGATGTTCGAACTGGAACGGCGCGGCTATGTCCATGCCGCGGCCACGGCCAATTGCGGGCGGCCGGCCCGGCAATACGACGCGGCGTTGATCGATTGGCGCGGGCGCACGGTCAAAGCGCTCGAAACGACGCTGGTTTGGCTGGATGGGTTTTTGACCGCCCAAGGGGTGATCGTGGTCTGGGTCAATCATCAAAAACCGGCCGAACTCGACGTGCTGCGTTCCGCCCTGGAGCGGCATGGTTTTGTCACCGAGGGCAAGACGGTCGACCAGGACGGCTGTGCCTTGCTGGCGCGGCGGCGCGAGGCGAAACCGAAGGCAGCCGCCTAGGCCGGTAAGCTTTAGACCGAGGAGGCCAGCATGATCCCGTTCCGCGTTTTTGTTGCGGGTGCGCCGTGCGACATCGCGGTGCATGCGAAGCCGGAAGGCGACGCGGTCGCCGTGGGCGAATTCAACGGCAAAGAGATCAAGGTCAGACGGGAGAGCGCCATCGCCGCCGCCACAGCCTGGGCCAAGGCCGCGGAGGCGGCGATGACAGCTCGGCAGGAGCCACGAGCATCGCGTTAACCTTATTGGCGCCGACCGCGCAGCGGATCCCCGATTCATCGATTCGCCCCAGTTCGAACCAAGTTCCGCCCGCGCGCGGCGCTTTACAGCGGTTTACTGTTTACAGCCGCTTAACTCGAATGCCGGCATTGTTGGCTTTGGATGCGGCGTAACGCGTGAGGGGACAGATGGGGATGATCGTATCGCGTTCCATTGTCTTGGTGGGGTCGGGGCTGCGCGGTGAGCCGCGGCCCGCGCGGCCGATTTCCGTTTCACGCTGAACCGTTCTTTTCCCGTCGTGCGTAATCATACCTATGCGGCCGCGATGGCGTCCGGCGCCGCGGCGTTCGACCGCCGGAGCTTTGCGCGCGGCGATTATCGCACCGCCGTTGGCCGCGCCGTGGTCATCGGCTTCGGCACGCTCAGCGCCGCCGGTTTGATGGGCGGCGCGGTCACCGTCGCCGCCATTTGGATCATTGCCGGCGCTTTGGGCGCCGCGCCGCATCTCAATACCAGGACGCCGATCGCGCCGGCGTCGGTCGGGTTGGCCGAGGCGTACGGCAAGCTCGCGACCGCGGCGAAGGCCTCGGGCTGGATGCGCGGCTTGACCCATACCGTCCAGGTCGCCGAAACGACATTGGACGCCAGGCTGATGTCGGCCGAGATCCTCACGGCGTCGCTGATCCGCGCGCCGCAGCCTCCGGATGTGTCCGTGGCGCAGGCGAACGAAGCGCCGGCGGCGCTAGCGGGCGACTCGGCGCCACGGCCACCGCAGCGCGCCGCACCGCGGATCGCCAGCCTCGAACCGGCGCCGGCGCCGCGCAGCGGCTCGATGCTGTTGCGCGATCCCGACAGCCACACGGCGATCTACGACATCGCGGCGCACATGGTTTATCTGCCCAACGGGGAGAAGCTCGAAGCGCATTCGGGGCTGGGCGGCCGCCTGGACGATCCGCGCTACGTCGCCGAAAAAGCCCGCGGGCCGACGCCGCCGAACGTCTACGCTCTGACATTGCGCGAGGAGCTGTTCCACGGCGTGCGCGCCATCCGCCTCAATCCGGTCAACGACAGCAAGATGTACGGCCGCGACGGCATCCTGGCGCATACCTACATGCTCGGCCCGTCCGGTCAGTCGTTCGGCTGCGTGTCGTTCAAGGATTATCCGCAGTTCCTCAAGGCGTTCCTGCGCGGCGAGATCGACCGCCTGGTGGTAGTGCCGCATCTCGAAACCAGAACGTCGAGCAACGAGCGCACGCGGAGCTGAGACGATTTTAACTCAATGCTCGGCCGCGCGGCGTTGTTCGCCGACAACGTCTTCGAGCCCGGTGTGGATCGAGGTCTCGGCAGAGCTTCTGCTCTGATGTCGCCGTGCCGCGTTTCGCCCCGAGTTTCGACCGTTCGGCCGTCGTCCGTGACACCATCGCCCAATGCGCGATCGGCGGGCGGCAACAATCCCCGCTGGGCCGTCTCTTGCGGTGTGCTGCCGACCGTCATGCCGCCGCCGCCTGCTTCGCCAGCTCGATGCGCGGCGGCAAAGTGCGCACCGGCAACAGCACCACGATGATCATCAAAACCACCGTCAACGCGCCCAGGATCAGGAAGGTATCAGCTGCCGTGAGGATCGTCACCTGTTGCTGCACGGTCGTGCTCAAGGCCTGCAGGCTGCCGGGCGCGCGCGGCGCCCCGTTGGGGAGGAGCGCGGTCGGCACGCTGTGCAGTACACCATTGCCTTGGACCGTCAGGAAACGCTGCTGGCCGATCTGATCGACGATGCGGTCGGAATGCAGTGCGCCGCGCCAGCGCGCGATCAGCGCCAGCAGCCAGGCCCCGATTGCACCTGCGACGGCGCGCGGCGTATTGATCAAAGCCGCCGCGAACGGCGCTTCCGCCGCGCCGCGCACGGCGTTCGTCGCCATCAACAAGAGCGGCATGACCACCAGCGGCTGGCCAACCGCCTGGAAGGCCTGCCAAAAGAAGAACTGGTCGCGGTTCCAGGTTGCGTCGACGAACGACGAACCGATGCAGGAGGTCAGGATCAGCGCGAGCCCGATCACGCTGACGACGCGCGAATCGACCTGCCGAAAATCGAGCAGGTAGGCCACCGCCGGCAACAGCACAAGCTGCGGCAGTGCGATCTCGAGCGTGATCGGGAATGACTGCAGCGGACGATAGCCCTGCACCTGCTGCAAAAACTGCAGCGGCACGTTGGTGCTGGACGACGTGATGATCAGGAACATGGACAACGCGATGAAGCCATAGGCGATGTTGCGCCGGCCGAGCATCTGCAGCTTGATGAGCGGCACGGGATGGAACCACTCGTTCACCAAGAACAGCGGAACGGCGACGGCGCTGATCAGCGCGAGCACGCAGATCAGCGGCGAGTTGAACCAGTCCAGCCGATCGCCCTGGTACAGCATGGTGCTCAGCGCGCCGAAGCCGACGATCAGCAGCAGTACGCCGCGCCAGTCCAGGATATGGAAGCGCTCGTAATGGGCCTCGTCCTGCGGATCGCCGTACCAGACCAGCACTGCCGCTACCGTGCAGAGCGGGACGGCCTGGAGGAACACGAAGCGCCAGTCGACAATGTCGGTCCACAGCGCGGCCAGGCTCGCGGCCATGGCGGCGGTGAAGCTCGCCGACAGCGCATAAACGGCAAGCCCGTACATGCGCGTTTTCGGCTTGAGGGCGCGCAATGCCGTGGCCATCAGGAGCGGGATGATGAGGCCTTCGGAAAATCCCTGCAGCAGGCGCAACGCATAAAGCGCGTCGATGTTGGGGCTGAACGGGATCAGCACGCTCGAGACGCAGAACAGCGCGATGGAAAACATCGACCATCGCCGCAACGTGAGGGTTGTCAGAAACCACGCCGATATCCCCATGCCGACGATTTCAGCGGACACATAAAGGCTGTTAAGCCAAGTTTCCGGATCGTAGCTGATGCCGAACGCGCCGCGCACGTCGACAAGCGCGATCGCGGTGACTTGATCGTTGAATTCCGCGGCGATGGCCGCGATCAGGATACCGATAATGCCGAGAAAGGGCCTCATGGCGGCGTGGCCTCGATTGCGGCCGTCCCGCGGCGCCGCTCATCGAAGCGGCGCCGGCCATGGAACGTGAACTGGGTCCGCATGGAACAAAACCTCAAACACCGGAATAACCTGCGCTGAGGCCGGCGGTTCCGGCGCGGTTCGATCGCTTTTCGCGATGATTGTTCCGCGCCGCTCAGACTTGCAAATAGCGCTGCCGCACCGTCGGATCGTCCATCAGCGCCGCCGAGGTTCCCGACCAGACGACGCGGCCTTTCTCGATCACGACGTGGCGGTCGGCGAGTTTCAACAGCGCGTCGATGTGCTTGTCGACCAACAGAATGGCCAGACCCTCGTCTTTGAGGCGCTCGAGGCTCGACCAGATTTCGTTGCGGATCAGCGGCGCGAGGCCTTCGGTCGCCTCGTCGAGGATCAGAAGTTTGGGATTGGTCATGAGGCCGCGGCCGATGGCGAGCATCTGCTGCTCGCCGCCGGAGAGCTGGTTGCCCATGTTGCGGCGGCGCTCGGCAAGGCGCGGGAACATGGCGTAAATGTCGGCGAGCCGCCAGCGCGGCCGGCCGAACCGCGCCGCGGCGGTGGCAATAAGATTTTCCTCGACGTTGAGCGTCGGAAAGATCTGGCGGCCTTCGGGAACGAGGCCGAGCCCGGCCTGGGCGACGCGGTAGGGCGGCAGCCCGTCGAGCCGCCGGCCGCCGAAGCTGATGTGACCGCGCGCGGCCGGCATCAGGCCCATGATGGTCGAGATCGTCGTCGTCTTGCCCATGCCGTTGCGGCCGAGCAGCGTCACCACCTCGCCCTCGCCGACGGAGAAGCTCACGTCGAACAGCACCTGCGCGGCGCCGTAAGCGGCTTCGATGGAGTCGACCTGGAGCATGTCAGTTGGTCTCAACTTGGATGGGCTGTCGAACGTCAACGCCCTCACTCCATCTGTTCGCCGAGATAGGCGGCGACGACCTGGGGGTCGGCGCGCACGGCGGCGGGGGCGCCGGTCATGAGGACGCGGCCGCCGATCAGCACCGAGATGCGGTCGGCGAGCGCGAACACCGCCGTCATGTCGTGCTCGACCAGGATCATGGTCTGGTGACCCTTGAGCCGCTGCAGCAGCTCGACCATGCGTTCGGTCTCGTCGCGGCCGATGCCGGCCATCGGCTCGTCGAGCAGCAGGAGCTTTGGTTTCATCGCGAGCGCGATCGCCAACTCGAGCGCGCGCTTTTCGCCGTGGGAAAGGTCGCCGGCGCGCACCTGCGCGCGCGCCGCGATGCCGACCTGTTCGAGCGCCGCCAGCGCCGGCGCGTTGAGCGCTTGTTCTTCCGCCGCGCGGCCGAAGAAGCGCAAGCTCGATGCGGCCCGCGCCTGCACCGCCAGCGCGACGTTTTCCAGGACCGAAAATCCCGGCAGGATCGAGGTGATCTGAAAGCTGCGCGAGAGACCGCGCAGGGCGCGCGCCTGCGGCGGCAGCCGCGTCACGTCGGCGCCGGCGAACAGGATCCGGCCGTCGTCCGGCGTGATGAGGCCGGAGATTTGATTGATCAGCGTGGTCTTGCCGGCGCCGTTCGGGCCGATGACGGCGTGCATCTCGCCCGGCGTGATGTCGAGGGTGACGTGATCGGTCACCACCAGACTGCCGAAACCTTTGCAGAGATTTTGCAGGCGGAGCACGGGCTCGGACGCGGCCGAAGCGGACGCGGACCTCTCGGTCGTGGCCAAATCAGTCATGGCCGAACCGCCGCCACGCCCGCGCGGTAAGGCCGATCAGGCCGCCGCGTGCGAACAGCACCACCAGCACCAGCAGCGGCCCGAAGATCACCTGCCAGTTCTCCATCAGCCCGGACAGCCATTCCTCGGCGAGGAGATAGACGACGCTGCCGACGAGCGCGCCGTCGAGCGTGCCGGCGCCGCCGAGGATGACCATGACCAAAAGCTCGCCCGAGCGTTGCCACGACATGTAGGCCGGCGCCACGAACTCGGTGGAATTCGCGAGCAAAAACCCGGCCAGGCCGCCGAGGCCGCCGGCGATTACATAGGCTATGAGGCGGACGCGTTCGACGTCGAAGCCGATCGTCGCCATGCGCACCGCGTTCTCTTTGGCGCCGCGCAGCACGCGGCCGAAGCGCGAGGCGATGAGGGCGCGGGTGAAGCCGTAGCTCGCGACGAGAAAGCCGAGGATGACGTAGTAGAAGGCGCGGTCGCTGTTGAACAGCGCCACGCCGGCAAGCGTATTGCGGGCGTCGATGGTCAGCCCGTTGTCGCCGCCATAGGGCGCGAGCGAGGTGGCGATGAAATAGACCATCTGCCCGAACGCGAGCGTGATCATGATGAAATAGGCGCCCCGGGTGCGCAGGCTGACGAAGCCGGTGCCGAGCGCGAACAGCATCGCGACGCCGACCGCGACGGGAAGCGCGATCAGGGCGTCGCCGATGCCTTCGGCGGACAGAATGCCGACCGCATAGGCCCCGAGGCCGATGAAGGCGGCGTGGCCGAGCGAGATCAGGCCGCCATAGCCGACCAGAAGATCGAGCGCGACCGCGGCGACCGCGAAGATCATGATGCGGGAGGCGAGATCGAGCAGATATTGGTGGGCGGTCAAGGCCGCGAACGGCGGCAGCAGCGCCAGGCCTAAAAAGATCAGCGCCGGCAGCGCCAGCCGACGGGCGAGGCCCGTGCGCGCCGGTGCGTTGTTCGCGGCGACGAGGACGGCGCTCACCATCTCAGCGGCCCTTCGCCGGGAACAGTCCGGCCGGCCGCACATAGAGCACCACCGCCATCAGCACGTAGATCAGCATCGAGGCGATCGCCGGCCCGGCCATGCGGGCCGGCGAGGGGCCCATCATCAGGCGCAGAATGTCGACCGAAAACGAGCGGCCGAGCGTGTCGACGAGGCCGATCAGCAGCGCGGCGATGAAGGCGCCGCGGATCGAGCCGATGCCGCCGATGACGATGACGACGAAGGCGAGAATGAGGATGTTGTCGCCCATGCCGGGCTCGACCGAGTTGATCGGCGCGATCATGATGCCGGCGAACGCCGCCAGCATGGTGCCGAAGCCGAACACGATCATGAACAGCCGCTCGATGTTGACGCCGAGCGCCGAGACGACGCGGGCGTGGGTCGCGCCCGCCCGCACCAGCATGCCGATGCGCGTGAACGTGACCAGCACATAGAGCCCGACCGCGACGCCGAGGCCGGTCGCGATGATGACGATGCGCCAGACCGGATAAAGAAGGCCGTTCATCAGCACGACCGTGCCGGTCAAGGCATCCGGCACCGGCAGTGTCAGCGGCGCGGCGCCCCACAGCATGCGGACGCCGTGATTGAGAAACAGAATGATGCCGAACGTGGCGATGACCTGGTCGAGGTGATCGCGGTCGTAGAGATGGCGGAACACCAGAAACTCGAGGACGAGGCCGAAGGCGAGCGCGGCGATGAGCGCCAGAACGAGCGCCGGCAGAAAACTGCCGGTGAGGGTGTAGAATGCCACCGCGAGATAGGCGCCGAGCATGTATTGGACGCCGTGGGCGAGATTGATGAAGTCCATCACCCCGAACACCAGCGTCAGCCCGGCCGCGATCAGGAACAGCAGCACGCCGAGCTGCAGGCCGTTGAGAATTTGGACGAGAACGAGCGTAACTGACATGGAACTTGTTTGTTCGAAGCGCGGCGTCTTCTTATCCGCCCCCGCTTAGCGCAGCGGGGGAGGGGGACCGCCCGAAGGGCGGTGGAGGTGGCCTGCAGCGCCAATCGAATGCGGCTGCGGCTCGTGGAGATTCAGCGCGCCCCTCCACCACGCTTCGCGTGGTCCCCTCCCCCGCACAGCGTGCGGGGGCGGAAGAGCGCCTACTTCATCGCGCAGTCCTTGGCGAAGGCGTCGCCGTAGTCGGCGAACACCTTCTTGACGATCTCGGTCTCGAACTTGCCGTCGGCGCGCTTTTCGACCTTGACCAGATAGAAGTCCTGGATCGGATAGTGGTTGGTGTTGAACTTGAAGCCGCCGCGCAGCGACGTGAAGTCGGCCTTCTTGAGCGCGGCGCGCAACGCGTCCTTGTTGGACAGGTCGCCCTTGACCGCGGCGACGGCCGAGTCGATCAAAAGGCCGGCGTCGTAGGCCTGGAAGGCGTAGGTCGCCGGCACGGCATTGTACTCTTTCAGATAGGCGTCGACGAACGCCTTGTTCTGCGGATTGTCGAGGTTCGGCGCCCAGTTGGCGCCGCCATACATGCCGAGCGCGGCTTCCTTCTGCGCCGGCAGCGTCGATTCATCGACCGTGAACGCGGAGAGGAACGGAATGGAATCGGCGAGGCCGGCCTGGCGATACTGCTTGACGAAGTTCACGCCCATGCCGCCGGGCAGGAAGGCGAAGATGGCGTCGGGCTTGGCCGCGGCGATGCGCGAGAGCTCGGCGGAATAATCGAGCTGGCCGAGCGGCACATACATCTCGTCGAGCACCTCGCCGGTGAATTTGTGCTTGAAGCCGGCGGCGGCGTCCTTGCCGGCCTGGTAGTTCGGCACGATGATGATGACCTTCTTCATGCCGGTTTCCTGGGCGTACTGGCCGAGCACCTCGTGGATCTGGTCGTTCTGGTAGGAGGTGACGAAGAAGTTCGGGTTGCAGTCCTTGCCGGCGAAGGCCGACGAGCCGGCATTGGGGCTGATGAGGATGACGCCCGCGCCGGTGACCGGCTTGATGATGGCGCCGAGGATGTTGGAGAACACCGGGCCGACCACGAAATCGACCTTGTCGCGGTCGACCAGTTCCTTGGCCTTGCCGACGGCGACGTCGGGCTTGAGCTCGTCGTCGGCGACGACGAGGTCGACGGTGCGGCCGCCGAGCTTGCCGCCGTGCTGCTTGATCGCCAGCGCCAGGCCGTTGCGCAATTGCTGGCCGAGCACGGCAGGCGGGCCCGACAAGGTGGCGATCAGGCCGACCTTGAGGTTGTCTTCGGCGTGCGCGGCCGACATCGAGAGTCCGACGGCGGCGGCAAGCGCAACGATGAGCTTCGGCTGGATCATATCCGGTCTCTCCTGGTCACTTCTTGGTCAGGTCGTGGTGAGGACTTGGTCACGGGTGCGGGTAGGTCACGGGTGTGGGTAAGTCACGGTGCTGGTAAGTCATGGTAATGACAAGTCACGGTGTTCGTAACTTTGCGAATGCCGTTCGCGGCCCGGGCGTGGCTTCGAGGACTGAACTTCGATGTAGCAGATATTTTAAGCCTAAACTACTTCCTTGTGAAGCGACCGCGCCGCGGGCTACGCTGACGGCGAGCGGCAGTTTACGCTGTTTTATGATGGCGCGCTGCGGCAATTGGCGCCACGCCGCAGCCGTGGTTCAATAGGCGAGACCGCGGCCGCCCGCGGGATTTGACGGAGTAACGGTTAAGATGAACGCGATGACAGCCGGGATCACCAAGGCCGGGACGGGAATAGACGGCATCGTCTGGAATATTCTCGGCCAGACCTACGTGCCGAAGCAGCTCACCGAGAACTCGTTCTCCTGGCACGCCACGTTTCCGCCCGGCACCTTCGTGCCGCCGCACATTCATCCGACCCAGGACGAGTTCATCTACCTGCTCGACGGCCGGCTCGACCTCGTGCTCGAGGGCCGCGATTACGTCGCCACCACCGGCGACCTGATCCGGCTGCCGATGACCTTGCCTCACGGCATTTTCAACAAGTCCGACCAGACCGTGAAATGCTTCTTCTGGGTGACGCCGACCCGCAAGCTCTACGACCTGTTCTGGGCCATCCACAGCATGAAGGAACAGTCGCCGCCGGACGTGGTCGCGCTCGCCGCGAAGCACGAGGTCGTATTCCTGCCGCCGCCGGAATAACTCATCCGCCCCCGCGAAGCGAAGCGTAGCGGGGGACCGCCCGAAGGGCGGTGGAGGGGGCAACGGCCGCGACATCTGCATCCCGGCTTTGATTTTCTAAACCGCCTCTTGTGCTCGCCGCTTTTTGGCCGGTCGGTTCCTCCGCACCACGCGCGGGTCGGATGCGCGAAAACGTTCTCGCGGCGCCCCTTCGCACCCGAGCTATGCTGACGACCAAGCCAATAGACCACGGCCGGGCATGATCTTCGTCAGATGGCGCCGATGGTGGGGCCGGTCGCCGTCACGATCAGGCGCGGACAAAAACAAAAAAGGAAAGCGGAACGCCGAAAGGCGCTGTTCCGTAACTGCCGTGCCTCACGGCACGGCGCGCGCCTTGCAAGGCGCGCTCGCCTCTCGGCGTTCCACCGCGGCACTTGCGGCAGCGACCGAACGCCACCGCTCAGCTCGAGCCACGCGACTTCCCAGGACAGGCTCAGAGCGCGCAACCCCGATGGTTCGAAAGATCGCGCGCATCGCAACGCATGACGCGAAGCCGACGGCCGGCTTCCATGCGTCACTCGCGGGCGTTACCCGCGCCTTGCTGTCCCAGCCCAGCGAGATTGCACCCGCAGACCGGTCGTGATGCCGGTCGGGCGTGTCTTGCCCAAGCCGCCCGAGAGTAAAGGTGACGAGCCCCGGCCCGCGGGAACCGCACTCGCTCCGCCGGACGGAGTCACCCGGCCGGCGTCCTGGTACGTGAGCGAGATTCGGTGACGTTTGTATCGTTAATGGGGACGATTGCGCGATTATCGGCTTGACACCACAAGCCACAAGAGGTAGGGTTTGATCATCGAAAGGTGATGGTCATGGATGCGTTTTCAGCCCCTCATTTCCGCGACGACAACGAGGCCCGGAAGGCCCTAGAGGCTATCCTGTGGCCCGATGGTCCGGTCTGCCCCCATTGCGGCGTTATCAACCACGCCTACGCCACCAAGCGCGCTGGCGTGTACCGCTGCGCGGAAAAGGAATGCCGCAAAGATTTCACCGTAACCATGAAGACGGTTATGGAGCGCAGCAAGATCGCCCTGCACAAGTGGCTACAAGCGTTTCACCTGATGTGCTCCAGCAAGAAAGGCGTCTCGGCACACCAACTGCATCGCACCTTGGACCTGAGCTACGAATCCGCTTGGTTCATGTCGCACCGCATTCGCGAGGCCATGCGCGCTGGGGGCTTAGCACCGCTTGGCGGCGGTGGTGGCATCGTCGAAGCGGACGAAACTTACTACGGCAACGTGGATCGCCCCGTCCTGCGAGCCAACAAGCGTGGTCGCGTGCGCGAGAACCGGAAGGGCAACAAACGGCCTATCGTGGTGCTGGTGGAGCGCGGCGGCAACGTCCGTACATTCCATGTGCCTGTCGCCGACAAGGCAAGCGTTAGCAAAATCGTTCGCGAGAATATCGCCCGCGAGACGCGACTGCACACGGACGAAAGCCGCCTCTATAGCGGTTCGGACCAGCATTTCGCGGGTCACAAGACAGTCACGCATAGCATCGAGGAATACGTTCGATACGAAGACGGCGAGACCATCCACACCAATTCAGCGGAAGGTTACTTCGGCTTGTTCAAGCGCGGCATGCGGGGCGTTTATCAGCACTGCAAAGAAAAACATTTGCATCGCTATTTGGCGGAATATGACTTCCGCTACAATCACCGTGTCGCGCTCGGCTACAACGATGGCGAACGTGCGGCGCTTGCTGTGAAGAACGCAGCGGGCAAGCGTCTCACGTATCGGGGAACTCGTTAGGTTCGATTTCAGCGCACAGGCCACGCGGTTTTTGCGGTGGAGGAAGCGCCATGGACGTTGAAATCTTTCCGCTCATCACGTCGGATGATTATCCGACATTCCGCCAGCTTCTCGGCGATGACGTGCCCGACGCCTATGATGAATGGCGTAAGCTCCAGACAAATGAGATCAGACAATTCGTCCAGGCTGGCCGTTCCACTAAGGAGGTTCCAGTCAATTTTCACCAATTCACCAACTACCTTCGTGCGCGAGGGGCACAAGCAAATCTTGTAAGTCTGCGGAATTGCACCATCGAAATTGATGCAGGCCACAGTTATTGATTCACACCATTTGCCTCTGAATTCGTCAGAAATCGAGACGATCGCGGCGATTCTAGCTATTTGGGCGACCTGGCGCGCAAGTATTGATATGTCCACCGTGCACCTCCGTTGGGCCGAAAACGTATTCAGGCGCGCAAGTGATATTGCGCGGCTGGGGGAAGGCTATCGACGGTAAGGAGGACGCCCGCTTTATTTCTTGCGCGGTTTTTTCCGTTGCGGCTTAGACCGCTTCGGAGTCACACTCTTAACGTGCCGGGGCCCAGCAAGCCGCGCCCCTCGCAATGCTGCCTCAAGACGGCGCTGCGTTTCCTCTCGGCTATATTTGTCGTCTGTCATGAAGAAGCCTTACGTCATCATTTGGGGGCCCGGCGGAAAGAAACACCGAGCGCGCCCTCCAACTAACCGGCAAATAGAAACGAGCTTGCGCCCTTATGCCTTGGAATTAGGCTATCTTGCCATCGCATGGAACGAGCTTCACGATCAACTCTCTCACTTATTCGGTTCTATTCTGAAAGCCCAGGGTGATCTTGCGGCAAAAGCGATTTGGCATGCAACCGAAAATGACTTCGTCCAACGCAAAATGCTTCGCGCCCTTATTCTGGCAGACGGCAGATCAAGCTTACAGCCTAAGGTCTTATCCGCAAAGCAGGCTGAAGACATTCTTTGGATACTTAATCAGATTGACGAAAAGCTTCGGCACAAACGGAACAACGCAATCCACGCACCTATGAACGTTGTGCAAGGCGTTGTGGATGGCAAACTGACATTCTGGGTCGAAGCACGATTTGACCCTATAAATCCGAGATCAAGGCCCCTACGTGGCAAAGAATTAATATCGGAATTTCAAGATTATACGGCCGATGCGGACATGCTGGCTTCGTATGCCTACCGAATTTGGATGGCACTCAGGCTGCCGACTGGCATCGGCGGGCCAACTCCATGGCCCGATAGGCCGCCTTCGCCACGACCTCACAAAATGAAGTCGAAGATTCGTCGAGCACCACGACGACTGCCTCTACACCTGCGCTGAGCATAGCGGGCGTAATTTCAGGCTCATTTCGATCTTCGGGCGCGCCAGCGTCTATGGTCTCTTCCTGTGCCATTGTCCCAGAACATAGGACAATCGCGGCCTAAACGCAAGAGTCTCGCTAAAACAATGGCTTAGCTACAAATCACAAACTGTGGAAAGTGCCATAAACGCTTGATAACACTAGCATTTGTGTCTGTGGTGTCAAGCCGATAATCGCGGACGATTGTCAAGGGACGGTGTCGCTGTGATTGCGACGCACGAAATACCTTGTGAACAGGGAAACGCTGGGATCTACGCGGCTCGATTCAGGCGCTGCATCTCCTGTGCAAACTCGAAACGTAATTGATCAGCCTCTTTTTCAGGCAACCACTTTGCCATATTTGGAAACACGGTCTGCCACATGCGGGCGTCCCGCTCCGACCTAATCTGCGTCATCTTCTTCGACCCCGCCTTGTTGAGCGAACCATGTGTTCCGGCAACCATCCGGGTCCGATGAAGGCGCTGGCGCGATCTTGCTACGAGAGAGTCAGAAACGACTCAGGATGGGTTCGATCCGATCGCCAGCCGCTCTGCCGCGGATGGCCGTCCGCGGCAGAGCATTCCTTTCGGAACACGATCAGGATAATTGTTTTCGCTATAACAAGGATGGGTTGAGCGGAAGCGAAACCCATCACGCAGCCTTTGAGGTTCAATGATGGGTTTCGCTTCGCTCAACCCATCCTTCGCGCTACGCGCGCGGTGATCAGCCGGCCACTCTAGTCATGCTTCACGCCGCGGCGAACGGATGCGTCACTTGGTTGCGCTTGGCCACCACCTCGGCAGGCGTCGGCTCGCCTCTTACCGCCCGCGCAATCGCTTCCTTGGTGGCGCGATAATTGTAGTCCTGAATCTTCTTGTCGTCCGTCGCGTCCCAGTGAATGAAGACGCCGACGCAAGCGAACAGGTCGTCGGCCTGGTCGCGAGGAATGACGCCCTCCGCGACGCTGTCGGCGATCGCCTTGGCGACGGCGTGCTGCGCGGGGCCGAACATCTGCACGGCCTGCTTGGCGTCCTTGATCGTCACCTTGTTGAACATCACGGTCGCCGGTTTGACCAACAGATTGGGGGCGACGACCGCCAGCAGGGCGGTGAAGCCGGCCTTGTTGTTGGTCAAGGATCTGGCGAACGCCTTCTCCGCGGCACTGTCGCGCGGACCTATGATGAGGTCGATGTGAGCGACCTCGTTGCCGTCGCCGACGAGCGACTCGCCGACGCAGACGCCGGTTATTCTAGGTGTGGGCATCGGCGCCGCGTTGGTTTCGGACGCAGCCGAGCCGGTCAACAGGTTCCATAGTGCTCGAAAAACCATAGTTCCCTCCCCGCTTTGCCTGCGGCTTCGCGCGGCTACAACCTGTAGGGTACTACGATAAGGGGCGTTGGTCTATCGAAGCCTGCGCCGGGCTTGTACTGCATCCTCCCCCGCGAAGCGGAGCGTGCGGGGGAGGGGAACCGCCCGAAGGGTGGTGGAGGGGCCTCGACGCGACGCAGGCGTCGCAGGCCTATTATGGGCATTCGCGCGTTTTGTTTCTTCCTGAAACGGCAATGAAGCCAGGGCTGAAACGGCAATGAAGCCAGGGGAGGGTAAAGCAAGGCAATCTCGTTCTCGCGGTGCAGTTGTTTGCACCCGAGCTTTTGCTCACCACGATTCTGTTCACTGAAGGCCCGCCCTGCCGTCAGCGCTGCTTATACCCCGTGTCCAGCATGTAGGTGTCCTTCAGGTCGTCCTGAAGCACGGTCGCCAGGCCGTGGGCGTCCAAATTCAAGTCCTTTCGAAGGATTTCGGTTTTGTAGGTCCAACCCGCGGGAAGCTTGAGCTGTGAGCCGAGACCCGGCAGATCGGACATCTTCAGGTTGGGATCGACCTGCTGCGAATAGGACTGCATGACGTAAACGTTCCCCTTGGGATCGGTGAGTTCGAACACCGCCTTGCCGCTGTCGTAAATCCAAATCGTCGTTCGCGCGACCTGCACGGGGGTATACGGAGGCAACCCGCCCGCTCCGGCCTCTTCGAGCGGCCCTGTCGAGGTGGCAACCTTGGTCATTTCGATGCCGCCGAAATTCTTCGTCTCTCCCGAGCCGGAAACGTCGCCGCCATTGATCGCATCCAGCACCCAATGGCGCGGCCCGTTGAGGATTACCTTGTCGGCGGCGTTCTCCTCCGCCAAGGTTTTCAGTTTCTGCTCATCGAAGGTCGACACCTTGTCCTCGGGACAATAATTGAATCCGATCGTATTGAAGATCATCTGATTCATTTTGGCCGCGTAAGAATACCCGAGGAATATCTCGCAATACCTCTTATCCCGAAGATCGTCCGCCCGCGCCGATGCCGACGTTGCAACTGATCCGAGGACAGTTGCTGCAACGAAGGCGGTTGCAAGAAAAATGGTACGCATAGTATTGCCCTCCCATCGCCGTTTGAGATTGCTACCGGAGCGAGAATATATCAATTATACACCCTGAAATGTAACAATGATGCGTCTATTTCGTTTTGCTACAGCAGGGCGCAATTCTGGATTTTCTGCCGCGATCGCAAAGGCTTGAGCCGCCGCGGTCGACTACAATGGGGCGATATAATATATTCAAGGCGCTGCGCGCCGCCGTGCATAAAGGCATCGACGTTTATTTCGACAAGTCGGCCTAAAAGTCACGCCGCCTTGTTGACCTGCTCGGTCGCGTAACCCGCCCGCGAAGCGTAGCCGCGCACGATGGCCTTGCGCTGCTCGAACGATAAAACATCGTCGATGTTGGAGAAGCCCTCGGGGGCGCGTTCTTCGACGGCGTCGATGACGCCTTCGGGGCCGCCGCGGCGGTTCGAGCGGACGATGTCTGCCGTCGCCGGCAGGCGGTTCTGGTCGTAGAGCCACAGCGCGTGCACGGCATGCTCGGCGTCCGCGAGCCGGTCGGCGAGGAAGCGGGCGTCGAGGATGGCCTGCGAGGCGCCGTTGGAGCCGACCGGGTACATCGGGTGCGCGGCGTCGCCGAGCAGGGTGACCCGGCCAAAACTCCAGCGCGGCAGCGGGTCGCGGTCGCACATCGGATATTCCCAGAACTCGGTGGTCGCCTCGATCAGCGCGCGCGCATCGACGAATGGGATGCGGAAGCGCTGCACGTGCGGCATCAAGTCTTCGAAGCGGCCAGGGCGCGACCAGTCCTGCTTCTGCGGCGGCGGCATCGCGCCGTCACCGACGCGGCCGATCACCGCCCAGTTGGTCAGCCGCTTGTCGAAGCGCGAGCCTTCGGCGATTGGGTAGACGACGAGCTTGGCGGAGAGCCCGCCCGCCACCACCATCGAGCGGCCGGTGAGAAACGCCGGCCAGTCGGCCGTGCCGCGGTAGAGCATCAGGCCGTTCCAGCGCGGCGGGCCTTCGTTGGGATAGAGTTTTTCGCGGACCACCGAATGGATGCCGTCGGCGCCGACCAAAACGTCGCCGCGGGCGGTCGCGCGATGCGAGCCGTTGCGGTCGAAGAACCAGGCGGTGACGCCGCTGTCGTCTTCCTTGAACGCGCCGAGCCGGCAATTGAGGTGGATGCGGGATTCGCCGAGCCGCGCCCGCACCGCCTGGTAGATGACGCCTTGCAGCCGGCCGCGGTGGATCGAGAATTGCGGAATGTCGTAGCCGGCGTCGATGCCGCGCGGCTCGCGCCAAATCTCCTGGCCGAAGCGGTTGGTGTAGAACAGTTCGTAGGTGCGGATCGCGACGGCGTCGAGCCGTTCCAAGAGGCCGAGATCCGCCAATTCCTTGATCGCATGCGGCAGGGTGTTGATGCCGACGCCGAGCTCGCGGATGGCGTCCGACTGCTCGAAGATTTCGCAATCGATGCCGCGCGCGTGCAGCATCAGCGCCGTCACCAGGCCGCCAACGCCGCCGCCCGCAATAAGAACCTTCATGGTCACACTCCCGCAACTGATTCCCTCACTTTCCCTCCCCCGCTTGCGGGGGAGGGGTGGGGAGGGGGAGCCGCAGTGTGCCGTGGGCGGCGGAAAATGCAACGCCTTGCGGCGTGGATGGTTATGAAGATGATGGTTAAGAAGGTCCTGGCGATGAAGGACCGTCCCGCTCGTTCGGGCAATGTTTCGGACGCCGCCGCGACGATCAGGGCCGGGGCTTCGATGTCCTCGGATGTGTTTCGGATCGCTGTGTCTTGCGACGGTTGCGCAGCCCGTCGACGAAAACATCAACCAGCCGCAGCACGCTTTTCTGCCAGCCGGGGCGGTCGTGCATGCAGCACATGCCCACCAGTGCGCGGAGAGGGCGACGTCACGTTTGGCGCGTCGCTGTACGTCGTCCGTTTTGATGGCGAGCTAAGTCAGGACCCAGGGGCGAGCGCCGCCAGCCTTTTAAGTTTGGCGACGGCCGAGGCGTCCGCTTCCTCATAGGTGATAAGGCCGACGAATTTCTCGTTCGGGTCCATCAGAAAAAGCGCGGCGGAATGATCCATCACATAGCCACCGTCTGTGGTCGGAATTCGTTTGTAGTAGACGCGGTATTCGCGCGCGATTTTGGCGATCTGTTCCGGCGTTCCGGTGAAGCCGCGAATGCGCGCGTCGAAGGCCGACACATAGGCGTGCATAACCTCTGGCGTGTCACGCTCCGGGTCGATGGTCACGAACACATAGTTCAGTTTGTCGGCGTCGCGGCCGAGCATCTGCATCCAGTGCGCCAGGTTGGTCAGCGTGGTCGGGCAGACCTCCGGACAGAACGTGTAGCCGAAATACATCACTGTCGGCTTGCCCTTCAGCGCGGCATCGCTGACGGGTGCGCCGGTGTCGTCGACAAGTGTGAACGGTCCAGCAATGTCAATGTCGGCGCTGCCGGCCTTCGTGCTTGGCACACCCAAAACTCCGGTCAGCGCCAAGCCGAAACCGGCGGCAGCAATGACCGCGAAGGCGCTCATTGCCGCCAGGATCCGGTAAGTTCGACGCATTACTTCATATCCATGTGGCCGATGCCGGGCAGGCTATTCATGTTTCGCCCCGCTAGCCTGAACCGGAACCGTGATCGAAACGTTGCCGGCCTTCTCGAAAACGAGCGTCAGCGGAAAGCTGTCGCCGGCCTTGAGGGGATTCTTTAGTCCGATCAGCATGACGTGGTAGCTGCCCGGCTTGAGGACGACCGCTCCCTTAGCCGGAACTTGCAGGCCGCCGGGGACTTCGCGCATTTGCATGACGCCATTGACGACCTTCATTTCATGAATCTGCAGCTTGTCGGCGACGTCCGACGACGCGCCGGTCAAGCGATCCGCGGCGCCCGATTTATTGTCAATCGTCAGGTAGACCGCGCCGGTCGTGGCGCCGGCGGGCGTCGCCCGCGTCCAGGGTTTCTCGACCTGGATGGACGACGATTGGGCGAAGGCGGGAGCTGCAGCCGCCACCAGTACGGCCGCCACGGCAATTTTTAAGAGATAGCGCATGGTATCCTCCAGAAGTTTGTGCAGGCGTGACGAGACCTTTACAACGACAAGTTCAAACTCGAAAAAACGTTGAAGTCGTTGACATGAATCAAGCTACTCCTCTTGTTTGATCTATGAGCGGAGGCCGGATGAGCCTACCGTCGGCACTCGGTGCTCCTACATTTTCATGTGCGCCATTGGCATGGTCGGCGAAAGTAACGAGATTGCAGCCGATAGCTTCGCGATAAAAGCAGCGCTGCACCAGTTGGAGCCAAGACCCATAGGGTTTTGCGGGGTCATGTTACCCGGCGAGAACGTAGCCGTTTGGTCCATGGTGAAGACGTTACACTGTGCCTTCGTCAAATTGGTGTCGTAATAACGCAGGTCCAGCGCAAACGCCTTCCAGGTTATTCCAAGGCCGACGTCCCAGTTCAAATAGCTCGTCAGCGGAACGCCTGCCGGAAATGCAGGAGGCGCCCCGTAAAAAGCGTCGGTTGTTCCAAGCTGCCACCAGCCAATATCGGCCGACAGATAGGCGCCGATACCGTTCGGGAACCATGAAGACGGGGCCGTCAACGTCGCGTTGCCGCTGTAATAGATGCCGTCAGCGCCCATATTCCACACCGACGGCGAACCCGAAATTCCGCCGCCGAAATTAAAATAGTCGTTCACGGTATAGGTGGCTTTTCCGTATCCTTCATACCAGTTGGCACTGGCTTTCATGACATTTCCGTTCGGCAAGGGCGCACTGCCCGCAGCACAGAACGGAGCCATGTTGAAGCACTGGCCACCGGGGTAATCGTAGTACCAAATGCCGAAATCCAACGCGAGCTTGCCGATGGTCGGACGGATGCCGCCGTAGAAGTCGATCTCGGCCGCTGCATGGTTCGGCATATCGATGCTCTCGCCGGAAACCCCCGCGTAAGCTTGCCAATTCGGTGCAAAATTGTAGTACGGCTCGAACCCTGCCTGAACCGACGGCTGATGGTTCGACATGGTAATGCCTCGCATATTGTAGTCCGACATCACGGCGCCAGATATCGAAACATCCCATGGTGAGGGCGGCGCCATCGGGGCCTTTGCTGTCATGCCCGGCATGTTCGACATGTTCGGCATGCTCGGCTTGTTGGCCATGCCCGGCATGTTCGGCATGCTCATGCCGTGCATGTCGTCATTCATCGCTCCCATGGCCTTCACGGGCACGTCGATTGAAACGCTGCCTGCTTTTTCGAATGCAAGCGTCAGTGGCAGCGTGTCGCCCACCTCGAGCGGCTTCTTCAGTCCGATAAGCATGATGTGGTAGCTGCCAGGCTTCAGCATGACCGCACCGCCGGCTGGAACAGGAAGACCGTCAGCGACCTCACGCATTTCCATGATCCCGTTCACGACCTTCATTTCATGAATTTGCAGCTTGTCGGCGACGTCGGACGACGCGCCGGTCAAGCGGTCGGCAGCGCTCGATTTGTTGCTGATTGTCATGTAGACGGCGCCGGTCGTGGCGCCGGCGGGCGTCGCCCGCGCCCAAGGCTTTTCGACCTGAATGGACGACGATTCGGCAAAGGCGGGAGCCGCAGCAACCATCAACACGGCCGCGACGGCGCATTTTAGGAAATAGCGCATGGCTTCCTCGTAACGAGGCGTTTGCCGTCATGCCCGGCATGTTCGATATATTCGCATGCTCGGTTTGTTGGCCAGGCCGGGCATGTTCGGCATACTCGTGCCGTGCGTGTGGCCATTCACCGCACCCATAGCCTTGACGGGCACCGTGATCGAAACGTTGCCCGCCTTCTCGAAAACGAGCGTCAGCGGAAAGCTGTCGCCGGCCTCGAGAGAATGCTTTAATCCGACGAGCATCACGTGGTAGCCGCCCCGCTTGAGGACCACGGTTCTCTTCGCCGGAACTTGGAGGCCGCCGGGAACTTTGCGCATTCGCACGACGCCGTCCACGACCTTCATTTCGTGAATTTGCAGTTTGTCGGCGACGTCCGACGCCGCGCCGGTCAAACGGTCCGCGGCGCTCGATTTGTTGCTGATCGTCATGTAGACGGCGCCGGTAGCAGCGCCGGCGGGCGTCGCCCGCGCCCACGGTTTTTCGACTTTGCAGCTCAGCTCCTTGATCGTCGCGCCGAACTTCGCGCGCGCCGGCGCCGTTCTGAGATCGACGATATCGGCGACGTCGACGTCATAGCTGCAGACCGTGAGCGGATCGAACCGGTGCGCGAGGCCATGGCCCTGTTCCGGAAACAATCCCTCGACGGTGAGCGCTAGATATAGCGCGTCCCGGCCGACCGGATTGAATCGGCTGCCCTTGCGCCGAGCGCGACATGGTCCAGATATTCGCGGATCGCGGCGGCCTTGCCCTCCTTGACCAGCGCTTCCGCGGTGCGGCCGCCGAATTCCGCGATCGGTCCGGCGCGATACCAAGCCAAAGCCCGCTGTTCGCCGCCGGCCCAATCGGCCACACGGCCGACGATCTCCAGCATCTCGCGGAACCGGCTTTGCGTCTTCGGCGCCAGCGCCCGCCGCTTGCGGTGGAGCGTCGCGGCACGAATTCCGACTGTTTCGGCAAGTTGGCCCTTGGATAGGCCGAGCGATCGGCTGAGATCGTCGAGGACGAGCTTGCCGGAATCATCGAGGCATTGCGCCACGAAAGAATATCCGCGCCGACCCTCGCCCGCCACGGTCGCGGCGGCAGACCGGCTGCGCGTGCGGAAGTTTCCGATCACGTCGATCTCTGCTGGAAAGTCGATCGAGGTGAAGGCAACTCGCGCACCGCCGCGGCGTGCCCCCAATTGTTGGATTAATGACACCCACATATGAGATTTCTTACAGTATGATCGTCACACCGACAAATTATACTGCTGCGGTGGGTTGGCCGCTTCATGCCGCATCATGCCGAATGTCTCGGACAAAGTCCTTTGCATTGAAGATGACGGCGAGACCGCGGCCATGATCGCCGAGGAGCTCGCTGATCGAGGCTTCGAGGTCGAAATTGCTCGTAGCGGCGAGGAAGGATTGTTGACCATCATAAGGCAAACGCCGGACCTTGTGCTTTGTGACATCCGGATGCCGAGCATGTCTGGCTACGAGGTCCTGGAGCGATTGAAGGAGTTCGCACCTCGCATCGGGCGAATCCCGTTCATATTCTTGACCGGCCTGATCGAGCGGGAAGACGAACTCAAGGGCCGCCGACTTGGCGCCGACGACTATGTGACCAAGCCGATAGACTTCGATCGTCTGTTTTTCATCATCAAATCCCGGCTTGCCGGCGCTACAAAGCCAAGACCGGTACCCGAGGCGCAAAATCTCAATCATCGCGAGATCGAAGTATTGACGGAAGTAGCGCGAGGCAAGAAGTCTCGGGAAATTGCGCGCCAGCTGCATCTGTCGAGGCGGGCAATCGATTTTCATGTCGGCAATGCGCGAAACAAGCTGCGCGCGGAGACGCGTAGCGAGGCCGTGATCAAAGCTGTGGCCGTAGGCCTCATCAAGCCATAATTCCGGCCGGACCGGTGCTGTCGGGGGCGCTCGTCACTGCAATGACAGACGGGATATTCGTAATTGCCGCGGCAGCGGTCCTCATCGTCATCGCTGCGTCGATCTCGCGCTACTACGTCGTTGCGATAATAGCGGCGCTCGTTGGCGGGGGGTCCATTGCTCTTGATCGTTACGCCGACGTTGGGCAACCGCCGCCGCCGGCCGCCGGCGACAGCGTCCGAATGGGATTCCACGGCAGCCCCGTGGCGTGGTCGAGACTTTACATCAACAGCGCAGCCGCTTCCCAGCCCGGCCAGCCTTCGAACGTATCCACGCTCAGCATCATGGGTAACAATGTCAGCGAGCGGGAGATAAAGTTGGACGAGGTCTATTTTCTTCGCGACCTTGACGGGACCAAACTCAACGTCCAAATCGGTTGGGGCGGTGTGCGGTATAAGATACGGGACATCCGCCCGCTGCCGCCCGGCGCTCTGTTCTTCGTCGTATCGGACCCTCTCGGTCGCGCGGACGGGGGCCTCAGTGCGAGCGAGTTCCTCAAAACCTGGGCGACTATCTCTTTCGTAGCCAAATACAACGGCACGACGCAAACGATTGAATTCGATCGGCAAACGGTCGAAGCGGCCTTGCCGAAGCCTTAGATTCACCTGGCGCAGGAAGCTTTCATGAGACTTGTGACGCTGTTTCTGGCTCTGATCTGCGGCACATCGGCGCTCGCGGCCGAACTGCCGTCGCGCAAGCCCGGCTTGTGGGAAGTCAAGATGAGCATCGAGGGCCGCAATGCTCCGCCGCAGGTGATCCGGCAATGCATCGACGCCGCCACCGACCAGATGATGCAGTCGAGTGCGGGGCCGTATTCGGCCGCGGTATGCCCGAAACGCGACGTGCAGCGATCGGCCAATTCGATCACGATCGAATCCAGCTGCGCGATCGACGGCAAGCCGGCGACCGCGCAGGCGATCATCACCGGCAGCTTCGACAGCGCCTATACCATGACCGTGACATCCCAAAGCGAGGACAATCCCAGCAGCAAGATGGTCATGACGCTGGACGGCACATGGCTCGGCCCCTGTGCCGCAGACCAGAAGCCGGGCGACATGATCTTCGGCAATGGCAGGAGCGTCAACATCCTGGAACTGCAGAAGCGCAGTCCGGCGCCGAACGCTCCGCTGCTGCCGCGGTAAGGCCGTGCCTCATAGGCGTTAGGTTAAGCCGTGTTTCCCGGATGCAGTGCAGCACCGTCAGCGCGGTTACGCGCGTCTTCGACGCGCTATGGTGATGCACTGCTGATCCGGGATCGTCGCAAACACGGAGTTTCCGAAGGTCCCGGTTCTGCGGCGCATCACTTCGTGCTGCGCCGGGCCCGGGAAACGTACCTTAACCTAACGCCTATGAGGCCGTGCCTCCTGCGCATGAGCGGGATGCGGGCACAGCATTTATTGCCCGTGTTTTGAATGAAAGTCGGATCCGCTCAGCATACCCGGGACAGTCTTCGGGGCTCCCCCGAGTACGCTGAGGCTCGTGCCGGGGCGCGCCATGCCGCGACCGTTGAGAATGCCGGGTGGCGACGCGGGGGCCGGCAACGCCGTACCACCGGGCGCTGCAGCAGCCTTCAGCCCGGTAATTCCCTCCCTGGCTTTCAACCCCGCAATTCCTTCCCGGCGCTCGTCGGCGTTTATCCCGTGCGCGCCCGGATGAGCCGGTACCGTCATGCCGACTGCATTCCTGACCGTGCCATTGACGACGCCGGACCCGGGGCCGCCCATATTGCCGTTTGCAGCGGCCGCGCCGATGGAGTTCTTGATGTTGTCGTGAACGTTTGTCGCTGAACCGCCGCCGGGCGTGTTCCTCATGCCAAGACTGTTCGTTCCAAGACTGTTCGTTCCCAGACTGTTCGTTCCCAGACTGTTCGTTCCAGGCACAGCGCCGCCGTTTCTGGCCCGTTCCATGCGGCGGAGAACTTCTCTTTCGATGGAAGCGTTGACGCGGTCCGCAATGTGAGCGCCGGGTGCGTGGCCAAGGGAACTGCGGCCGTGGAAGCCGTGGTTGCCCGACGCATTTGTCAGGGCGCTCGGATTATGACGTGAGAGTTCGACGTTGCCGGGATGTCGCGACGGTCGCAACAGAATCATTCTGTTGCGACCGAATGCGCCGAACGCTTTGTGCGGATGCAAAGTGGGCAGCACGGTGATGCTGGTGTCGAGCGGCCCGGGATCCACGCGGCCAGCATGGCTGGCCGCGATCTGGCCTTTTTCCAGATGGCCGGTTGCGGCAGCGGGTGACGCGGCAGCGCCGGTGCTGGTGGCATCGCCTTTGGCGTCATCCGGCGGCACCGGCGCTAGGGGCGCACCGGCGACGAGACGATTTGCCCGGGGCTCGACTAAGCTTTGCTGCGGTCCAGCAGGCTCCGCGCCGTTGTTTGCCCGTTCGGGTGGGGCCGCGCCGCGATCGTGGCCGGATTCCGGCTGAGGCTGGATCCGTTCCGAACTTGGCGCCGCAGGCAGCGGTGCCAAGTCCATCAAGAGGGCACCCGCCGCAGACGGCGCGTCAAGCTCAAGCGGCTTGTTCGTGACGTGCCAAGCCAGCGCCGCCATCGCGACTGCGGCGTGTACGGCCACGGCAAGCATGGCACTGAACGACCAGCGGCGAAACTCGGCACGGTCGTCATCGATCCATGCGGAACTGATGAATGCGGACATCGCTCAATTCCGCACGGCAATCGCCGGTTCGAAACCGTCGATGAACTCAGGTTCCCTCAATCCGACGACGTTTGCCTCCACATGTGCATCATTCAGCCGGTACCAGCCCGGCGCCGGGTCCGGAGCGGTCGGCGGCTTGCGGGCCGCCCTCACGGCCGAGGAAGAACATCCGCAGCGGCGGCACGACAACGAGCAACATGAGCGGCCCGATCAGCATACCGCCTACCACCACTGTTGCGAGCGGACGTTGCACCTGGCTGCCGATAGCGGTCGAGAGAGCGGCGGGGAACAGTCCGATGCAGGCGGACATCGCGGTCATGAGCATCGGCCGCATGCGCTGGGTCGCGGCGTGGAACATGGCTTCGGTGGCTTCCATGCCCTCACGTCTGACCCAATTGTAATACGTAATCATCAGAATTCCGTCCATCACCGACACGCCGAACAGCGAGATGAAGCCGATGGCCGCCGAAATGCTGAAGTCCAGTCCGGTCACATAGAGTGCCACGATGCCGCCGGCGACCGCGAACGGAATTCCGGCCAAGGCGAGCAGGCTGTCGCGCAGCGAGCCGAACAGGCCGTAGAGCAGCACCAGGATGATGCCGAGACTGATCGGGACGACCACTTCGAGCCGCTTCTGCGCGAGCTCGAGGTCCTCGAACTCACCGGCCCAGATCAGACGGTATCCCGGCGGCAGCGGCACGTTCTCCGCAATCCGTTTTTTTGCTTCCGCCACGGTGCCGCCGAGGTCGCGGCCACGCGTGGTGAACTTGATCGGAATGAAGCGCTGAACCGCCTCGTGGTAGATGTAGGCGGCGCCGTTATCGAGCGTGATCGTGGATAGCTCGCGCAACGGAATATAGGTGTTGGTGCCGGCGGCGTTGGTGTAGCCGACCTTGATGTCGCCGACCGATTCGAGGCTGTCGCGGTATTGTTCGGCGACGCGAACCGTGATGTTGAATTGCCGGTCGCCTTCGAGCAGCGTGGACGCAACCGTGCCGCCGAGCGCCGCTTGAATGACGGTGTTGACGTCACCGGTATTGAGGCCGTAGCGGGCGGTCTTTTCGCGGTCCACCTTGATGTTCAGGTTGGGCTGTCCAAGGACGTGGAAAATGCCGACGTCGGTCATGCCCTTGACCTTCATCATCTCGCTCTGGGCCTGGGTGGCGAGCTTCTCCAGGACGGCGAGATCAGGGCCGATGATCTTGAGCGAATTGACGCCTTTGACCCCGGAAATCCCTTCTTCCAGGTTGTCCTCGATATATTGCGAGAAGTTGTAAGTGGCCCCCGGCACCTCGTCGCTGAACTCCTTGATAAGGATATCGACCAGCTTATCTTTGGTCAAACCTCGAGGCCACGTGTCGAACGGCGTCAACGTGGCGAATATCTCGACATTGAAGAACGGCGACGCGTCGGTGCCGTTATCCGGCCGGCCATGTTGCGTCACCACCGTGATGACTTCCGGGTGGCGGTGCAGGATCTCGCGGAACTTCTTCGTCGCCGGCTCGCCGGACAGCAATCCGGTCGAGGGCGGCAAGGTGATGCGGATCCAGAAGTTGCCTTCTTCCAGATGCGGCAGAAATTCCGAGCCGAGCCGCGTTCCCAAGAGCCCGATGAGGGCGAGGAAAGCCAGCGCCAACCCCAGCATCGCCTTGCGGTGAGCGAGCGACCAATGCAGGACCGGCTCGTAGACAGTGCGCAACGCCCGCACGAAGATCGTTTCGGCTTCGTTGACGTGCTCGGGGAGCAGGATGGATGCAAGCGCCGGGGTCACCGTGAAAGTCGCGATCAGCGCGCCGGCGAGCGCAAAGCCATAGGTTCGCGCCATGGGGCCGAAAATCTGGCCTTCGACGCCCTGCATGGCGAAGAGTGGCACGAACGCCGCGACCGTAATCAGTGCCGAGAAGAATATGGCGTTATCGACCTGCAGCGCGCTGGCAAGGATCAGGCGCAGGCGCTCGGTCCACACATTGAAATGTCCCGGCCGCTCCTTGGTCGGGTCCGCTCCCCACGTGTCATCGGCAAGCTGTCCTAAAACCACTTGCCGTTGCTCAGGCCGCATTTGGAAATTGCGAAATACGTTCTCCACTAAAATCACTGCCGAATCGACGATGATGCCGAAGTCGACGGCGCCGACGGAGAGAAGATTCGCCTCCTCTCCCGTCACCACCAGCATGATGACGGCGAAGAACAACGCGAACGGGATGTTGACGCCGACGATGATGGCGCTGCGCAAATTGCCGAGGAAAATCCACTGGATGAGAAAGACCAGGATACAGCCGAAGATCAGGTTGTGCACCACAGTGTGGGTGGTGACGCTGACCAGCGCGCCGCGATCGTAATATGGAACCACTTTGACGCCGGGCGGCAACGACCCGTCGTTGTTCATTTTCTGGACTTCTTGCTGCACCAGCGGCAGCACGTCATTGGTGTGCATCGTGCGGTTCATCACCACGATGGACATCACCACGTCGTCTTGATCATCGAGGCCTGCGATGCCCAATCGCGGCACGTAGCCGATCTCGACCTTGGCGATGTCCTTCACCAGGACGGGAACGCCGTTGATCTGATTGAGAACGATGTTTTCGACGTCCTCGGTATGGTAGCCTTGGGTCACATTTTCCGCGCCACCATCGTCGACCAGGCCGACGCCGCGAATATTGACCGATTGCTGTCCGAACAGAACTTCGCGGCCGCCCACGTTGACGTTGGCGTTGGCGATCGCGGCCAGAATCTGCGGTATGGTGATGCTGTAGGCGTCGAGCTTGTTCAGATCGATGTCGACATTCATCTGCTTGGTGGTGCCGCCCCAGGAGTTCACCTGGACGACCCCCGGCACGGTGAACAGACGCCGCAGCACGATCCAGTCCTGCACGGTGCGGAGATTTGTCAGTCCGTAATGCGGCGGGCCGGCGACCTGGTAGCGGAATATCTCGCAGTTCACGCTCGACATGTTGATCTGCGGAATCTGATTTCCAGGCAGCGAGACGTTCTGCGTCAGACTGATATTGGCCTGCGTCAGGGCGAAATAGAAGTCGATGCCGTATTTGAACGTGACGCGGACGAAGGATAGGCCGTAGAACGAGGTCGACCGTATGTTGGCGATGCCTGGCGTCGGGTAAAGGCCGATTTCCATGGGGATGGTGTAGTAACGCTCCATCTCCTCGGCGGACAATCCGCCGGCTTGAGCGGTTATCTCGAGGATCACGGGCGCCGGGTCCGGATAGGCCTCGATGTTGAGTTTCGAGAACGCAATAAGGCCGGCACAGAAAAATACCAGCAGTCCCAACAGAACGATGGGACGACGGATCAAGCCAAACGCGAGAATTCCCTTCAGCACGGCCTGTCTCTTTCTTAGGTTCGGCGCCGGTTACGCGCCGGCATCGTTCGTTTATGCAATACGAGACGCGTTCGTTCCCCGAGGCGCGAGCGGTACTAAGATTGACAAGCGCTCACTCGCCCGCCTGCCCGATGAGCACCATGTTGCTCAAGTACACGGCGCCCTTGGTCGCCACCAATTCGCCGGGCTTCAAGCCATCGAGAATCTGCCGATAGCCTGCGTTCAGCATGCCGATCTTGACCACCCGCTGGGAGAACCGGCGCCGGTCGGCAGTCACCCATACCGTATAGGTGCCGTCGCCTTCGCGGACCACGCCGTCCGACGGGACTGCGAGCGTGCTTAGGGGCTGGCCGACGCGGATGACAAAGGTCGCGAACATCCCGGACCGCAATTCATGATCGGGATCATCGATCGTCGAACGCATCAACATGCGATGGGTATTCGGATCGACCATGGCATCCATCGACCAGATCCGCCCTTGGAATACTTTGCCCGGAAAGGACAAAAGCGAGACTTGGATCTCCTGACCGACGTGAAACGCCGAGATGTCGCTCTCGGCGACATTCGCCAGCATCCACATCGTGTTGATGTCGGCCACCGAATAAACCGCGGGCGGACTGCCGGGCTGAACGAAAAGGCCGGGCTGTCCGTCCCGCGCCGTGATCCGGCCGGTAATCGGACTTGGCACCACGAGCGTCGGATCCGCGATGCGATCAGCAACGATCTTGTCAATTTCGGTTTCGCTCTTGCCGAAGATGCGCACCGAATCGCGCCCCGCACGCAAATTGCCTTCGGCCGTCTGCTGGTCGGAGATCGCCTGTTCCAAGTCGGCCTGCGACACGGCCCGCGTATTGTATAGTTCCTGCAGGCGCGACAGCGCGCGGTTGGTGAGATCGAGCACTCCCGCAGCTGCAATCAAATTCGATTCGGCGTTGAGCAGATCCGGGCTGTCGATTGTGAACAGCGTCTCGCCTTTTTTCACCTCATCGCCGATCTTGGGGAACAGTTGAATGATTTTTCCCTGATACGGCGTGAAGACCTGGACGGTCATGTCCTCGTTGAAATCGATGCTGCCGACGGCAGATTTCTGGAGCGGAAATTCGTGATTGCCGACGGCGCCGACCTCGACGGAGGCCAATTGTTTGTCATTGAGATTGACGCTCGTGGCATAGGTCGGCTCGACGACCCTGAGATTGCTCTCCTGGGCGTTGGCGTCGGCACTCATCACGCTGAGCCCGACGCTGGCGTCGAGGAAGGCGATTGCCGTGAGCGCTCGAGCCGCCCGCGCAATCCCTCCGACGACGCTTGTTGATTTCGAGCGCGCCATCAATAGCCCCTTTGCACGTTGGAAATTTGCAAACAAAGTCGACTGTAGCGACGGTCATCGTCGCGGTCTACTGAGAGAAATATCGCGTGTTTTGCTGCAATCGTGCGGAACCAACGGGCCCCTGGTTATGCAACGATTATCGCAGCTTAGCGATTGAAAAAGCGCGCACACTGTTATTTGTGCGTGTCACTGTTCACAGCGGAGGCTGATCGTCAAAGCGGGACGGCAGCAACTCATGGAGGCTGGAACTAATCGCTGTAATAAACTGCAGTTGACCCAATGTCGCGGCCGGTTGATTGATTGCATTGTTGATACACACTGATGGCAATAGGCCAGCCTTCCATATCGGGGCGTTTTAAGATGCAGAGCAGGGGTCTTGTCGTGCTTGCGGCCTTCGTCGCGTGGGGCGCGTTTGCGGCGAGTGCTTGTTACGCACAACCAAAATCTATCGACGGTAACGTGCCGGAAGGCCGCGCGTTGGCGCTGCAGGCGTGCACCAGCTGTCACGTCGTCGCTGCGGACCAGCCGTACATGCCGATCTTAAAGCGAACGCCCCGTCCGCCGGACTTCAAGGATATTGCGAACAAGCCGAACGTCAGCGCCGCATGGTTGCGAGACTACTTGGCGTCGCTGCCGGCTATCCCGAAGGAGTCGAAAATGGCGAATCCAGACCTCACCGAGGAGGAAATGCGCGACGTCTCGGCCTTTATCATGACGTTGCGCGGCACATCACCGCAATCCTCGCGATGACGGGAACCGGTGCGAGTGACCATAGTTCACTGCACTGCTCAACGAGTTCCTCACTTGAACCAAGACGTCGTTGCCAACGGCATTGTGACGCCGTTGGCGTGGGACGATTGTCTCGTGGCGACCGTCCTGATGACGGCGTGGCCGCGAAGAAGGACCGCACTCCGGTCTGGTCGCGGCGCGATCGGTGTATTCTCTAGTGCCCTTCGAGGCGGAGTGCCTGATGGCGTCATCCAGAGCGCAAAAGCTTCTTATAGAAATCGCGATTGTGGTCGCCGCTGTCGGCTTTTTTCCCGGCGTGGCGGGTTATGCCTGGGCGATCGGCTGGCTGCCGGTCTATGGCGCCGTCTGTCAGTTCGACAAGATATTCGGACCGGCGATCAGTGCCGACGGGTACAGAGTGTATCTCCTTGACCGCGGCTGCGATGTAGATGCAGCGATACGCAACATCTTGGCAGTGTCGCAATTCGCCGCTGGCGAAGACAAGGTCGGTGCAGACAGAATTATCGGCATCTATCACGGCAAGCTGCTGGCGGTGGCAGGTAACGAATTCCTGGCCGTGGATTTGGTGCGGAAAAAGTTGCAGGAGTTCGCGCCCTCCACACCGGTCGAGGCCAATTGCCCGCCGAACAACAGGTATTGCGCCGCTCACGAAGCTACGGATGAGGATTTTATTTCGACTTGGGCCCACGCCTATTTATTCTATGTGCAATCGCAGTTTCGCTACACGGCGATGGACGGCGCGGATTACATCGCATCGTTGCTGCGGATGGGGCTTGTCGCCCAGGTCATTGTCGCGTTTTGCTATTTGGCCGCGGCGTTGTCAGCCGCTGTAGGCATCGTCCGACTCAGGTGATCGGTTCGGCCGCCTTTGCGCGCGGCGTCGTTGCCGCGGCAAGCACGTCGAGCATCTCGTCGAGCCGCGTGAATTTCTCGCGCGGTTTCCCGGCCGCGGCGCCACGCGCGATCTCCGCCGCGTCGATCCGCTGCCAATCCGCATAGCTGACGACACGGACGCCGCGTTCGTCGAGGCGCGCCTGCAATCCCGCAGCGCCGGGGCGTACGCCAGCGTCGAGCTGTGGCAGGTCGGCGAGGAGCGCATTGACGGTGAGCACGCTGTCCTCGCGATTGGTGCCGATGATCCCGGTCGGGCCGCGCTTGATCCAGCCGGAGACGTAAAGACCGGGAGTGACAGCTGCGCCGTCGATCACGCGCCCATCGCGATTGGGGATGACGCCGCGCACCGGATCGAACGGCACGCCCGGTATGGCCACCCCGCGATAGCCGATGCTGCGAAACAGAATGCTGCAGGAAAGCTCCTCGGTCTCGCCGGTCGGCTGGGCGACTTGATGCGACGGTTCACCGACCAGGCGATTGTGCATCAACACCAGGTATTCGAGCCGGCCTTCGCCTCGGAGCTCAATCGGGGTTTTCAGGAATTCGATATGGCAGCGTCGGGGGCGCGTCGGTGCCGAGCGCGCCGCGAATTGCTGCAACACCTCATAGCTCTTTAGAGCGGCGCGGTTGCTTTTGTCCGCGAGTTCCGCACGGCTCGCCGCGTCGAGATCGAGGTCGCGCGGGTTCACGACCGGATCGCAGCCGGCGAGGCTGCCGAGTTCCCGCAGCTCCGGATGGGTGAATTTGGCCTGTGCAGGACTGCGCCGTCCGATCATGACAATGTCGCGAATCCTGCTCTCGGCCAGCACCTCGAGTGCATGTGCTGCGATGTCGCTGTGCCGCAGTTCATCCGCGGTCTTGGCGAGAATCCGGCAGACATCGACAGCGACGTTGCCCTGACCGATGATCACCGCCGTGGTGCCCGACAGGTCGAAGACCCGGTTGCGATAGTCGGGATGGCCATTGTACCAGCCGACAAACTCGGTCGCGGCGTGGCTGCCCGGCAATTCCTCGCCGGGAATATCCATCGTTCGGTCGCTTTGCGCCCCGCATGTGAATATGACGGCGTGGTAGCAATTTTGCAGCTCCGCCACGCTGATGTCGCGCCCGATGGTGACGTTGCCAAGGAACCGGAAACCCGGGGATTCGGCGATGCGCTGATAAACGTGGATCGGTTCCTTGAGTCTTGGATGGTCCGGGGCGACGCCGCTGCGAACGAGTCCGAACGGCGAGGCGAGCCGCTCGAACATGTCGACGAGGACCACCGGCGCCGCCTTCAGCAGCGCCTCGGCGGCGTAGAAGCCGGCCGGCCCGCTGCCGACGATGGCTACCCGCAAGGGATTGTCTTGGGTGCCGAGATCTTGGGTGCCGAGATCTTGGGTGCCGAGATCAGCCATCGCCGATGCTTCCCGGTTGGTGCGTGCTCAGCGCCGTCAGAATCCAAGCGCTTTCTTTCTCTCTTCGGCGCCCGGGTAGGGTTCCTGCTTGGTCTCGACGGAAGGCAGGTCCGGCGCCCGCGTGGCGTTGATCTCGATCCAGCGCTGCTTCTCGGGCGGAATCGGATCTTCATAAATCGCTTCGACCGGACATTTGGAAATGCAGGCGCCGCAGTCCACGCAGGTGACGGGATCGATATAGAGCATCTCGTCGTCGCCGTGAAAACACGCGACCGGACAGACCGCGACACAGTCGGTGAAACGGCAGCGCTGGCAATTGTCGGTAACGACGGTCGTCATTTTGTGCTCGCCGCAGCATCGGCTGTCGCGAACGGCAGCACGCCGGGGACGAGCCACTGCTCCCACATCGCGTCGACCCGTTTTTGGACGTACGCGATGTCGTCCTTGTTGAAGTGCGCGAACCGCCCTTGCCGCATGAGATAGTCCTCGACCGGCTTGCGTTTCAGCTTGCCGTCGGCGATTCGCTTGGTCTCGCCGTAGAGCTTGATCTTGCGATCTTCGACCTCGTAAAGCGGCCAGATGCCGGTGGCGACCGCCAGTTCGCCGATCTCATGGGAGTATCTCGGATCGTAGTCCCAGCCCTTGGGGCAGGGATCGAGTGTGTGGATGAAGGTGGGTCCGCCGATGCTGAGCGCGCGACGAACGGCGTTCAAGGTCTCGAGCGGGTTGGTCGATACGACCGTCGCGACATATTTGCACTCGACATGGCCGGCCGCGATCATCGCCGCGGTGTTCTTTTTCCAGTGCTTGTTCATGATGCGGTGGGCTTTTCCCGGCGGGCTGAAGCTGGTGTGCGAGCCATAAGGCGAGGAACCGGACGTCTGAATGTCGGTATTGGCATAGGACTCGTTGTCGTACATGAGGACGAGCAAATTGTACTCGCTGTGCAGCATCGCCGCCGAGATTGCCGACAGGCCCATGTCGCCACCGCCGCCGTCGCCGCACACGGCGATGACATTGATCGGCTCCTTCGCCATCTTGTCCTTGCGCATCAGGGCCTGCAGCCCGGCCGCGGTGCCGACGGCTGCCGACCCCGCCGACCCGAGCTGCGTGTGCATCCACGGCAACGCCCACGGCGTGCAATAGTAGCTCGTGTTGGCCACGTACATGCAGCCTGTCGAGCCGAGCACGATGGTGCGCGGCCCGGCCGCTTTGGCCAGAAGCCGCATGACCTGCGCCGATTCACAGCCCTGACAGGTGCGATGCCCCGAGGTGAAGTATTCCTCGCGCGCAATCCTCTTGATGCCCGTCCAGGGATCGAGAACTTGGGGCGCGGTGAAACTGCCGATATTTTCCTTTGTCTCTAGCATGGCTCTTACTCCCGAACCCCGTACCAATAGCTGTCCTGCTCCATGACGGCGGCGCCGCGCGCGGCGTCGAACAGCGTCTCCGCCATCTCCACGACGTTGTCCGTGCTGATCTCGCGGCCGCCCAATCCGGCGATGAACGATACGACCTTGGGTCGATCCTTCGCCGGATAGAGTGCGCTGCGAACGTCGGTTGCCAGCACGCCGCCCATGAGGGGTGACCCGAAAGCGTAATCGCGATCGATCACGCCGACCGCTTTGACGCCAGCCAGCGCCTCTTGCAGTTCGGGGCTGGGGAAGGGACGGAACCACCGGATCCGAACGAAGCCGACCTTCTTGCCCTGTTTGCGCAAATTGCGGACAGCGACCCGGACCGGCATCGCCAGCGTGCCCATGCCGACCAGCGCGACCTCGGCGTCGTCCATCATGTAGCGCTCGATGAACGGTTCGCCGCCGCGGCCGAACTTGGCGTTGAACTCGGCGTAGGCTTCGATAAGAACATCACGCGAGCGTCGTGCGGCCAAGTCGTTTTGGCGGCGCATCTCCATCAGCCAATCCTCGTTGACCTGAGGGGCGATGGTGACCGGATTGTCCGGATGCAGGCGCTTGTCGCCCCGGTCGTAGCGCGGCAAGAAACTGTTGACCAAATCTTTGCTCGGCAGTTTGACGATCGCTTGCGAGTGGGTGAGGAATGCGCCGTCGCAGTTGATCGCGCACGGCAGAAAGACACGATGATCCTCGGCGACACGATAGGCGATCAGTGTCGTGTCCAGCGCCTCCTGGGCCGTGTCGACCCAGCAGAGCAGCCAGCCGAGGTCCCGCACCGCAAGCGCGTCGTTGTGCTCGGTGCCGAAGGCGCCCGGATCATCCAGCGCCCGGTTGCCGACCATGGCGACGAGCGGAAGCCGCAAGCCGGCGGTCACCGCAATCGCTTCGAATGCATAAAGCCAGCCGACGCCACTGGAGCCGCAAAACGCACGGGCTCCCACCGCGGAAGCATGTTTCGCGATCTCGAACTGGGAATGCTCGCTCTCGGCGACGATGAAGTCGCAGTCGAATTCGCCATCGGCGATGAGCTTCGACACGTATTGCATGACAGTGTCGTAAGGCCGAATCGGAAACGCCGTGATCACGTCCACATCGGCCAGCCGAAGTGCATGTGCGACGGCCTCGCTGCCGCTCACCAGGGCCTCGGTCTCGCCGCGCTTCACGACGGGGGCCGTGGCAGCCCTGGGCTTGTCGACTTCCGCGATGCTCATGGCCGTTTCTCCTCTGCTGCGATTTCCTCGGCGTATTGACCGACGTGATGGAGCCCGTGGCTACGCGTGACCTCGGATTCCTGCTTTTCAGCCAGCCACTCGGCGTACTTCTTGTCGTCCTTTTTCCACAGTTCCCACTGGCTCTGGTGGTCGGTGAAGGCTTCCTCGCCGACCATTGTGACGCAATCGGCGACCGGGCAGACTTCCTTGCAGATGCCGCAGCCGCAGCACGCCTCCATATCCGGGTCGTAATAGCCGTCAGGCGCCACGTTGAACACGCTGTCTGGACATTGCAGCCAGCAGAACGAGCACTTCGTGCAGGTGTCGAAGTTGATCACCGGCCGCATCGAGCGGGTCGAGAATTTCTTGAACACGGGATTGCGTCCCGGGCGGTAGCCGCCCTGCCAGCCGGGCGCCTGCTCGCTCACGTGCTCACCGCGCACCACCAGGCACTCTTCCATCTGCGACATGTGCGGTAGCTCGAACTTGACGGGGATCGCCTCGTTCCCCTGGTTGGCGTCCACCTTCGTCGAGGTGACCTCGTCGTAGGCCCGCTTCGCGGACGCCGTTTTGGCGTCGTCTTTTTTGGGCTCGTTGATCGCCGCGACGAGGGAGTCGAGGGTCACCACATTCGGCGCAACCTTCGCCAATGCTCCCAGCACGCGCACGTCGGTATGGTCGTCTCTATAGACCCACATGCCGGAGAAACTCGCGGGTGCTTTGATGATGGCGAGATCGTAGGGCGCGCCCTTGCGATGAATGTCGCGGATCAGGCTGTTCGGCGAGCGGGTCGAGGTGACGAGAAGCGTGCCGTTCGCCTTGAGCAGACCGTTGATCGGCTGCACGCCGTTCCAGCCCCAGGACTCGATTCCCTTACAGAGGGTATCGTCGCAGACGACGGTGGCGTCGTTGTTCCCGGGCTCGTAGCGCGACAGGTACTCCTCCATCTCCTCGTCGGTGTCGGCGACGACGGCGAATTGCTTGGCGGGGATGCCGTTGCGTTCCGGAGAATCGCTATAACGGGAGAAGGTAATCCCGACCTTGCCGCGTTTTCGCGCTGCGAAAACAATTTCGCGGCAGATGTTCTTGGCTAGAGTCTTTTGAAAGACACCGCGGTAGATGATCTCTACGGAACCGGTTGCCATGGCAGACTCCTTACGAACATTATTTTGAAGTTAATCATGTCGTTGTTCAGCGGTGCATTGACGCACATCAAAGCCTCGGAGTGTCGCCGCCTAGGCGGCGGCCTCGATCGCGTGATGGCGGATTTCCGCCGGACGCAAGACCGTGATGATCAAGATCACGGCTAGGACGTTGATCGCGGTCGTGAAGTAGAGGATGCTGTTCCAGCTTCCCGTCGCGCTCGCGACCATCGTCCCCACGGGCACCAGGAACGCTGCCAGCCCTTTTGCGGTGTACAGCAGCGACGTGTTCGTCGTGGCATATTTGTCACCGAACAGATCCGTGCACATCGCCGGGAACAGGCTGAAGATCTCGCCCCAGCAGAAGAACACCATGCCGCTGAAGAAGATGAAGCCCCACGGCGAGCGCCCGGTGACACTCAGGAGAAAATAGGCTGCGGCGCCCAGAGCGAACGCGATCGTCATCGTCTTCGACAGGCCGATATTGTCGGCGACCCAGCCGAAGAAGGGGCGAGCCACGCCGTTCATCACGTTGGCAAAGATGAGCGCGACTGAAAGCGTCGCTCCCAGAAACGTCATGACGGTCGACACCTGGAAGGCCGCGGCCATCGGCGCAAGGTTCGCCGTCACGATGAGGCCGCCCGCGCACATCAGCACGTCCAGGAGGTAGAGCACCCAGAAGATCGGGCTGTGCAGCATCTCACCCGACGTATAGCTGCGGGTCGTCTGCTTCACCTTGACCGCGGTCACCGCCGGCGCCTCGCCAGGCCTCGGATTGCGGATGAATTGCGACGCGACAAGCACGACGCCGCCTTGGATCAGCCCGAACCAGAAGAAGGTCGATTGATAGCCGGCCTGCGCCATCAAGAGCTGGATCGGGACGATCGTCAACGCGGTGCCGGCGCCGAAACCCGCCGCCGTCAAGCCGACCGCGAGGCCGCGATGGTCCTTGAACCATTTGACCGAGGTCCCGACGGCGCAACTGTAGACAGCACCGGCGCCGAACCCGGACAGCACCTCGCCCAGATATAACACCGGCAGGGAGCCGGCGTAGGAGTTGATGATCCAGCCGAGGGCCACGAGAATGCCCCCGAACCCGATGACGACCCGCGGGCCGAGTTGGACCGGAAGATGGTCGGCAACCCATCCGTTGATCGGCGTGCACCAGGTTTCGAGCGCGACGAAGAGCGTGAACGCGAACTGAATGTTCGGAACCGACCAACCCTGCGCTTTCTGCATCGCCGGAACAAACAGCGTCCAGCCGTATTGCAGATTCGCAATCATGATCATGCAAATGACGCCCAGGATCAGGTGTCGCCACCGTTCCCGATGCGCCGCAGGCGTTTCCAGGATGTTCGAATGCGCGACCGCTGTGCCGTCCATCGCACTTCCTCCTCGACGTCACCCTAACGAGGATATGCGTGCTGCCATGGGCTGCTTTGAGGTGGATCAAAGCGGGGACGATTTGCGATATATGCCGATGTCGACGGCGTTTTATTCGGCTTGCGGCAATGAGCGGTCGCCGCGGGTGGGAGCTCACTGCCACGAGCTTTGATCGCGCGGTAGGCGAAACCCCGGGTCATGGACGGTGACGCGGTGCGGTAGGTCAGGGCCCCATGTCCAGAGCAAGTCCAGAGCACGAGATTATGATGGCGGTCCGCGCGCGCGCCGCGCGCGGAGGACATAAATCCGGCGGCGTCTATTCACGGCTTGGTTACTGCCGCGAACATGCCCCTGCTCGCCTTCGACCGAGGAGACCAGCGGTGCGATCAGCCGGCCGCCTTCAGCGCGCGCTTGTCGATCTTGCCGACGCCGGAGCGCGGCAGCGCTTCGACGAAAGAAATGTGTTTGGGCCATTTGTATTTGACGAGGTTCTGCTTCAAATAATCGAGCAGCTCCTCCGAGTTGAGCGTCGCGCCCGGCTTGAGCACGACGAAGATTTTCACCGCTTCGCCGCTGAACGAGTCCGGCACGCCGACGGTCGCGGCCTCGAGAATGGCGGGGTGTTTGAACAACAATTCGTCGATCTCGCGCGGATAGACGTTGTAGCCGCCGACGATGATCATCTCTTTCTTGCGGTCGACGAGGAACATGTAGCCGTCCTCGTCGTAATAGCCGATGTCGCCGGTGTAGAGCCAGCCGTCGCGGATCTGCCGCGCGTTCTCCTCCGGCCGGTTGTGATACCCTTCCGTGAATTGCGGCCCGCGCACGCGGATCTCGCCGCGCTCGCCGACCGGCAACACGCGGGTGCCGGTCTCGAGATCGACCACCTCGGCGTCGTAGCCGGCCGCGGCGATCCCGACCGAGCCGACCTTGCGCACGCCGTTGAGCGGGTTCTGGTGGATCGGCGCACCTTCCGACATGCCCCAGCCTTCGAGCAGCACGCTGCCGGTCTTGTCTTCCCAGAACCGGATCAACTCGACCGGGCAGGCGGCGCCGCCGGAAAGGCAGACCCGCAGGCTGGAAAAATCGGTGGTGTCGAAATTCTCGTTGGCGCGCAGCCCCATATAGAGCGCAGCCGGCCCGCCGGCGAAGGTGGTGATGCGCCGCTTCTGAAATTCCTCCAGCACCGCGGCCGGCTTGTAGGCCGGCAGGAGATCCATGAACGCGCGCAGATAGACCGGAAAAACCAGCGTGTAACAAAAACCCCAGATGTGGAACAACGGCGCGACGTTGAGCATGCGCTCGGCGTCGAGCGGCATCGGCCACAGCGATGCGACGCCGTAGCAGTACGCCATCAGATTGCGATGACGGTGGTCGGCGCCCTTGGGCAGACCGGTGGTGCCGCCGGTGAAGAACATGGCGCAGAGGTCGTCGGGCTGCGGCAGCGGCAATTCTTTGGCTGGCTCGGCCAGCAATTGCTCGACAGTGATCCCCTCCGGCCCGAGCACGATGATCTTGGCGCCGGTAGGCGCCGCGAGCCGATTGGCCCGCTCGGCGAATTCGGCGTCGCACACGATCAAATGCGGCGCGACATCGGCGACGAGCGGCGCGATCTCGCGGTCGGTATAGTTCGGATTGAGCGGCGCCACCTGCGCGCGCGCCGCCATGCCGGCATAGAGGCCGATTGCCATCTCCAGGCTGTTGCGCATCAGATAAGCGACCCGCGCGCCGGCGGCGCCGCGCTCGGCGAACATCGCCGCCAACGCCGCGACGGCTTGCGCGTAGTGCCGGTACGTCAACTCGCGATCGAGGCAGGCGAGGCCCGGCGCGTCGGGCCGCCGCTCGGCCGCGAACGCCAGCGCATGGACGATGGTCGGGAAATGCGGATAGCGCGGATCGAGCTTCGGCGGCGTCACGCGCGGCATTCAAGACCTCCCGACGCCGGCCTTGTCATCGCCGGCTGTCGCCATATAGTTATGTTTCATAACTAATCCTCGTCAAGAGGCTCGGGAGCCGGCACGCCATGGAAGAGCTTTTGACTTATGCGGTCGAGGAAGAGATCGCGCTGATCGGCCTCAACCGGCCGGGGAAGCGCAACGCCATCAACGACGCGCTGGTCGAGAGCCTGCATGCGGCGGTGCTGCGGGCCGGCGGGGAAGCCAAAGCCGCGGTGATCTTCGGCCACGGTGAGCATTTTTCGGCCGGCCTCGATCTTGCCGAGCACATCGAGCGCACCCCGCTGCAAGGCGTGCATCATTCGCGCAAATGGCATGCGATCTTCGACGACATCGAGCGCGGCGCGATCCCGTTCGTGGCGGCGCTGCACGGCGCCGTGGTCGGTGGCGGGCTCGAACTTGCCGCCGCCGCGCACCTGCGCGTCGCCGACGCCACGGCGTTTTTTGCGCTGCCCGAGGGGCGGCGCGGAATCTTCGTCGGCGGCGGCGGCTCGGTGCGGATCGCCCGGCTGATGTCGGCGACCCGCATGGCCGACCTGATGCTGACCGGGCGCATTCTCTCGGCCGCCGAGGCCGAGCGCTTGAACCTGGTGCATTACCTCACCGCCGCGGGCGAGGCGGTGGCGCAGGCCAGGACGTTGGCGCTCAAGATGGCGCAGAACGCCGAGCTGTCGAATTTCGCCGTCATCCAGGCGCTGCCGCGCATTCAGGATCTCGCCCATGACGACGGCCTGTTCTTTGAATCGCTCATGGCCGCTTTCACGCAGACAAGCCCCGAGGCGCGCGAACGGCTGCGGGCGTTCCTGGAAAAACGCGCCGAGCCGCTGAAGGCGCCCGGCAACACGCAGGCGTCGTGATGCGCAGCAAGACTGCAACGGCGCCGTTGGAAGCGCCCGCAGACGGCGCCGAGGTCGACCTCTCCGTGCTGCAGCAGATGGTCGGATTTCACGTCCATATGTTCGACCTCGCGATGTATCAGAGCTTTTACGAGCGGTTCGCGGAGCGCGCGTTCACCCCGGCGATCTTTTCGACGCTGGCGGTCATTCGGCAAAACCCCGGCATCAGGCACGGGGCGCTCGCCGACGCGCTGCGCATCCAGCGGCCGAACCTGACGTCGCTCATCAACAAGCTCGAACGTGTCGGCTATATCAGCCGCCGGCCGTCGGCGGGCGACAAGAGGTCCGTCGCGCTCTACCTCACCGACCGGGGCGAGCGGGCCGTGACCAAGATGCGCGTCACCATGCTCGCCTTCGACCGCGAGGCGACGGCGAACCTGACGGCGCAGGAGCGCAAGCGCCTGCTCGGGCTGTTACAGAAGGCGTTGGCCAGCGGCGCCTGACCGCTGCGCGGGCGGGAGCGCGCGTGCGACAGCAGGCTTGGCCTCGCGCTCGGATCGTTATATTATATATCTATATGGCCGACATCGGCCGCGCCGAACCGCCTCGGACAAAGCGGGCGGAGTTGATAGGGAGGAACGAAATGCGCTGCGTCGCTTTGAGCTTGCTTGCGTCTCTCATTGTTGTCTCGTCCGCCCAGGCGGAAATGTCCGGCGGCGTCGTCAAGATCGGCGTGTTGAGCGACCTTACCGGGCCCTACGAGCAGAACTCCGGCAACGGCTCGGTCGAGGCGGCGAAGATGGCGGCCGAGGAGTTCGGCAACAAGGTCAACGGCGTGCCGATCGAGATCATCGCCGGCGACCATCAGAACAAGCCCGACCTCGGCGCGGCGATCGCGCGGCGCTGGTTCGATCTCGAGGGGGTCGACGCCGTCACCGACCTGGTCAATTCGGCGGTCGGCTTCGCCGTGCTCGAGATCGCCAAGACCGACAACAAGGCCGTGCTGTTGACGAGCGCCGGCTCGGCCGACTTCACCGGCAAGGCGTGCGCGCCGAACAATTCGGTGCATTGGGTCTATGACAGCTACGAGATCGGCGCCGCGATCGGCCAGGCGCTGCCGCAGCTCGGCAAGACCTGGTTCTTCATCACCGCCGATTACGTGTTCGGCAAGGCGCTGCAGGCCGGCGCCACGGAATTCATCGAAAAGAACGGCGGCAAGGTTTTGGGCTCGGTGCGCCATCCGCTCGGCACCAACGACTTTTCCTCCTTCATGCTGCAGGCGCAGGCGTCGGGCGCGGAAGTGATCGCGATTGCGAACGGCGGCGACGACGCCATCAACGCGGTCAAGACCGCGCGCGAGTTCGGCATCACCGAGAAGCAGAAGGTGGTGCCGTTCGGGCTCGATTCGCTGCCGGCGATCCGCTCCACCAGCCTGCAGCTCGCGCAAGGCATGATGTACGTGTCGCCGTGGCTGCCCGATCGCGACGACGCCTCGAAGGCGTTCTTCGCCAAGTTCCTCGCGCGCCGCCACACCGCGCCGTCGAGCTTCCAGGTCGGCACCTATTCGGCCGTGCGCAGCTATCTGAAAGCTGTCGAGGCGACCAACTCGGACGACCCCAAGACCGTGATCGCCAAGATGCGCGAGACGCCGGTCAACGACGCCTTCACGCCGAGCGGCAAGCTCCGCCCCGACGGCCGCATGGTCCACGACGTCTATCTGGTGCAGATCAAGTCGCCGGCCGAATCGAAGGGCGAGTGGGACTTGCTGAAGCTCGTCGCCACGATCCCGGGCGACAGGGCGTTCCGGCCGCTGGCGGACGGCGGCTGTCCGGCGCTCGCGAAGTGAAAACCTCTCGGAAGGGCGTCCGCGGGCGCCCTTCCGTTAGTTTACTGCGTCGCAAACGCGGCGCCGATTGGCGCACGCCTGCGTTTTTTCTGAGGCAGTAGAATTAGGTCCAGCTTCAATGCGTGTCGCGCCGAGCCTTAAGCGCGTACGGCGAAGCGCTTGTTGAAAGTCCACAGGCCCAGCGCGAAGGCGAGCATCAGGAGGCCGCCGACGAGGACCGACACCGGCTCCAATCCGAGCCGCTCGAACCATTGCGTGTAGAAGTGGATGGCCCCGAACACCGCGGTGATATTGACCACCCATCGCCTGTTCTCCCGAACGCCCCAGATGCCGACCCCGATGAGCACAACCGCCCAGCCGATGACGAAGGGCAGAGGTGGAAGCAGTTCCGGACTGTTGGAGAAATCGGTCAAAACATTCGGATCGCGGCGCAGCACCGAGCGGATGAGCAGTGAGTGATCGCCCCACAGCGAGCCGATCCAAAAGCCGAAATTGACCATGAAGACGGACGTTCGCGCCGCGATCAGCGCCAGGCGCTCGTAGTCCGCGGCGAGCGACTTCGAAAGATAATAGGTCCCGAGCGCAAGGAGACCGAATAGCACGATCGTGACCAACGGCTCGTAGATGGTGAGCGTATAGGTGGCGTCCCAGTAGCCGGCGCGGGCGCCGAGGCAGGCGGCGAGCGCGAACACCGCCGCGGCCATGAGCAAGCCCGATCGTGCGACGATCGCGGTTCCCGCAAGCGCGGCCGTGACGAGGAGCTTCGCGGCAAGCGAGCCCTCGCCGAGGGCGTACACGCTGCCGCAAAACAACAGCGCGCCGATCACGAGACAGATTTGCGCCAGCAGGCTCCATTGCTCCTTGCCCAGTAGCGTCAATACAAGTCCGATCGCGGATAAGACGAGACCAAGGACGATCACGGTCAGGAGCGTCGGCAACAGTGCCAACGTTCCCCCGCTCACCGCGATAACGCCGAAGCCGACGAGGATGTTGATGGCCAACGAGCTGGTATCATCGGCCGCCAATGCACGCAGCCGCTCGGCCTCGACCGGTGTGAGCTTGCCTTCTTCCAGAAGCTTGGAGAGATCGAGCGTGATTTTCATGACAGCCTCCGGTCCGGCTGGGTGTTTGGACCAATTATACCAACGGCGCTAAACTCTTAACTTGTCATGCCCAGCCCGTGGGTCCGGCCTTTGGCCGGTCCGAATAGAAACGTTGTGCCGCGCATCCACATCTAAAAGGCGCAACCGGCACCACTATAAGGTCGTGACCAAATTACAACAGGGCACGGAAAAACGAAGTAAAGGCCTTCTTTCACGCTCGCATGCTGCGTGAAACGATGTAAAAATCAACAAACGTAGGAAGTCGTTCACTAGGGGCGCGTCATGAAGTATAATAGTAGTGTTGCTGGACTTGCGGTTTCAGCGCTGCTGTTGGCTGCGTCAGTGAATGCGGCCAGCGCGGCTGACATGGCGCTCAAGGCACCACCGGCTCCGCCTGTTGTTTACAACTGGACCGGTTTCTACCTGGGCATCGAGGGCGGTGCCGGTTGGGGCAGCGCCGAGGATACCGACTCAACCGGCTTCGACAGCGGTCGGTTTGCCGCGACGGGCGGGCTCGTCGGCGGCACGATCGGTTACAACTGGCAAATCAACAAGGTCGTGCTGGGCCTCGAAGGCGACGGCTCCGGCGCCTGGATCAGGGGAAGTACCACGGGCGCCCCCGAGTTCTGCGGCGGAGCCCCGTCATATTGCGAATCGGATCTTCAGGCGCTCGGCACGTTTCGTGCCCGCGCGGGCATCGCCATCGACAGGTTCTTGCCTTACGCGACCGGCGGTCTCGTCGTCGGCGCGTTGCACGGTCATGAGGGCGATGTGCTGGCCAATGGCGCGGTCGGCGATGGTACCACGACGGTGACCGGCTGGACCGTCGGCGGCGGTATCGAGGCGGCCATCAATCCGAACTGGTCGGCGAAAATCGAATATCTTCACGTCGACCTCGGCAATGCCGCGATCTTCAACGATGTCATTCCGTCGATCGGCGGCGCGGTCGTCGCTCAGAATGTCAGGTACACCACCGAAATTCTCCGCTTCGGCTTGAACTACAAGTTCAATTGGGGCGGTCCGCTGGCCGCGAAATATTGATCGACCAGCGGCATCGGTTCCGCCGCGTGCAACTATCGCAGGGCGGTCGAGGCGACCAAACTCGGACGATCGCAAGATCGTGATCGCCGACATTTCCGGCAAAGGTCGCAATCTAATCATCCAGTTTATCTCTTTGTAACAGGAACGGATTTACCGTGCGCGGACGCGCGTGGCGGGCGGCGATCAGGCCACCGATCCGGCGCCCGGCGCATGCATCGGGCCGGCGACATGTGCGAAATCGCGCCGGAAAAACGTCCAAACGGTTCCAAACAGTGAGGAACAGATGTCGATCAAATCAGCCGTCGTGGCCGCGGCGGCGACGTGCCTTGTCACGTCGTCGGTGGCGCTCGCCTGCTCACGCGTAACTTTGATCGGCGGCGACAACATCGTCGTCACCGGGCGCACGCTCGACTGGATGCAGCCGATGGATACCAACCTTTGGGCGCTGCCGGCCGGACTTCGTCATAACGGCGCTGTCGCGGTGAATCCGCTGATCTGGACCTCGAAATACGGCAGTCTCGTTGCCGGCGCCTATGACCAGGCTTCGATCGACGGCATGAACGAGGCCGGTCTCGTCGCCAACACGCTTTATCTGTCGGTCATGGACCCCGGTCCGCGCGATCCCCGCCGTCCCGGTCTCTCGGTCGCGGCCTGGGCGCAATATTTGCTCGACAACTTCGCGACGGTCGACGAGGCGGTCGCGGCGCTCGGCAAAAGCGACATGCAGGTCTTGGTGACGGTGCTTCCCGACGGCGAAAAGGGAGTCGGGCATCTGGCGATCTCCGATCCGTCCGGCGACTCGGCGATCTTCGAATACATCGGCGGCAAGCTGGTCATTCATCACGATCGCAAATACAGCGTCATGACCAACGAGCCGTCGTTCGATCAGCAACTTGCGCTGACGGCGTATTGGGGCGACATCGGCGGCGCCGCTTTCCTGCCGGGGACCAGCCGGCCGGCGGATCGCTTCGTCCGCGCCTCCTATTACCTCGCGCAAGCGCCGCAGACGACGTCGGTACGCACGTCGATCGCGACGATATTCAGCATCATGCGGGATGTGTCGGTGCCGCTCGGCAATTCGACGCCCGGACGCCCTAACGTGGCATCCACATGGTGGCGGTCGGCCGCGGATCAGACCCATCGCACCTATTATTTCGATGCCACCGAAAGCCCGAACGTGTTCTGGGTGTCGCTCGACAAGCCGAATCTGAAGCAGGGCGCGCCGGTCATGAAGCTCGATCTGCAGGGCAATCCTATTTTCGCCGGCGAAGTGTCGGCGGAATTCAAGCCCGCAAAGCAGTTCGATTTTCTCCTCGCGACTGGATCGTAGCGGCGACGCCGGGCGACCAGACCCGCCGTCACCCGCGCCCCGACTGCGCGCGCACCAACTTGATGATCGCCGAGAATCGGCGCCGGCGTAGCCGTGTTGCGCGAACAGATCGTAGATCCGCTCGGCGTGGGCGCCGAGCGCGGCCGATTGGGCGCGTTCGAGATCCTTGAGCATGAGCGTGGCGGCGAAGCCGGGCTTGTAGTCGTTGTTGGCAGGGCTTGCCGGCACCGGGCCGGGGACCGGGCGATAGCTCGTCGGCGACCAGCATTGGCCGGAGGACGCGGAGGCGACCTCGCACAAGGCCTGGTGCGACAGGCGGGAGTAAAGCCAGGATCGGCTGATACCCAATAGCTTATGTTTCCTCTTCAAAGCTTGCGGACCCAAGTCGGACACAAGGCCAGGTCCGTAATGGGCCATGAGCGACGCTTTGCAATGCAGCAATGGAGGAGGCATTTCGTCATGCGACGACTATAGTCGGCCACCGAGCTATGATTTCAGGCGTTCCACCTTCCTCACATCGGAGCGGGCATGATGTCATCGGGAATGATCCAAATGGCATTCGACATTGAGGGCGGCGCTTCATATCCCTGAACGGGATGGGTAGTAATCAGCATTGTCAGCGCAGCGTGCCGATTTGACGCGGTGTGCTGGATTTCGCCGACGGTGCCACTACGACCTGCGCGACAGGACCGAACCGTGCCGATATGCCACTGAATTCGGGGTTCGCATGCGAAGCGGGATGAGGGTTTTGTCGTACCGTCCGGAAATAGACATCCTCCGGGCCATAGCAGTCCTCTTTGTCATCGCAGCTCACTTGGAGCTGCGCAACATGGCCGGTGGCTATACCGGCGTAGACATTTTTTTCGTCATCTCGGGATTTCTGATCACGCGACAGGTGTGTCAGGGGATCGAGTCTGGCGATTTCTCATTCGCCGGTTTCTACGAGCGTAGAATTCGTCGAATCATTCCCACCTTATATGCGCTCATTTTTTGCCTCGACATTATTGTCAGCCGCGATTTTACTTCCCAGTGAATTGGAAGAATTCAGCAAGAGCGCGTTATCCACCGTGGTGTTCGGCTCAAATATATTTTTCTGGCGGGCAGCGGGATATTTCGCAAAGCCAGCACTGGAAATGCCACTTCTGCACACGTGGTCCCTCGGTGTCGAGGAACAATTCTACATTATATTTCCATTTGCGACATTCGCTCTTGCCAGCTTTGGAAAGATCCGTTGGGCTCCTTGGTTCGCAATAGGGGTTGTCGCTTCGTTCGGACTAAATATCTGGAACGTCAGCCACTACCCGGAGGCTGCATTCTATTTACCCGCCGGGCGAGCGTGGGAATTTCTCATCGGGTCGATCCTCGCCGTCGGTCGTCCGCCTCTCATTACGCGTGACCTACACAAAGCGGGGATGATTATTGCTGGGCTGTTGCTAATTACTTTGCCAGTCGTTCTATTTGACGAGTCGACACCTTTCCCCGGGTTAGCGGCAGTGCCTTCATGTCTAGGAGCCGCGTTGTTCATTTGGGGACATTCTGATTCGAATAATAAGACCCTCGGTCTGCCGATATTCAAGATTCCGGTGTTCTTCGGTACAATTTCATATTCTTTGTATTTATGGCATAGGCCAGTTATTGCTTTTTATAGGAAATATCATGGGCTTTCTGCACAAGCGCAAATTACGAACGTTGAGAAGACCATCTTGTTCGTCGCGATGGTCGGTCTGGCCTATGGCTCCTTTCGCTTTATTGAGCAGCCGGTACGGAACCGCGTATTCATCTCGACGCGGGTCGCTCTGCTCGCGGCGACTGAATTGGCGTCCATTTGCATTGCAGCGCTAGCGACTGTCGGCGTTCTTTCTCATGGGTTTCCAAGTCGGGTAGATTCCAAAATCGCCGCCATCGAAAAATATCTCGATTATGCCTCTGAGCCCTATTTCCGGGCGCACCGTTGCTTTCTCTCGCGAGAGGACAGCTTTTCCGATCTCCATGATGAATGTACGCTTATTGATCCAAAAAAGCATAACATACTGATTTGGGGTGACAGCGCAGCGGCCCAATATGTCTATGGGTTCGAAGCGACGGCGGAGCAGTACGGTTGGCAAATTTTACAGGCCACTGAAGCGGGTTGCCCGCCGATCCTTGGAGTTGGTCCCAAGCTTCTGCCAAATTGCCAAGCATTTAACGGTAGCGTCGAAGCCCTCATTGAGCGGAAGCGGCCCGACGCGTTGGTCCTTTCGGCTCACTGGCATAAAAATGAACAATCGTATCTGTTTGAAGCGCTCGAAATCCTCGTTCGTCAGGGCGTTCCAGTGTTCGTATTGGGGCCTCCAATCGAATATATCGATCGGCTCCCCTATTTGCTTGCTCAATTCGCGGCAAGTGGGCGCGAACACGTTAGATCGCGTGCTTACTTAGACAAGGAAATATTTGAAATCGAAGCTCAGATGCAGGATCCCATAGCCCGCATGTCGGGAGTGACATTCATCTCGATCTTGACAAATGTATGTTCGCCCGTTGAGTGCCCGCCACTCGTCGATGGTATGGTCCCCGTACAATTCGATCGTTTCCACCTCACTGCGCCAGGCTCCGCATTTATTGCGAGAAAGATTGCTCCCATCATCGCGGCGCGGCTTCCGCCAAAATCATTTGATTGACATGCCGGCGAGCAATGCTCGGCGTCGCGGTGAAATGCGGTCCTGCCGCATGATTTGAAATCACGTGGTGTAAACGCTCCGAGCGAGTTCGGCGGCGTGGCGCGTGATTGGACAGCCGGTCGGTCAGCGCCCCAAGTGCCCGCGCACAAGCTTGATGATCGCGGAGAAATCCGCGGCGGCGTGCCCTTCCTGCGCGAACCGATCGTAGATCCGCTCGGCTTGGGCGCCGAGCGCGGTGTCGGCGCCAGCGGCCTTCGCGGCGGCTTGGGCGAGTTTGAGATCTTTGAGCATGAGCGCGGCGGCGAAGCCGGGCTTGTAGTCGTTGTTGGCGGGGCTCGCGGGCACCGGGCCGGGCACCGGGCAATAGCTCGTCAGCGACCAGCATTGGCCTGAGGACGCGGAGGCGACCTCGAACAAGGCCTGGTGCGAGAGGCCGAGCTTTTCGCCGAGCACGAACGCCTCGCTCACCGCGATCATGGAAATGCCGAGGATCATGTTGTTGCAGATTTTCGCTGCCTGGCCGTTGCCGGCCTCGCCGCAATGCACGACGCGCTTGCCCATGCGCTCGAGCACCGGCTTGCCGTGGGCGAAGGCCGCCGCCGAGCCGCCGACCATGAAGGTGAGCGTCGCCGCCTTGGCGCCGCCGACGCCACCTGAGACCGGCGCGTCGAGCGTGGCAATGCCGCGCGCGGCGGCAAGCGCGTGCGCCTTGCGCGCGCTCTCGACATCGATGGTCGAGCAATCGATGAACAGCGTGCCCTGCCGCGCATGCGGCACAATATCGTTCCACACCGACACCACGTGCTCGCCGGCCGGCAGCATGGTGATGACGATGTCGGCGTTCTCAACCGTCGCCCGGGCGTTGGCGACGATCTGCACGCCGTCGCGCGCCGAAGCCTCACGCGAGGCCTCGACGACGTCGAATCCGTGGACGCGCTCGCCGGCTTTGACCAGGTTGGCGGCCATCGGCCCGCCCATGTTGCCGAGACCGATGAATCCGATGTTGGACATATGGCGAATCCTTTTCAGTCGTTCTTTTTGTGGGGTCAAAACGTCAGATCGCCGTCGCGGCGCCGCTGGAAGTGGCGCTCGACGATGTCGGCGGTGACGCCGGCGAGCGTTTCGGGGCGCCAGCGCGGATTGCGGTCCTTGTCGACGATGGTGGCGCGGATGCCCTCGATGAAGTCGTGTCCGGCGATGCAGGCGAGCGCGATGCGGTAGTCCTGCTGGAAGCTTTGCTCCAGCCGCTCGAATGAGCGCGCGTCGCGGATGTTGCGCAGCGTGACCTTGAGCGCGGTCGGCGACTTTGTGCGCATGGTCGCCAGCGCGGCGCGGGCTTCTTCTTCCGGCCGCTGCTCGATCCGCGCGACAATATCCTCGACGGTGGTGGCGGCAAAGCAAGCGTCGATCCACGCCCGCGCGGCGGCGAGCTTTCCAGGGGCTGGCGGTACGGAAATCTCGCTCAGGCGCGCTGTGACCTCGCCGGCACCGCGGCAGTTCGCGAGCGCACCGGGAAGTTCGGATATCCTGGTCGCCGGAATATGGATGTCGGCAAGGCCGGCGTGGATCGCGTCGTCCCCGTTCATCCGCTCGCCGGTCAAGGCGAGATAGGTCCCGACAAAGCCGGGCGCGCGCGCCAACAGGAACGACACCCCGACGTCGGGAAAGAATCCGATACTCACTTCCGGCATGGCGACCGACGAGCGCTCGGTGACGACGCGATACGCGGCGTGCGCCGCGATGCCGACACCGCCGCCCATCACCACGCCATCCATCACCGCGACGATCGGTTTAGGGTAGTGCGCGATCAGAAGGTCGAGCCGGTATTCGTCGGCCCAGAATTTTTCCGGAAAGCGCGTGCCGGCCTTCGCCGCATCGTAAAGCCCGCGCAAATCGCCGCCGGCGCACAGTGCGCGGTCGCCGGCGCCGTCGATCATGACCGCACCGACGGCGGGATCGGACGCCCAGGCCGAGAGGCGCTCGGTCATCGTTGTGGCCATGCCGAGCGTCAGCGCATTGAGCGCTTTCGGCCGGTTCAAGGTGAGCCGCCGCAGCGCACCCTCGGCGCCGACGAGGACCTCTTGGGTCTGCACCACACTTTCCGTCATCGCCCGACCAAACCCCGCGCGACGATGAGGCGCATGATCTCGTTGGTGCCTTCCAGGATCTGGTGGACGCGCAGATCGCGCACGATCTTCTCGATGCCGTATTCCGCCAGATAGCCGTAGCCGCCGTGCAGCTGCAGCGCCTGGTTGGCGACGTCGAAGCAGGTATCGGTGACGAAGCGCTTGGCCATGGCGCACAATTGCGTGGCGTCGGCGTCCTTGCGGTCGAGCGCCGCGGCGGCGCGCCACAACAAGGTGCGCGAGGCCTCGAGCCCGGTCGCCATGTCGGCGAGGCGGAATTGCAGCGCCTGAAACTCGTCGAGGCGTTTGCCGAACGCGCGGCGCTCTTTCATGTAGGCGAGCGCCTTGTCGAGCGCGGCCTGGGCGCCGCCGAGCGAGCAGGCGGCGATGTTGAGCCGGCCGCCGTCGAGCCCGGCCATGGCGATCTTGAAGCCGACGCCTTCCGGCCCGAGCCGGTTCGCCGCCGGCACGCGCGCATTCTCAAAAATCACCGCGCGGGTCGGCTGCGCGTTCCAGCCCATCTTGCGCTCGTTGGCGCCGAGCGCGATGCCGGCGGTCGTGCCCGGCACGATGAAGGTCGAAATGCCGGCCGGTCCGTCGCCGCCGGTGCGCGCCATCACCAGATAAAGGTCGCCGGCGCCGGCGCCCGAGATGAATTGCTTCTGGCCGTTGAGCACATAATCGTCGCCGTCGCGCACCGCGCGCGTCGTCAGCGCTGCGGCATCGGAGCCCGCGCCGGGCTCGGTCAGGCAATAGCTCGCCAGATAGTCCATGGTGCAGAACTTCGGCAGCCATGTCCGGCGCTGCTCGTCGGAGCCGTAGGCGTCGATCATCCACGCCGCCATGTTGTGGATCGACATATAGGCGGCGACCGTCGGGCAGCCGGTCGCCAAGGCTTCGAAGATCAATGCCGCGTCGAACCGCGACAACCCGGAACCGCCGACGTCTTCGGCGATGTAGACGCCGCCCATGCCGAGTTCCGCGGCTTTGCGCATTTCCGCGACGGGAAAGTGCCTGGCCTCGTCCCAGGCGAGCGCGTTCGGCGCGAAATGCTCGGCGGCGAAGGCGCGGGCCATGTCGCGAATGGCGGCTTGCTCCTCGTTGAGGGCAAACTGCGGCGAGGGGACCGGGGAAGCGTCGAGCATGGGAGGCCGCGAATGGTTTATCCAACGCGCGGATGATCGCTTATGTCCAGGATAAAATCCAGGTTCGACATGGCGCGCAGCAAGCTCAGATCGCGTCGTCCTGCCGCGGCTTCCTTGTGTTGCCAAATCTGCGTGACGGCCAATCTTCGCCTGACGTCAACGCAGGGATTGGGTGACAGGAGGTGCGGGTGCCGCAGCCTTTTGTATTTCCGGGTTCTGCAGCGTCGCCTCTATAATGGCAAGAACGAATTCATAGAAACGCGCGTCCCCGCTTTTTTCTCGCGTCGCCTCGTTGTCGCTTTCGGACACCCGGGGATAGGCGTAGACCGTGTACCCGTTCGCACTGCCGATCCGCCTTGAATTTTGCCGAGGTTCTGCCCCATCCTTCAAAACGTCGAGCCAATCGATGTACCTGCTTGTATCATTGGGCATCAGATCGCGGTTGAGAACCACCTCGACAATTTCCTGGCGATCTTCCCTATACGTCTGGAAATCATCCGAAACCAGGTTCGGGTAGATTCGCGTGTTGTTGGTAAAGTTCTTCTGAAATTTCCTGTTGGGATAGGCGCACAGGACACAGCCAGGCGAGTTGAGGAAGGCAGGATCCGGATTCGGGCCAATCGAAGTCCAAAACCGATGCTCGGGCCCTGGGTGGTCGCATCGCTCCGCCCGAACGTACGTACAGGACCGGGCGGGCTTGTCGTTAGGCAATTTGTCCGTAGAGGACTTGTCGGTAGATGATTTGTCGGAAGTGGACTTGTTGATACAGGGCTTGTCCTTGTCGGTCGGGGACTCGCGCGTAGCGGGCGCGCGGTGAGGGGGCGCGGGCGATCTCTCGGACTTCAATGCGTCGGCTAAGGCTTTAAGATCGCTATTTTGAGTATCCGTCTTCTCCGGCTTTTGAGGAATCGGGTAGGAGCAAACCAGATCATATTGGCTGATGTAGCCGGTGGCGTATTGATACAGGAGCCGCAGCCGCCGCAATTGCTCCGGGTCCTGCACCGGATTGACGACCCAATCTTGGGTCGTTGCGGCCGTTCCGCTGACACTGGCGCTCGCGTTCGACACGTTGTTGGTATTGATTCGCGTCAGCGTGTTCGTTGATCCGGTGACGATCTGCGACGTCGAGCTGAGCGCGGAATTCAACGGGCTTGCGATAGACGGCGTGACCGAAAGAGTGGCGCTCACCTGTCCGTTGACGATCTGCACTTGTGCCGGCAGGGCAAATTCATTGTCCTTTATCTTGGTCAGATTGAAGACGATTTGACGAACTATCAAATCGTCCACTGTCGCCGCCAGGTCCAGCGTATTCGAGTTGAGTAGCGGCGCCGCGCAACCCACCAATGCGCAGGCCACGATGGCGATCAGGAAGCCGATTGCTTTGAAACGCGTCATTTACGTCCCGCCGCAACAAGCCGACGTCCTTCAGCCGGTATTCTCTTCGATGCCCCCAAACTGGCGCAGGCTCATACGCGCCCGTCGTCAGCGTTCTTACAATCATAGCACGAGTCGCACATAGATACCACTACAGCGGTAGCGGGAAGCGGGCGAGGTTGGGTCGCGTGGACAGCGAACGAGCGGCGCGGCAATCAGATTATTTTTCGTCGCAACGGCAAGCGGCGACCGCGTTAGAATGATTGGATATTGCCTTGAAGACTTCGGCACAGAATTTCGTCGCGCCTCGCGGCGTCACGAGGGGCGACCGGCACGAGGGCTCGAGCCTGGCAAGTTTCCATGTCGCGAATGGCGGCTTGCTCCTCGTTGAGGGCAAACTGCGGCGATGAAACGGCGGACTGATCAAGCATGAAAGCGTGCCGCGCCGAATTGCTGATGGATGTTGCGCCTGCTCTTGGATCTATTCTCTTGGATGTATTGTTAGAATTTATTTTTACCCTTGATCGAGCCCAGGCGTGGCCGAGCCGAAAGTCTAGGTTTGCGAAGGGGAAATGGCATTGTCGTTTTCGCGCAGCAATGCGAGACTTCGCGCCGCTCGTGAGCGAAATAGACAAACGCCAATGGGTAACGCTAGAGAGGGTGACGTATTGCCGGGTTTCGGTGCCGCTGCGCGGGGAGGGCGCATGGTATCGCCGCATTTGATTTTGCACTGCAACAAAAACGCCAGCGGCGACAGCGCGAGCGATGCGGGCGCGTCGCTGGCGCGAACCTGTTGGTAGTGGCCGGAGCGAGCCCGTGCAGTCATCCGAATTCGCCCTCAATACCGTCCCCAAGCTGTTGATCCACAATGCCGCCACCATCGGCCGGCGGCCGGCGATGCGGCACAAGGACCTCGGCATCTGGCGGGCCTGGACCTGGGCGGCCATGCTCGATGAAGTCCGCGCCTTTTCGATCGGTTTGGCCGAGCTCGGCATCGAACGCGGCGACAAGTTCGCCATTATCGGCGGCAACCGGCCGCGGCTCTATTGGGCGATCTGCGCCGGCCAGGCGCTCGGCGCCGTGCCGGTCCCGATCTATGCCGACGCGGTGGCCGACGAGATGGCCTACGTGCTCGGCCATGCCGAAGTGAAGCTCGCGGTCGCCGAGGATCAGGAGCAGGTCGACAAGATCATCGCCATCTCCGACCGGCTGCCGCAGCTGACGCGGGTCATCTATGACGAGCCGCGCGGCCTGCAGGACTATGACCACACGCGTTTGATCTCGTTCGCAGACGTGCAACGGCTCGGCCGCAAGAAGCTTGCGAACGACCGCACCTGCCTGCAGCAATGGGAGGCCGGCGTCGCCGCCGGCAAGGGCAGCGATCTCGCCGTCATCCTTTACACCTCGGGAACCACCGGGCGTTCCAAGGGGGTGATGCTCACCTACGACAACACCATCATCTCGGCGCGCAACGCCAACGCCTTCGACCGCCTCGACCAGAACGAGGAGGTGATTGCGTATCTGCCGCTCGCCTGGATCGGCGACCACATCTTTTCTTACGTGCAGTCCTATGCGGCGGGGTATTGCGTCAATTGTCCGGAGACGCCCGACACCGTGCTCGACGACCGGCGCGAGATCGGCACCACCTACGCCTTCGCGCCGCCGCGGGTCTACGAGAACCTGTTGACGCTGACGATGGTGCGGATGGCGGACGCCGGCCCGCTCCAGCGCAAGATGTTCGATTTCTTCATTTCCTTCGCGCGGCGCTGGGGCGAGAAGATTCTCGATGGCGAACCGGTGCCGCTCCACGCGCGCCTGATCTACGGGCTCGGCGAATTCCTGGTCTACGGCCCGCTCAAGAACCGCTTCGGGCTCTCGCGCATCCGCGTCGGCTATACCGCCGGCGAGGCGATCGGCCCGGAAATCTTCCGCTTCTACCGCGCGCTCGGCATCAATCTGAAACAGCTCTACGGCCAGACCGAAGCGTCGGTCTACGTCACCGCGCAGCCGGACGGCGAGATCGACGCCGAGACCGTCGGCAGGGCATCGCCCGACGTCGAGCTCAAGATTTCCGAAACGGGCGAAGTGCTGTTCCGCTCGCCCGGCGTCTTTGTCGGCTACTACAAGGATCCGGAAAAGACCGCCGAGGTGCGCACGCCGGACGGGTGGGTGCACACCGGCGACGCCGGCTTCTTCGACGCCAAGACCGGGCATCTGAAGATCATCGACCGCGCCAAGGACGTCGGTCGGCTCGAGGACGGCACGCTGTTCGCGCCGAAATACATCGAGAACAAGCTCAAATTCTATCCGAACGTCCGCGAGGCCGTCGCGGTCGGCGACGGTCGCGATTTCGTTTGCGCCATGGTCAATATCGACCTCACCGCGGTGAGCAGCTGGGCGGAGCGCAACAACGTCGTCTACGGCTCGTACCAGGAACTCGCCGGCCATCCTCTGGTCTACGACATGATCGCGCGGCACGTCGACGAGGTGAACAAATCCCTGTCGCAGGAAGAGATCATGGCCGGCGCGCAGATCCGGCGCTTCCTGGTGCTGCCGAAAGAACTCGACGCCGATGACGGCGAACTGACGCGGACGCAGAAGGTCCGGCGCGGCTTCATCGCCGATCGCTACGCCTCGCTGATCGACGGCCTTTATTCCGGGGCGAGCGAAGCCGACATCTCGACCGAGATCACATTCGACGACGGCCGCAAGGGCATCATTTCCGCGCGCGTCGCGATCCGCGACATGCGGCCTTACCCGGCGCCCGCCGCGGCGGTCGCGACCGGACGCGCCGCATGAGGGCGCCGTCCGCCACGGAGACGCGCGGCGAGGTGTTGCTCGCCGTCGACGACGTGTCGCTGTCGTTCGGCGGCGTGCGCGCACTGACTTCGGTGTCGTTCGATATCCGCAAGGGCGAAATTCTCGCCATCATCGGGCCGAACGGCGCCGGCAAGACCTCGATGCTCAACGTCATCAACGGTTTCTATCAGCCACAGTCCGGCCGCATCACCTTCAAGGGCAAGGCGCGCACGGCGATGCGGCCTTACGCCGCGGCGCACGGCGGCATCGCCCGCACGTTCCAGAATCTCGCGCTGTTTCGGGGCATGACGACGCTCGACAACATCATGGCCGGCCGCACCCTGAAAATGCGGCGCGGCTTCTTCTGGCAGCTCATTCGCCACGGTCCGGCGATGACGGAAGAGATCAAGCATCGGCAGTTCGTCGAGGAGATCATCGACTTTCTGCAGATCGCGGCGATCCGCAAGATTCCGGTCGGCCGGCTCGCCTACGGCCTGCAGAAGCGCGTCGAGCTCGGCCGCGCGCTCGCCATGGAGCCCGACCTCCTGCTGCTCGACGAGCCGATGGCCGGCATGAACCTCGAGGAGAAGGAGGACATGTCGCGCTTCATCCTCGACGTCAATCAGCAATACGGCACGACGATCGCGCTGATCGAACACGACATCGGCGTGGTCATGGACTTGTCCGACCGCGTCGTCGTGCTCGATTACGGCCGCAAGATCGCGGACGGCACGCCCGACGAGGTCAAGCGCGACGAAAACGTGATCCGCGCCTATCTCGGCGAGCCGCACGCATGAGCGCGCTGCTGGGACAACACGGGGGTCGGGGAAAGCCGTCGATCGCAACGGCTGCAAAGAGTTCCGAACAATTGAGGGTGTCAAGGGCGAAGCCGCTTCGCGGCGCCGAAGGCGCCCTTGACACCCTCAATTGTTCGGAAAGGTGGCAACCGTTGCGATCGACGGCGCCAAGCGATCAACGCGGGAAGAGGGTCAAAGCAGGCGAATTAATATGGTTTGATTCCAGCTTGGATTTTAGCTTTCCCGCGCCCGGAGCACGATGATGGATCTCCTCTACAAAGTCTTCGTCGATCCGTTCGTGCAGATGGGCGCGGCGCCGGACCTTTTGGTGCAGACGCTGTGGGACGGCCTCGTGGGCGGCGTCCTTTACGCCCTGATCGCGCTCGGCTTCGTGCTGATCTTCAAGGCGTCCGGCGTGTTCAACTTCGCGCAGGGCATCATGGTGGTGTTTGCGGCGCTCACCCTGGTCGGGCTCCACGAGCACGGCGTGCCGGCCTTCGTGGCGCTCGGCTTGACCGTGGTCGTCATGTTCGTCCTCGCCTATGGGGTCGAGCGACTGATGCTGCGGCCGCTGGTCAACCAGCCGGACACTATACTATTCATGGCCACGTTCGGCCTGACCTATTTTCTGATCGGCTTCGGCCAGCTGGTGTTCGGCGGCAATCCCAAGGTGATGATCACCAAGGATCTTCTGCTGCCGAGCGGCGCCGTCGAATTCAAAGGGCTTGGCGGTTTCGTGTCGCTGCAGAAGATCGACATCGCCGCGGTGATCATCGCCTCGGTGATGGTGGCGGTGCTGGCGGTGTTCTTCCAGCGCACGCGGATCGGCCGGGCGCTGCGGGCCGTGGCCGACAGTCATCAGGCGGCGCTGTCGGTCGGCATCTCGCTCGAGCAGATCTGGGTGATCGTGTGGTTCGCCGCCGGCGTCGTGGCGCTGGCCACGGGCATCATGTGGGGGGCGCGTTCGGAGGTGTCGTTTTCGCTGCAGATCATCGCGCTCAAGGCGCTGCCGGTCCTGATCCTCGGCGGCCTCACCTCGATTCCCGGCGCCATCGTCGGCGGGCTCATCATCGGCATCGGCGAGAAGCTCGGCGAGTTCTATTGGGGGCCGCTGCTCGGCGGCGGCATCGAAAGCTGGCTCGCCTACGTCATTGCGCTCGGCTTTCTGGTGTTCCGGCCGCAAGGCCTGTTCGGCGAACGCATCATCGAGCGGATTTGACGGGACGGGTTTGACGCATGCTTTATCGCGAGGCCGGCCAGTACAAGACGAGCTACGCCGCCGACATGGCGGTGTTTCCGATCCTGCAGGATCGGATCGGCATCGCGGCGATCCTGTTCGTCGCCTTCGTCGTCATCCCGCTCGCCGGCAACGACTTCCTGATCAACGCGGTGATGATCCCGTTCCTGATCTTCGCCCTCGCCACGATCGGGCTCAACCTTTTGACCGGTTATACCGGGCTGCTGTCGCTCGGCACCGGGGCGTTCATGGGCGTCGGCGCCTATGCCTGTTTCAAGCTGACCACCAGCTTCCCGCAGGTCAACGTCATCGTCTGGATCCTGGCGTCGGGGTTGTTCTCCGCCGCGGTCGGCGTGCTGTTCGGCCTGCCGTCGTTGCGCATCAAGGGGTTCTATCTCGCGGTGGCGACGCTCGCGGCGCAATTCTTCCTGGAGTGGTGCTTCATCCGCATTCCGTGGCTGACGAATTACAGCGTCTCGGGCTCGATCGAAGTGCCGTTGCGCACGCTTGCCGGCATTCCGGTGACCGGTCCGACCGCGACGCCGGTGACGCGCTATCTGTTCGTGCTCGCCATCGTCGTCGTCATGACCTGGATCGCTTCGAACCTCGTCCACGGTCGCATCGGCCGCATGTGGATGGCGGTGCGCGACATGGACATCGCGGCGGAGCTGATCGGCATAAGGCTCCTGCGCACCAAGCTGCTCGCCTTTGCGGTCTCGTCGTTCTATTGCGGCGTCGCCGGCGCGATGATGGTGTTTCTCTGGTACGGCGGCGCCGAGGCCGACGTGTTCGCCATCGACCAGAGCTTTCTGGTATTGTTCATGGTGATCATCGGCGGGCTCGGCACGCTGATCGGCTCGTTCTTCGGCGCGGCGCTGATCTACATCCTGCCGATCGCGCTGCGGGCGATCCCCGAGGCGTTCGGGCTGCCGCTGCGTCCGGCGACGGCCGAACAGCTCACCTTCGTGATCGTCGGGGTGATGATCATCGTGTTCCTGGTGGTCGAACCCAACGGGCTCGCGCGGCTCTGGCAGATCGGAAAACAGAAACTGAGGGTGTGGCCCTTTCCGTACTGATGGTGCACACTCCGCTCAAATACCGCGCCGGCAAGGGAGCCGGCCGGGTTCCCTCGGTCCCGCTGACGAGATCGAGGGCATGCGAAACGCGGCGGTTCGATGCCGGCGCGCACAAAGGGAGAAACGGCCATGAACTTGAAGTATCTCGCGCTCGGCCTGGCGTTGGTGACGGCGGCTCCGGCCGCGGTCACGGCGGCGCAGGCGGAAGACGGCATCTTCGTTCCGTTCTTCACCTACCGTACCGGCCCGTTCGCCGGGTCCGGTATCCCCATCGCCAACGGCATGGTGGATTATCTCAACATGCTGAACGAGCGCGATGGCGGCATCGGCGGCGTCAAGCTCCTCATCGAGGAGTGCGAGACCGGCTACGACACCAAGAAAGGCGTCGAGTGCTACGAGTCGGTGAAGGGACGCCACCCCGCGGTCATCAATCCTTATTCGACCGGCATCACGCTGCAGCTCATTCCCAAGGCGGCAGTCGACCAGATTCCAATTCTGTCGATGGCCTACGGCCTGTCGGCTTCCGCGGACGGCAATCTGTTCCCATGGATCTTCAATCCGCCCGCGACCTATTGGGACGGCGCCTCGGCCTTTATCCGCTATGTCGCCGATACCGAGGGCGGCTTCGACAAGCTCAAGGGCAAGACGATCGGCCTCGTCCATCTCGACGCGCCTTACGGCAAGGAGCCGATCCCGCTGTTGGAAGCCTTGGCCAAGGATTATGGCTTCACGCTCAAACTTTATCCGGTTCCGGTCAAGGAAATGCAGAACCAGACCTCGCTCTGGCTCAATATCCGGCGCGACCGGCCCGACTGGATCTACATGCAGGGCTTCGGCGCCATGAACCCGACTGCGGTCCAGGAAGCGAGCAAGATCGGCTTCCCGATGAATCGCTTCGTCGGCAACTGGTGGGCGGGGAGCGATGACGACGCGCGCCCGACCGGCGCCGAGGCCAAGGGCTATACCTCGCTCGACCTCAATGCCGTCGGCACCAATTTCCCGGCGATCCAGGACATCCTCAAATACGTCGTCGACAAGGGCAAGAGCCAGGTCGCCTCGAAGGACAAGGTCGGCGAGAATTTCTATAACCGCGCCGTCTTCAACTCGGTGATCATCGCCGAAGCGATCCGCACCGCGCAGAAGCTGACCAACAAGAAGATGGTCAGCGGCGAGGACGTGCGCCGCGGCTTCGAGTCGCTCGACATCACTCCGGCGCGGCTGAAGGAGCTGGGCCTCGAAGGCTTCGCCTCGCCGGTCAAGCTCTCCTGCTCCGACCACAATGGCCACGGCGGCATCTCGGTCGTCGTCTGGGACGGCGCCAAGTGGAACACCACCGTGCCCTCGATCGAGCCGATCAAGGACAAGGTGATGCCGCTGATCGACAGCGCCGCCGAGAGCTACGTGAAGGCCAACGCCGGCTGGCCGAAGCGCACGGAGCCGTGCGACAAATCGTCGTAGGCCGCACTTCCGCCCCCGCGAAGCGGGGGAGGGGGACCGCCCTGCGCAGCAGGGCGGTGGAGGGGCAACGGCCGTCGCGCATATTCGGCCGACTTCACCTGCTCCGGCACTGGCCCCCTCCACCACGCTTCGCGTGGTCTCCCTCCCCCGCTGTCGCGGGGGAGGAAAACGTTCGCCGCGCTTCGAGGAGCAAGGATGGCCGCCGTCAGTTCAGCACCCGCCGCCCCCGCCCCCGCGACCCAAAACATCCTCGCGGTCAACAACATCGAGGTGCTGTACGACCGCGTCATTCTCGTGCTCAAGGGCGTGTCGCTCAACGTGCCCGCGGGCGGCATCGTCGCCTTGCTCGGCGCCAATGGGGCCGGCAAGACCACCACGCTCAAGGCGATCTCCAATCTGCTGCATTCCGAGCGCGGCGAGGTGACCAAAGGCGCAATCCTGTTCGACGGCGCCGAGGTACACGGTTTGTCGCCGAACGAGGTGGTGCGGCGCGGCTGCATCCAGGTGATGCAGGGCCGCTACTGCTTCGGTCATCTCACCATCGAGGAAAATTTGCTCACCGGCGCCTTCACCCGGCGCGACGGCGGCGCCGCGATCCGCGCCGACCTTGAAAAGGTCTACGGCTATTTCCCGCGGCTGCGCGAACGCAAGAGTTCGATGGCCGGCTACACCTCCGGCGGCGAGCAGCAGATGTGCGCGATCGGCCGCGCGCTGATGTCGCGGCCCAAGCTCATTCTGCTCGACGAGCCGTCGATGGGGCTGGCGCCGCAGGTGGTGGAAGAGATTTTCACCATCATGAAGAGCCTCAATGACGGCGAGGGCGTGTCGTTCCTGCTCGCCGAGCAGAACACCAATCTGGCGCTCAAATACGCCGGCTACGGCTATATTTTGGAAAACGGCCGCATCGTGCTCGACGGCACCGCTACGGCGCTGCGCGAGAACGAGGACGTCAAGGAATTCTATCTCGGCATCGCCGAAGGCAAGCGCAAATCGTTCCGCGAAGGCAAGCACTATAAACGCCGCAAGCGCTGGCTGGCGTAAGCGTGCCCATCATAGGCGTTAAGCCGTGTTTCCCGGATGCAGTGCAGCACGAAGTGATGCACTGCATCCGGGATCGTCGCAAACACGGAGTTTCCGAAGGTCCCGGTTCTGCGGCGCATCATTTCGTGCTGCGCCGCGCCCGGGAAACGTACCTTAACCTAACGCTTATGAGCGTGCCCATCAAGCAAGGCGCGTCGTCACGAGCCCTCTCCCGTCCCCGGGAGAGGGCGGGGCGACGCGCGCCGTGCGCGCTTCGATCACCGAAACCCGACCTCGATCTTCACCCCCGGCGGCGGCGCCGACTCCTCCGGCACGAAGAAATCCGAGGCGAGTTTCTGCGTCGGGTCGACGCGGTAGTGCTCGAAGTCGGTGACGCCGTGCTCGGCGAGGAAACTGTCGTCGATCAGAAAACGCCCGGTCAGTTGACGCGCCGGCGTGGAGAACACGGCGTAGGCGGCGTCCGCCATGATCTCCGGCTTGCGCGAGGCCCGGATCACGGCGTCGCCGCCGAGCAGGTTCTGCACGGCGGCGGTGGCGATGACGGTGCGCGGCCACAGCGCGTTGACGGCGATGCCCTTGCCGCGCAGTTCGCCGGCGAGTCCCAGCACGACCTGGCTCATGCCGAACTTGGCGATGGTGTAGGCAGTGTGCGGCGCGAACCATTTTTCCTTCATGTCGAGCGGCGGCGAGATCATGAGGATGTGCGGGTTCGCGGCCTTGACGAGATGCGGGATCGCCCATTTCGAGACCACGAAGGTGCCGCGCGTGTTGATCTGGTGCATCAGGTCGAAGCGCTTCATGTCGGTATGGGTCACCGGCGTCAGCGAGATGGCGCTGGCGTTGTTGACGACGATGTCGATGCCGCCGAAATGCGCGGCGGCGTTGTCGATCGCTTCCTTGACGTTGGCCTCGTCGCGCACGTCGACCACGAGCGGCAGCGCCTTGCCGCCGGCGCGCTCGATCTCCTCGGCCGCGGTGTGGATCGTGCCGGCGAGCTTCGGGTGCGGCTCGGCGGTCTTTGCCGCGATCGCGATGTTGGCGCCGTCGCGGGCGGCACGCAGCCCGATCGCGAGACCGATGCCGCGCGAGGCGCCGGTGATGAACAGAGTTTTGCCTTTGAGCGACATGTGGGTCCTCGCTTCTTGCCTCGCTTCTTGCCTCACTTCTTGCGCGCCATGAAGGCCTGGAACGCGGCGCGCGCCTCGTCGGATTGCAGGAGCTTGGCGAAATGCGCCACCTCGGCGTCGATCCGCGCGGTGACCTCGTCGGTATTGCCGCGCATCAGCTCGCGCGTGGTCGCGAGGGCGCCGGGGGGCAGCGCGGCGATCTCCTGGGCCGCCTGCAGCGCGGCCGCGTCGAGCGCGCCGGGCTCGACCACGGTGTTGACGATGCCGGCGTCCTTCGCCTCGGCCGCGGTGAGCGGGCGGCCCATCGCCAGCAGCGAGAACGCGCGGGCGTGGCCCATGCGCTGCGGCGCCAAGAGGGTCGACGCCGCCTCGGGGATCAGCGCGAGCTTCAGGAACGGCGTCGAGAGCGTCGCGTCGGCGGCGGCGACGACGTGGTCGCAGTGAAACAGCATGGTGGTGCCGATGCCGATGGCGGCGCCGCCGACCGCGGCGACCAGCGGCGTGCGGCCTTGCGCCAGCGCCCGGAGAAAGTCGGTCGCGTGGGTGTCGAGCCCGCCGCCCATGGCGGCGGCGAGGAAGTCGCCGATGTCGTTGCCGGCACAGAAGGCGCCGGGCGCCCCGGCGATCATCACGCAGCGGATGGCGTCGGACGTGTCGGCTTCGCGCAGGGCCTGCGTCATCGCCGCGTACATCGCCGCCGTCAGCGCGTTCTTCTTCTCCGGACGGTTCATGCGGACGATGCGAACGCCGCCTTCATCCGTCACGACGACTGGATCGCTCATATCCTCCCCTTTTTCTCCCGTTTTTCTTCTCTTTTCGCTTCGCCCCGATTGCGGGGTTCAATCGGGAATGACGGCGGTCGCCTCGATCTCGACCTTGGCGCCATGCTCGATCAGCGCGGCGACCTCGACCGCCGTCATGGCCGGAAAGTGCCGCCCCATCAAGCCGCGATAGACCTCGCCGATGCTCTTGTACGCCGCCAGATATTCGCGCTTGTCCGTAACATACCACGTCATGCGCGCGATGTGCTCGGGTTTGCCGCCGGCCTCGGCGAGCACCGCGAGCACGTTGACGAGCGCCTGGCGCACCTGCTCGCTGAAATCGGTGCTGACGATGCGGGACTTTTCGTCCCAGCCGATCTGTCCGGCGATGAAGACGAGGCGGCCGCGCGCGGCGATGCCGTTGGAAAATCCCTGCGGCCTCGGCCAGGTCGGCGGCTGCAATATCTCGCTCATGGGATGCCTTTCTACTCGCCCGTTTGCGCCGGACGCGGTACGGGTCATTTGCACATTGTGGTCGATGGAAGAGCGGGGCGGTTATTTAGGAAAATTTCGTCTCCTTCAACAATTCCCGCGCCACGATCAATTGCTGCACTTCGCTGGCGCCTTCGTAAATGCGCAGCGCCCTGATCTCGCGATAGAGCTTCTCCACCGGCTCGCCGCTGACGACGCCGAGCCCGCCGAAGATCTGCACCGCGCCGTCGATGATTGTCTGAGCGCTTTCGGTCGCCGTTAATTTCGCCATCGCCGCCTCGCGGGTCACGGTCTTGCCCTGGTCGCGCAGCCAGGCGGCGCGGTAGGTCAGGAGGGCTGCGGCGTCGATCGCGGTCGCCATCTGGGCGAGCTTCGCCTGCGTGAGCTGAAAATCGGCGAGCTTCTGGTTGAACATGGTCCGCGTCGTCGCGCGCTCGAGCGCCTCGTCGAGCGCGCGGCGGGCGAAGCCGAGCGCCGCCGCGGCGACCGAGGTGCGGAAAATGTCGAGCGTGCGCATCGCCACCTTGAAGCCTTGTCCGGCGGGGCCGAGCAGGCGCGACGCCGGAACGCGGCAGGCGGTGAAGGAGAGCCGCGCCAAAGGGTGCGGCGCGATGACGTTGATGCGCTCGGCGACGGCAAATCCCGGCGTGCCGGCATCGACGACGAAGGCGGAGATGCCGCGGCTGCCGGGCGCTTCGCCGGTGCGCGCGAACACGACGTAGAAATCGGCGATGCCGCCATTGGAGATCCAGGTCTTCTCGCCGTCGAGCACATACCCGTCGCCGTCGCGGCGCGCGGCGCAGCCGAGCGCGGCGACGTCGGAGCCGGCGTCGGGTTCGGAGAGAGCGAACGCGGCGATGGCAGTGCCGGCCGCGACCCGGGGCAGATAGGCGCGCTTCTGCTCTTCGGTGCCGTAAAGGGTGATGGCGCCTGAGCCGAGCCCTTGCATGGCGAAAGCGAAATCGGCGAGCCCGGAATGCCGCGCCAGGGTTTCGCGGATCAGACAGATCGAACGGGTATCGATCGTGTCGTCGGCACCGTCATAGGCAACGCCGCCGACGGCGTAGCGAGGCCAGCCGCCTTCACCGAGCACGCTCACCAGCGCCCGGCATTCGGCGTCGACGTCGTCGTGGTGGCCGTCGGTGATGTTCTCGACCGCCCAGGCGTCGAGCTTCGCCGCCAGCCTGCGATGGCGGTCCTCGAAAAAAGGCCAGTCGAGATAGGTTTTGTCGCTCATGTTGTTCAACAACAGCTGGTAGGCAGGTGCGCGCTAATTCGGTTGTTAGTTCCCCTCGAACACCGGCTTCTGTTTCGCCACGAAGGCGTGATAGGCGCGATGGAAGTCTTGCGTCATCATGCATATCGCCTGCGCCTGCGCCTCGGCGTCGATGGCTTCGTCGACGCCCATCGCCCATTCCTGGTGCAGCATCCGCTTGGTGACGCCGTGGGCGAACGACGGCCCATTGGCCAGCTCGGCGGCGAGCTTGACGGCCTCGTTGCGCAAGGCTTCGGGCGCGCACAGCCGGTTGTAAAAACCCCACTGATGGGCTTCCTCGGCGTTCATCGAACGGCCGGTGAAGAGGAGCTCCGACGCCCGGCCCTGGCCGATGATCCGCGGCAGGATCGAGCAGGCGCCCATGTCGCAGCCGGCAAGGCCGACGCGGGTGAACAGAAACGCCACCTTGCTCCGCGCGGTGCCGAGGCGGAGGTCCGAAGCCATGGCGATGATCGCGCCGGCGCCGGCGCAGATGCCGTCGATGGCGGCAATGACGGGCTGCGGGCAGGCGCGCATCGCCTTGACCAGGTCGCCGGTCATGGTGGTGAACGCGAGCAGGTTCGGCATGTCGAGCTTGGTCAGCGGCCCGATGATCTCGTGCACATCGCCGCCCGAGCAGAAATTATCGCCGGCGCCCCGGATTACGACGCATTTGACGTCGGTCGCGTATTTGAGCTGGCGGAACAGGTCGCGCAGCTCGGCATAGGAGGCGAAGGTCAGCGGGTTCTTGCGCTCCGGGCGGTCCAAGGTCACCAGGGCGACCTTGCCCAAAACCTCCCAGCCAAAATGCTTGGCGTGATAGCCGGCGGCCTGAAATTGATTGCCGGCCGCGAGCGCCGGGTCTATTTCGCTCCCCATCGGCGCTTCTCCTCCTTGTTGTTTGTTGCTGCGAGCACGGGCTTTTGCAGCCCGAGCTTGAGCTTGGCGAGCAGGCGGTGAATCTGGTCCTTTTCGGCCGCGCTCAATCCGGCGAACAAGTCGATCACCCATTGCTCGTGCACGTCCGCCATCTTGGCGAACACCGCGCGGCCGGTCGGGGTCAGCCTGACCGTGAAGGCGCGGCGGTCGGCGGGATCGGAGGCCCGCACCACCAGGCCTTCTTTTTCCAGCTGGTCGGTGATGCCGGTGACGTTGCCGCCGGTCACCATCAGGCGCTGCGACAGTTCGTTCATCTTCAGGCCGCCGGGATTGCGCTCGAGCTGCGCCATCAGGTCGAAGCGGGGCAGCGTGGTGTCGAACTTGGTGCGCAGCTGGGTGCGGATCTCGTTTTCGATCTTGTTGGTGCAGGCCAACAGCCGCAGCCACAGCTTCAGCGCCTGGTGATGCTGGTCGTTGACCCGCGTCTCCAGATCGCTCGGTTCGACCGGCGCCGCCTTCGCTCGGGATGCCTTGCGCGTCGTCACATCACCTCTCCCCCGGAGATCGAAATCGCCTGACCGGTGATCGCCTCGCTGCCCGGCAGGCAGAGCCACAGGGCGGCGTTCGCCACTTCCTGCGGCTTCATCACCCGGCCCTGCGGGTTGCGGCGCACCAGTTCGGCGCGCGCCTCGTCGGCGCTGCGGCCGGTCTTGGCGACGATGTTGGAGACGGCGGCGGCGACCATGTCGGTCTCGACATAGCCGGGGCAGACCGCGTTGACCGTGATGTTCTTGCGCGCGACTTCGAGCGCCAGCGCGCGCGTCAGGCCGACGACGCCGTGCTTGGCGGCGCAATAGGCGGTGATGTAGGGGCCGCCGGTCAAGCCGGCGATCGAGGCGACATTGACGATGCGGCCATAGCCCGCCTTGAGCATGCCCGGCAGCGCCGCCTGCGAGCACAGAAACGTGCCGGTCAGATTGACGCCGAGCATGCGCTGCCACAGCGACAAGTCCATCTTCTCGAACGGCGCGCTCGCGGCCTGCCCGGCATTGTTGATCAGGATTGCCGCCGGCCCGAAACTCTGCGCCGCGCGGGCAAAGGCCTGCTGCACCGATTGCGGCTCGGTCACGTCGACTTCGACCGCCTGGACCTCCGTCGTGGCGCGCAGCTTTTCCGCCTCGGCCTGCAAGACCTCCATCGTGCGACCCATCAGGGTGACGCGCGCTTGCGCGTGTGCCAACGCCTCGGCGATGGCGGCGCCGATGCCGCGGCCGCCGCCGGTGACGATGGCGTGTTGACCGGCAAGACTATCGCCGACAAGGCTAGCCATTGGCCTCGGGCCTTTCCTGCGCCATCAGCGCGGCGCGCTCGAGGTTGCGGTAGAGCTGATCGCGGCCGGCGAGATATTGCTCGGGCCACGGCATGTCGCGATAGCCGAGCTGCGCCGCCGCATGCAGCGTCCAGTACGGATCGGCGAGGTGCGGGCGCGCGAGCGCCGCGAGGTCGGCGCGGCCGGCGGCGATGATAGAGTTGACATGGTCCGGCTCGAAGATCGCGCCGACGGCGATGGTGGGGATTTCGACATCGTTGCGGATGCGGTCGGCGAACGGCGTCTGGTACATGCGGCCGTAGACCGGCTTGGCCTGCCGGCTGGTCTGGCCGGATGACACGTCGATCATGTCGGCGCCGGCGTCCTTGAACATCTGCGCGATCTCGACGGCGTCGTCCGCCGTGTTGCCGCCGGGCGCCCAGTCGTGGGCGGAAATGCGCACCGACATCGGCTTGTCCGCCGGCCACACGGCGCGCAGCGCACGAAAAATTTCCAGCGGATAGCGGCAGCGGTTTTCGAGCGAGCCGCCGTATTCGTCGGTGCGGTGATTGGTCAGCGGCGAAATGAAGGCCGACAACAGATAGCCGTGGGCGCAATGGATTTCGAGCCAATCGAAGCCGCACGCCTCGGCCCATTGTGCCGCGCGCACGAAGTCGGCTTTGACCCGCGCCATGTCCTCCGACGTCGTCGCCTTCGGGACCTGATTGTGCGGTCCGTAGGCGATCGCCGACGGCGCGATCAGCGGCCAGTTGCCCGCCGACAACGGCTCGTCGGCATCCTCCCAGCCGAGTTGGGTCGAGCCTTTGGGACCGGCGTGGCCCAGTTGAATGCCGATCGCCGCCTTGGTGTGGGAATGCACATAATCGACGATGCGTTTCCAGGCCGGCTTGTGTGCCTCCTTGTACATGCCGGCGCAGCCCGGCGAGATGCGGGCGTCCGCCGATACGCAGGTCATCTCGGTGAAGACGAGGCCGGCGCCGCCATGGGCGCGGCTGCCGAGATGCACCAGATAATAATCGTCCGGCGTGCCGTCGCTGCAGGAATACTGCGCCATCGGCGACACCACGATGCGATTGGACAAGGTGAGCCCGCGCACGCGGAACGGCGTGAACATCGGCGCGATCGCCTTAGCGCCCAGCCCGCTCTTCTGCGCCATCCAGGTCTCGACCTCGCGCACATAGTTCTTGTCGCGCAGGCGCAGATTCTCGTGCGAGATGCGCTGCGAGCGGGTCAACAGGCTGTAGGTGAACTGCTCGGCGTCGAAATGGGTGTAGCGCTTGACGTTCTCGAACCACTCGATCGAGTTGCGCGCGGCGTTCTGGATCTTGAGCACCTCGGTGCCGCGGGTTTCTTCGTATTGGTGCAGCACGTCCATCATGCTGCCGTCGCCCTTGAAGTTCGCCTGCAGGCAATTGGCGAGCTCGATCGCGTCCTCGAACGCGAGCTTGGTGCCGGAGCCGATCGAGAAGTGCGCGGTATGGGCGGCGTCGCCCATCAGCACCACCGGCGCCCGGCCGTTGTGGTGCACCCAGGTCTTGCAGATGATGCGCTGGAACTTGATCCACTGCGCCGAGCCGCGCAGGTGCGCGGCGTTCGACATCAGCTTGTGGCCGTCGAGATATTTGGCGAACAGTTTTTCGCAGAAGGCGATCGACTCCTCGCCGCTCATCTGGTCGATGCCGGTCTTGAGCCAGACATCTTCCGGCGTCTCGACGATGAAGGTCGAGGTGGTTTCGTCGAATTTGTAAGCGTGCGCCTGGAACCAGCCGTGGTTGGTCTCCTCGAACGCGAAGGTGAAGGCGTCGAACATCTTGTGCGTTCCGAGCCAGACGAAGCGGCATTTGCCGACCTCGATGTCGGGCTCGAACGCGGCGGCGTATTTGTTGCGGATGAAGCTGTTGATGCCGTCGGAGGCGATGATGAGGTCGGCGTCGATCTCGGTGTCGTCCTTGACGTCGGTCTCGAACACCAGTTCGACGCCGAGTTCCTCGCAGCGGGCCTGCAGGATGTTGAGGAGCCGCTTGCGGCCGATGCCGCAGAAGCCGTGGCCGCCGGAGGTGATGGTGCGGCCCTTGAAGTGCACGTCGATGTCGTCCCAGTGATTGAACGCCTGCAGAATTTGCTCGGCCGTCACCGGGTCCGCGGCCTGCAGATTGCCGAGCGTCTGGTCGGAGAACACCACGCCCCAGCCGAACGTGTCGTAGGGGCGGTTGCGCTCCACGACGCTGATGTCGTAGGCCGGATACCGCTGTTTCATCAGCAGCGCGAAATAGAGGCCGGCGGGGCCGCCGCCGATGCAGACAATTCTCATACGTCTCGCCTCGTCCAGGGGGGTCGGTTCAGTTTCACCCAAGTCCGGATTTCTTGATCCGTCATTCCGGATCGCCGCGAAGCGGCGAGTCCGGAATCCATATTCTCCGCGCCGGGGTTATGGATTCCGGGCTCCGAGCTGCGCTCGGCCCCGGAATGACAAGATAAGAGTCGACCGGTATCACCCCTCATAAGATATTTTAAGTGTCAAGTATATATGCACGCGGGGCGGGACTGCCTGTCGCCGCGCGCCGCCGCCGTCACGCCCCGGCCAGCGACTTCGCCAGCATGAAGCCAGAACCGGCGCCGGTGCCGGCGCCCGGCCAGGTCGAGGCGCCGACCATGTAGAGGTGCGGCACTGCGGTGCGGTAGCGGGAGAAGCCGAAGGCCGGGCGAAACAGGAAGTTCTGATCGAGGTGGTGGCTGCCCGACAGGCTGTCGCCGCCGACCAGATTGGGGTTCTCGCTTTCGAGATCCTTCGGCGAGATCACGGCGCGGCCGAGAATTTTAGCCCGCAATCCGGGCGCGTAGCGCTCGATCAGGTCGATGACGCGGTCGGCGTAAGCCTCCTTGACCGTATCCCAGTCGCCGGCGGCGAGGATACCCGCGGCGTCGCCCGAAATCCTGGCCGGCAGCACCCGCACCTGCACCCACAGAACGTGCCGCCCGCCCGGCGCGCGGCCGGGGTCGATGGCGGTCGGCTGCCCGACCACCAGCACCGGCTCGGCCGGCAACAGGCCCGCGAGCGCCTCGGTATAGGTCTTCGCCATCGCGGCGAACGACGGGCCGAGGTGCACATAGGCGAAAGTCCTGAGCGTCGGCCCGGCGGTCCAGTCCGGCAAGTCCGACAGCGCCAGATGAATCATCATGGTGCCCGGCCCGGGGCGCAGTTTCTCCAGCCGCGCCTGCGCGGGCGGCGAGCGATCGATCAACGGAACGAGCACGCGCGGATTGAGATTGGCGATGACGGCGCGGCCGGCTTCGAGACGCTCGCCGCTCGCAAGCTCGACGGCGCTTGCGCCGGTGCCGTTGGTGACGATACGGGTCACCGGCGCGTCAAGACGCACCTCGCCGCCCAAAGCTTCCAGCGCGCGCACCATGGCGGTGATGATGGCGTCGGCGCCGTTCTTGCCGAGCGCCATGCCAAAACTCTGGTTCGCCATCGACTCCAGATAGGGAAACAGCGCGCCGCCGGCGACGTCGGGCGAAAAGTCGAGGTGCATGCCCCAGGTCGACATCATCACCTTGAGCTTGTCGTTCGCAAAATTCTCGTCGAGCCAGTTGCGCGGCGAGGCGACGACGAGCCGCGCCATGCGCGCCACAAAATCGGTGCCGCCGGCGCGCCAGGCGTTGAACAGCGCGCGGGCCGCGGCGAGCGACGGCATCGGCGAACCAAGCAGCGCGAAAATGTGCGGCGCGTCGCGGCCGAACGCCGCCACCATGTCGCGCCAGTGCTGCGCGTCGCCGGCGTCGAGCGAAGCGATCCGGCCGGCGGTGGCGTCGAGATCACGCTCGACCCCGCACCACGTGCCGTCCGGAAACGCCGTCGCGAAGCTGCGCTCCGCGGCGACGAACTCGAGCCCCGCCTTGACGAGGCGATCCTTGTGGGCGGCGAAAAACGGCGAGCCGGCGAACAGGCTCAAATTCATGGCGTAGAGGTCGTGCCGGAAGCCCGGCAGCGTCACCTCGGCGGTCTTGACCGCACCGCCCGGCGCCGGCGCGCGCTCGAGTACCGCCACCTTCCAGCCCTTGGCGGCGAGATGGACGGCGGCGGCCAGGCCGTTGACGCCGGCACCGATGACGATCGCGTCGTAGCGCATGCCGCACTGTCGCGCGAGCGGGGCCGATACTTCAAGCCTAAAATAATTTGGCAGGGATGCGCCGCGCGTATTCCCCCTTGCGCGGTCTTGCGCTAAACTTTTTCTCCGTAATCCGCGCTGACGATCGAGATTAGCCTATCAAGACCCGCGCGAGGGAGTTCAAGAGATGGACGGAACGCAACTTCTTGGTCAACTCGCTTCGGCGCTGGCTTCCGGCGCCGTCGAAGTGGTGGACTTGTCGGCGCCGCTCGGCCCGGAAACGCCGCTGATCAAACTGCCGCCGCAGATCGGCAAGAACACGCCGCCGATCGAAATCCACGCCATCTCGAATTACGATCAGGATGGGCCGTTCTGGGCCTGGAATTGGCTCAAGCTCGGCGAGCACTCCGGCACGCATTTCGATGCGCCGCGCCATTGGATCAGCGGCAAGGACTACAAGGACGGCGCGACCGACACCATACCGGTGAAGAATTTCGTGGCGCCGGCCTGCGTCATCGACTGCTCGGCGGAAGCCGCGAAGAACAGCGATTTTCTGCTCACCGTCGACAGCGTCAAAGCCTGGGAAAAAACCCACGGCGATATCCCGGCCGGCTGTTGGGTCCTGATGCGCACCGATTGGTACAAGCGCAACGACAGCGAAGAAAAGTTTCTCAATACCGACGACAAGGGTCCGCATTCGCCCGGGCCGGCCGCCGAGACGATCCATTATCTGATCGAGAAAGGCGTGATCGGCTGGGGTTCGGAGGCGATCGGCACCGACGCCGGCGCGGCCGGCGGGATGGATCCGCCGTTCCCGGCTCACACCTTCATGCACAAGAATAACCGCTACGGTCTCGCCAGCCTCTGCCAGCTCGACAAGCTGCCGCCGAAGGGGGCGATCCTGTTCGCGGCGCCGCTCAAGATCGTCAACGGCACCGGCAGCCCGTTGCGCGTGCTCGCGCTGGTGCCGAAGCACTGACGCATCCCATGGCGGCTGCCGACTACGTCATCGTCGGAAGCGGGATCAATGCGCTCGTTGCGGCGGCCCTGTTGGGTCGCAAGGGCCACAAGGTCCTCGTCGTCGAGCGTAACGACCGCATCGGCGGCTGTGTCCGTACGGAAGAGATTACCGCGCCGGGCTTCGTCCACGACGTGATGGCGACGACCTTCGTGTTGTTCCTGACGTCGCCCGCTTACGCCGAGCTCGCCCCGGATCTGGAAAAGCGCGGCCTCGCCTTTGCGCACACGCCGACGCCGACCGCGGTGCTGTTGCCCGACGGCCGGCATGCGGTCCTGCATATGGACCGCAAGGCCAACGTCACGGCGTTCGAACAACTCGCCGCCGGCGACGGCGCGCGGTTCGACGCGGATGTCGGCCGCATCGGCGCCGACGCGCCGTTTCTGTTCGCGCTGCTCGGCGGCTCGCTATGGTCGGGCGCGATGCTGAAGATCGTGGCGCGCGAAGCCTGGCGCCGTGGCCTGCGCGGGCTCGCGACCTTCTTCGGCGAGGCGCTCGGCACCGCGCGCGGCTGGCTCGAGTCGCGTTTTCAGTCCGAGGTCGTGCGCGCGCTGTTCGCGCCGTGGGTGCTGCACACCGGCCTCGGCCCCGAAGCCGCTTATTCCGGCCAGATGGCGAAGGTGATTGCGTTCGCGCTCGAAGCCGCCGGCGCGCCGATCGTCAAGGGTGGCGCCAAGAACGCGCTCGCCGCGTTCGAGCGCCTGATCCGCGATCAGGGCGGCGACTTTCTCACCGGCGCTGACGTTACACGCGTCCTCATCGACAATGACGGTGCCGCGCGCGGCGTACGGCTCGCGAGCGGCAAGGAGATCGAAGCGGGGAGGGGCGTGATCTGCTCGGTCACGCCGAACCAGCTTTACGGCCGGCTCCTTGCCGGCGCCGCTCTGCCGGCCGCGGTGACCGAAGCCGTGGCGCAATATCGCTACGGCAAGGGCAACATGCAGGTCCACTACGCGCTCAAGGCGCCGCCGCAATGGCAGGCGCCGGGACTGGAGGGCGTGGCGCTCGTCCATCTCACCCCCGGGCTCGACGGTGTCTCCAAAGCGGCGAACGAAGCCGAACGGGGCATGCTTCCCGAAGTGCCGACCATCTGCGTCGGCCAGCCGACGGCGCTCGATCCGAGCCGCTGTCCTCCCGGCCAAGCGATCCTGTGGCTGCAGCTTCCCGAAGCGCCGCGCTTCCTCAAGGGCGACGCCGCAGGCTCGATCGCCACGCCCGCCGACGGCCGCTGGACGGAAAGCGTGCGCGAGCAATACGCCGACCGGATCGAGGCGATCCTCGCCGCGCACATCGAGAATTTTCGCGACAGCGTGATCGCGCGCAAGGCCTATTCGCCGGCCGATCTCGAAGCGCTCAACATCAATCTGGTCGGCGGCGACCCTTACGGCGGCTTCTGCGGCATCGACCAGTTTTTTCTCTGGCGGCCGTTCCATTCCTCGGTCAACCATCGCACGCCGGTCGCGCGCCTCCACCACATCGGCGCCTCGACCCATCCCGGCCCGGGCCTCGGCGGTGGGTCGGGCTATCTCTTGGCGAAGGAGTTGGCCTGAGCGTCCGCATGCCGGCAGCTCTTCGATGCTTTCGGAACTTAAATCGTCCCTTCTCGCCGGCTTAATCGTCGTGACAACCTTGTGGCCTTTGGGAGCGAATAGGCCGGTGCCGCCAATTCGCCGTTTGCTTCGAGGCGCCATCCGCAATAACGTGCTGGTTGCGTTTACGATTATGTCGTCTTGAGACGCTATCTTGCGGTTGGGGTACCCTAAGTTGGGGTGGCTACCCCGTTGGGGGTCGAGTTGGGGTCGGGTAACCGCGATATCGGTCGCAGCAGGCTCCGCTTTCTCTTGGCGTCGAGTTCGGTCGCCGCGCTACTCATCGGTGGCGGGACACCGGCGGCGTTCGCTCAGCAGTGCACGGCCAGCATTACCGGGCCTGCGTCTGGCTGCACCAATAGCACGACGATGGCGGGCATCACCATCACGAGTGCCACGGTTTCGGGCTCCATCAACAATACTGGGTCGATCACCTCGACCGGCATCTCGGTCAACACCAGCAGCACCATCAACGGCTCGATCCTCAGCAGCGGCACGCTCGTGGGCGGCATCACGCTCGACGGCACGAGCCAGATCCTCGCGGCCACCACCGCCATCAAGGTCACCGGCCCGACCTTCACTGGCGGCATTTCCAACGCCGGCCTGATCTCGGCGGGGGCCGGCTATAACGGCATCTTCGTCGGCGGCACCATCAGCACCGTCGCCAATGTCACGACCTTCTCCGGCGGCATCACCAATGCCGGTTCCGGCACGATCTCGGCGCCGAGCGGCATCGGCATTGCGGTCAATACCGTCACCGCCTTCTCCGGCAACATCTCCAACGCCGGCACGATCACGGCGGCGACCGGCATCGGCATCGTCGGCAGCACCATCACCGGGTCGATCATCGACAACGGCACCATCCTGGCGACGAGCCACGGCATTTCGATCGACAGCGCCAGCGCGGTCATCTCGGCCACCACCGCCATCAAGGTCACCGGGCCGACCTTCACTGGCGGCATTTCCAACGCCGGCCTGATCTCGGCGGGGGCCAGCTATAGCGGCATCTTCGTCGGCGGCACCATCAGCACCGTCGCCAATGTCACGACCTTCTCCGGCGGCATCACCAATGCCGGCTCCGGCACGATCTCGGCGCCGAGCGGCATCGGCATTGCGGTCAATACGGTCACCGCCTTCTCCGGCAACATCTCCAACGCCGGCACGATCTCGGCGAAGACCGGCATCGGCATCGTCGGCAGCACCATCACCGGGTCGATCATCGACAACGGCACCATCCTGGCGACGAGCCACGGCATTTCGATCGACAGCAAGAGCGCGGTCATCTCGGCCACCACCGCCATCAAGGTCACCGGCCCGACCTTCACTGGCGGCATTTCCAATGCCGGCCTGATCTCGGCGGGGGCCGGCTATAACGGCATCTACGTCGGCGGCGTAACGGCCGGGCTTGCCGCCAATGTCACGACCTTCTCCGGCGGCATCACCAATGCCGGCACGATCTCGGCGGCGACCGGCATCGGCATTGCGGTCAATACGGTCACCGCCTTCTCCGGCAACATCTCCAACTCCGGCACGATCTCGGCGAAGACCGGCATCGGCATCGTCGGCAGCACCATCACCGGGTCGATCATCGACAACGGCAGCATCCTGGCGACGAACGTCGGCATTTCGATCGACAGCAACAGCGCGATCCTCGCGACAACCGCGACCGCCATCAAGGTCACCGGGTCGACTTTTACGGGCGGCATCACCAACGCCGGCCTGATCTCGGCGGCCGGCTATAACGGCATTTTCGTCGGCGGCGGCACCAGCCTCGCCCCCAATGTCACGACCTTCTCCGGCGGCATCACCAATGCCGGCACGATCTCGGCGGCGACCGGCATCGGCATTGCGGTCAATACGGTCACCGCCTTCTCCGGCAACATCTCCAACTCCGGCACGATCTCGGCGAAGACCGGCATCGGCATCGTCGGCAGCACCATCACCGGGTCGATCATCGACAACGGCACCATCCTGGCGACGAGCCACGGCATTTCGATCGACAGCGCCAGCGCGATCCTCGCGACTACCGCGACCGCAATCAAGGTCACCGGCCCGACCTTCACTGGCGGCATTTCCAACGCCGGCCTGATCTCGGCGGCGGGGGCCCATTACGGCATCTACGTCGGCGGCACCACTGGCAGTGGCGCCGCCAATGTCACGACCTTCTCCGGCGGCATCACCAATGCCGGCACGATCTCGGTGCCGAGCGCCACCGGCATTATCGTCGACCACGTCTCGGTCTTCTCCGGCGGCATCACCAACAGCGGCACGATCAACTCGGGCGGCGACGGCATTTATGTCTACGTGACGACCTTCTCCGGCGGCATCACCATTTCCGGCACGATCTCGGCCAGCGGCTACGGCATTTACGTAGGCATGCCCAGCGGCGCCCAATTCGGCAGCACGAGCGCCGCCGGCGGCGTCACCAACAGCGGCACGATCACGGCGAAGACCGGCATTTTCGTCTACGCCTACGGCGCCGGAGCTTTTTTTTCGGGCAGCATCGTCAATAGCGCCAGCGGCTCGATCACGGCGACCAGCGGCGACGGCATTGCCGTCGCCGGCGTCAGCAGTTTCGCGGGCGGTATCAGCAACGCCGGCACGATCTCGGCCGTCCTCGCTGGCATTTACGTCACCGGCGTCAGCAGTTTCGCAGGCGGTATCAGCAACGCCGGCACGATCTCGGCCGGCAGCTACGGCATTTACGTAGGCATGACCGGCAGCGCCCAGTTCGGCAGCAAGAGCGCCGGCGGCATCACCAATAGCGGCACCGGCACGATTTCCGCGCATACCGGCATTGCGGTCTACGGCGCCGGCGCCTTTTCGGGCGGCATCAGCAATGCCGGCAGGATCGCGGCCGTTGCCACCGGCATCGCCCTGGAAAATGTCTCAAGCTTCGCGGGCGGCATCAGCAATTCCGGCACGATCACGGCCGGCGCCATCGGCATCGCCATTGATAAGCCCCTGCCCCTGCATTACGTATCGACCTTCTCCGGCGGCATCACCAATTCCGGCTTGATCGCCGGCAACACCGGCATCGTCGTTGGTTCCAACGTTTCGACCTTCATCGGCGCCATCGCCAATTCCGGCACCATTTCCGGCACCGGCGGCACCGCCATCGACGTGAGCGGCGCCAACAACGCGATCACCATCAATCAGACGGGCGGACTGATCTCGGGCGCCATCAAGCTGTCGGCCAACGCCGATGTCCTCAACATTTCCGGCGGCTCGATCGCCGGCAACATCATGGGCAAAGGTTCGCTCGACACCGTCAACTTCACACTCGGCGCGAGCAATACTTTCACCTACGCTGCGGCCTACGGCTTCACCGGCATCAACCAGGTCAACATCAATTCCGGCACCGTCGTCCTCAACGGCGCCAACAACGCCAGCTATGTCGACGTCTACAGCGGCGGCACGCTCGGCGGCACCGGCACGCTTGATCCGCTCACGGTGACCATTCATTCCGGCGCAACCTTCGCGCCGGGCACACCGGGAGTGCCCGGCACGTCGATGACGATCGCCGGCAATCTCGCCTTCCAGTCCGGCGTGCTCTATCTGGTGTACGTCAATCCGACGACCGCCTCGTTCGCCAACGTAACCGGCGCGGCCTCGCTAGCCGGCACCGTAAACGCGGTGTTCGCTTCCGGCAGCTACGTGTCGAAGCAGTACACGATCCTCACCACGACGGGGGGCTTGGGAGGCACCACCTTCGCCGGTCTGAGCAACACCAACCTGCCAGCGGGAGCGAGCGACAGCCTGAGCTACAGCGCCGACGACGTGTATCTGAACCTGAAAGCCGGCTTCACGCAATACACCGGCCTCAACATCAACCAGCAGAACGTCGCCAACGCGCTGACCAATTACTTCAATACGACCGGCGGCATTCCGGCGGCATTCTTCGGCCTCAGTCCCAACGGGCTAACGCGAATCGACGGCGAAGCGGCGACCGATGCATCGCAGGGCGCGTTCCTTTTGATGGACCAGTTCCTGGAACTCATGCTCGATCCGTTCGTCGACGGCCGCGGCGGCAGCGGCTGGCCGTCGGGCGGCGCGACGGCGAACGGCTTTGCGCCGGAGCAGGCGGCAAGCCTCCCGCCCGACATAGCGGCCGTTTATAACTCCGTGCTCAAGGCGTCGCCGCCGGCGACGACATTCGACCAGCGCTGGACCACATGGGGTGCAGCCTTCGGCGGCAGCAACACGACGGCCGGCGACGCGGCGGTCGGTTCACATGATTCGACGGCGCAGATTTACGGCTACGCCGCAGGCATGGATTATCACTATTCACCGGATGGTATCTTGGGCTTCGCGCTCGCCGGCGGCGGCACCAATTGGGGGCTGGCGCAAGGACTTGGCGGCGGCCGCAGCGATGCGTTCCAGGCGGGACTTTACAGCGCGACGCGGTGGGGGCCCGCCTATGTGGCGGCCGCGCTCGATGCCTCGAATTACTGGATGTCCACGAGCCGCGTTGCGCTCGGCGACCAGCTCGCCGCCACCTTCATGGCGCAAGGGTACGGCGTGCGTGCCGAGGCCGGCTATCGTTTCGCCACCCCACTCCTGGGGGTCACGCCGTACGCCGCGCTGCGGGCGCTCAGCTTCCATTCGCCTGGCTATAGCGAAGGTGATCCGTCGGGCGGCGGTTTCGGGCTGAGCTACAATGCGACGACGGCGACCGACACCCGCAGCGAGCTTGGCGCCCGCTTCGACGATCCGACGATCGTCGCAGGCATGCCGCTTGTTCTGCGCGGACGTCTCGCCTGGGCGCACGATTGGGCGAGCAATCCTGCGATCAACGCCACATTCGAAACGCTGCCCGGCGCCGGCTTCACCGTCAATGGCGCCCGCATCCCGCAGGATTCGGCTTTGGTTTCCGGCGGCGCGCAGTTGTTCGTGACGTCGCGCTGGTCGCTGCTGGCAAGAGCGGAAGGCCAATTTGCCGCCGGCTCGCAAACCTATGCCGGCTCCGGGACGCTCCGCTATTCGTGGTGACCGCCGGTTTTTTGCAGCCAACGCGTTGGGCTGACCGGACGGGCCGGTAAGGTCGGCAAGCGCCGCGGCAGCACGGCGCAATGTTCCATATTCAGCGGCAAACCGTCATATTATGCTGCTACGACTGACATGAAATTGCAAAATTTCGGCCGCCGGGTGGGCCGGTCGGGAGGTTTCATGTGCACATTGCTGCTGTTGCCGCTGAACGCGCGCTGCCGCGACGAAGCCCGGCAGTCCGCCGCCGAACGTCACGCCCATGAAGATCAAGACGACCAGCGTCGCCCGCACGCGCGCCGGAGCGAATTCGTTGTTCAATGTCACGACGATCGGCAGCGTTCCGCCGAGCGCGACGCCGGCGAACATGCGCGCGGCGATCATCTCGCCGAGGTTGCCGGCGAGGGCGGCGGCCAACGTGAAAATACCAAAGACATAGATGCCGCAAACGATGACGCGCTTGCGGCCGAATTTGTCCGACAGAAATCCAAACAGCGGCGGGCCGATGAAACCGGCCGCGAGCGAACTGGAGAACAGCGCGCCGAGTTCCCTGCCGCTCAGGTGCCACACCTCGAGAATGCCGGGTCCGGCATAGGCGGCGATGCCGAGATCGAACCCTTCGGTCATCGTCGCCAGAAACGAAATCAGCAAAAGCGTGATGTGGAAGCTGCCGATCTTCTGATCGTCGAACACCCGTTCGATATCGATCGCCTTGGCCATCGTCATTTCTCCCTGTGTCGATTTTTTGCGCTTGTTCGACCGTCGCGTTGCCGTTGCGCCTTGGCGGCGGCGATAGCGTGCCAGATTCGCGAGGGTGTTGCGGGCATCTCGACATGCGTCACGCCGAACTCGGCCAGCGCATCGACGATAGCACTGATCGTGACGGCGAGCGCGGGCGTCGTTCCGCCTTCGCTGCCGGGGCGGAATCCGAGCGGATGGCTATTGGCCGGCACTTCGCTGAGCGCCGTTATGAAATTCGGCAAGTCGGTCGCCCGCGGCATGGCATAGTCCATGAACGAGGCCGACAGGTTCTGGCCCGATGCCGGATCGAACCAGCATTGCTCGAACAGCGCCTGGTCGACGCCCTGTGCGATGCCGCCATGGGTCTGGCCGTGCAGGATCATCGGATTGAGCGGGCGGCCGACATCGTCCACCGAGACGTAGCGTTGGATGGCCAGCGCGCCGGTTTCCGGATCGATCTCCAGTTCGCAGACGGCGGCGCCGTAGGGAAATGACAGGCCGGGCCGCGTCTGGTCGGATATCGCGGTGAGCGGTCCCTTCAAATCATCGGGCGACGCGCTTTCGTCGGTCGCGGCGCGGGCGATTTGGAAAACGTCGATCGCGCGGTCGGTGCCGGTGACCCGGAAGGAGCCGTTGGCGAATTTGACATCGGCCAGGTCTGTTTCAAACAGCGCAGCGGCGATCCGCCGCCCTTTCTCGATGATATCGGTCGTCGCGCGATGCATCACGACGCTCGCTTGGCGCAGCGAGCGTTCCGAATGACTGCCGCCGCCCGCCTTGACGAACGCGGTATCGCCGGTGCGCAAGACCACGGCGCCGGGCGAGACGCCGAACCATTGGGCGACGAGTTGCGGGAACGCCGTTTCGTGGCCTTGCCCGGTGCTTTGCGTGCCGACGATCACCTCGATCCTATGGTCGGGACGAACCAGGATTTCGGCCCGTTCGCGCGGAGCGCCGCTCGTGGTCTCGATATAGTTGGCGATCGCAATGCCGCGGCAGCGGCCGCGCCCGCGCGAAGCTTCGCGTCGCGCCGGAAAGCCCGCCCAATCGGACAGCTCGAGCGCTGTCTGCATCACGCCTTCATAATCGCCGTTGTCGTACGTGACGCCGAGCGGATTGTGGTGGGGCTGCTCCAATGGGCCGATGATGTTGCGGCGACGCAAAGCGACCCGATCGAAACCGCACTGCCGCGCGGCAAGATCGATGAGACGCGCGATCGCGTAGATTGCCTCCGGACGGCCGGCGCTGCGGTAGGGGATTGTCGCCGGCGTGTTGGTGACGGCGGCGCGCGCGACGACGTGGGCGACCGGGATGCGGTAAACGCTCGGCATCAGCTGCGCGCCTTTGTTCAAGGGCACGAACGACGTCGTGTAGGCGCCGTTGTTCGCCGTATTCACCGAGCGTAGCGCGAGGAAATTGCCCTCGGCGTCGAGCGCAAGCTCGGCGTCGATGTGCAGGTCGCGGCCCTGGAAATCCGAGAGAAAGGCCTCCGAGCGGTCCGCCGTGAAGGCGACGGGACGCCGCAGCCGCCGCGCCGCCCATGCGACCAATGCGAATTCCGGATAGGTCGCGTTGCGGGTGCCGAAATTGCCGCCGACGTCCTGTGGGGCGATAACCCGCACACGCTCCTTTGGTACACCGAGCACGACGGCCAATTCGTCGCGCATCTGCACCACACCGATCCCATGCGACGCATGGACGGTGTAGAGCTCTTCCGTCTCGTCCCATGCGGCAACCACGGCACGAGGCTCCATATGCACCCCGGTGACGCGCTGCACCCAGCTCGTCAGACGAACTCGATGGGCCGCGCGTGCGAAAGCCGCCGCGGTCGAAGCCCCATCGCCGAGATGGGCCTCGAGCGTGCGATTGCCCGGCACGTGGTCCCATAGCTGCGGCGCATCGTCCTTGAGCGCATCGATCGCATGGGCAACCGCGGGGAGGGGCTCCCAATCGATGACGACCGCCTCGGCCGCATCCCGCGCCTGAGCGAGCGTCTCGGCGACCACCATGGCAACGGCCTCGCCGACAAAGCGGGCGCGCTCGATCGGCAGCGGTCGCTGTTGGGTGACGAGGCGCTCGGACCCGTCGCGATGGGCGAGCGGCATGTCCGACCCGATCTTCGAACTCCCCGTCGCATGCGGAATTGCCTGCAGCCCATCGGCGCATGCGTCGCCGCCTGAGAGAACCGCCAGCACGCCGGGAAGCGCCAGCGCTTTGGCGAAATCCATGCCGCGGATGGCAGCATGGGCATGCGGCGAGCGCACCATCACCGCGCGCGCGGTGTGCGGCAGATCAAGATCGACGGCGTATTGCCCTCGCCCGGTGACGAGGCGCAAATCCTCCCGGCGATGGCGCGGAAATTCGCCGTCCGCATGAGTCTCGGGCTTCATCGGCATGCCGTCAGGGTGCTGCCGATGACGGCGATCGCGTGGTCGCCGCCGTCCGTCGCCGCGCACCCGAAGTGACTTGCCGTTTCCTCACCAGACATCCGGAGCTTTATTGTCATTGTCGCCGGTCAGGCGAAATTGCACGTTTCCGCCGGCTATTTGCAACTGCCTTGCCAAGCCGGGCGGGTGCGTAAACTTCCCTTCCGCCAGCATCATGCGTTGTCCACCTGTCACACCGGCTAAAAATGCAAGCCTACGCGGCCTTCCTCGTCGGGCGGCTCGATCCGAACCGCCGCGCTGAACTCCTCAACCCGGTTCCGCAACCATGATGACGATGAGGATATGTCACCGAGTCGTCGTTGATGATCCGTGGCGTTGACGGTAACACAGGAGTACAATGAGATCGGTGTCTTAAGACGCCGACTTGTGCTTGGGGTGCGGTCAGGTGCAGTTCGGGGCGGGGTTGAGTGCACGCGGCAGGCTCCGCCTGCTGCTGGCGTCGAGTTCGGTGGCTGCGCTGCTCATCGGCGCTGGCACGCCGGCTGTGGCGCTTGCCCCTTGCATTTCGCCGATTGGGCCCGGGCCGGAGCCCGGCTGCGTCAACGCCGGCACGATACCGGGCATAATTGTCACCGGCGCGACCGTGTCCGGCAACATCTTCAATACCAATACCGGGCTGATCACCGCGACAGGCATTTCGGTCATCAATCACAGCACCATCAATGGTGCGATTCTGAGCAGCGGCACGATTGAAGCGGGCGGCATTTCCGTCGACCGTTCGAGCACGATCACCGGCGGCGCCTACCCCAATTACTCCGCGATCAATGTCAGCGGTCCGACGTTCCTCGGCGGCATCACGAATGCGGGCACGCTTTCCGGCACTTTGAACGGCGTGCTGGTCGGCGCCCTGAGTTCGGCGTCGTCGGTCACCGTCACGACGTTCGGCGGCGGCATCACCAACAGCGGCCTGATCACTGTAGCTTCGGGCGGCAACGGTATCGTCGTCGGCGGCGCCGCGCACAGCGGCTCGAACGTCACCGTGTCCAACTTCTCCGGCAATATCAGCAACAGCGGCACGATCTCGGCGGGCAATAACGGAATCGTGGTCGGTGGTGGCGCCGGAGGTGAGGGTGGCACCACCTTTCTGACGATCTCGACTTTTACCGGCAACATTATCAACAGCGGCACGATCACTGCGGGCCGCGGCGACGGCATTCTTGTCGGCGGCACAGCGAACCTCACCAGCTCGACCGTCACCATATCGCTCTTCTCCGGCAATATCAGCAACAGCGGCACGATCTCCGCCGGAAACAACGGCATCGCCGTCGGCGGGTTTGCCACCGGCGGATCTGTGGTGGTCTCAACCTTCTCGGGCGGCATCACCAACAGCGGCACGATCACGGCGGGAGCTAATGGCATCTTCGTCGGCGGTGTCGTCGAGAACGCGGTTCCCGATCCGGTCGTGACGATCGTCACGTTTTCCAACGGCATCACGAACAGCGGTACGATCACGGCGGGCGCGATCGGCATTTTCGTCGGCGGCACTGCCGCAGGCTCGGGCAATAAGGTCACCATCTCGGCCTTCTCGGGCGGAATCAGTAATGGCGGCGTCATTACCGCCAAGACCGGTATTCTTGTCGGCGGCAACGCCAATACCGGCGGATCTGTGACGATTTCCACGTTCGCCAACGGCATTACGAATAGCGGTAGAATTATCGCATCGAACTACGGCATTTTCGTCGGCGGCAATGCCACGGGTTCGTCGTCGGTGGTGGTCTCGACGTTTTCCGGCGGCATCACCAACACGGGTACCATCTCGGCCAAGACCGGCATCTTTGTCGGTTCTTCCGTTGCGAGTTTTTCCGGCGCCATCGTCAACTCCGGCACTATCAGCGGCACCGGCGGCACCGCCATCGATGTGAGCGGCGCCAACAACGCCATCACGATCAATCAGCAGGGCGGCTTGATCGCGGGCGCCATCAAGTTGTCGGCCTATGCCGATCAGCTCACCATCACCGGTGGCACCATCGCCGGCAACATCGTCGGCCAGGGCAGCGACAACATCACCTTTGCCGGCTCCACCACCTTCACCTACAGCTTCACCGGCATCAATCAGGTCGACATCAATTCCGGCACCGTGATCCTCAACGGCGTCAACAGCGCCAACAACGTCGACGTCATCGGCGGCACACTCGCCGGCACCGGCACGCTCGATCCGCTCTTGGTGACCATCCATTCCGGCGCCACCTTCGCGCCGGGTACGCCGGGGGTGCCCGGCACGTCTATGGCGATCACCGGCAATCTCGCCTTCCAGTCCGGCGCGCTCTATCTGGTGTATGTCAATCCGACGACCGCCTCGTTCGCCAACGTAACCGGCACGGCCTCGCTAGCCGGCACCGTAAACGCGGTGTTCACTCCCGGCAGCTATGTGTCGAGGCAGTACACGATCCTCACCACGACGGGGGGCTTGGGCGGCACCACCTTCGCCGGTCTGAGCAACACCAACCTGCCAACGGGCGCGACCGACAGCCTGAGCTACAGCGGCAACGACGTGTACCTGAACCTGAAAGCCGGCTTCACGCAATACACCGGCCTCGACATCAACCAGCAGAACGTCGCCAACGCGCTGACCAATTACTTCAACACCACCGGCGGCATTCCGGCGGCATTCTTCGGACTCAGTCCCAACGGGCTGACGCGAATCGATGGCGAGGCGGCGACGGATGCCGCGCAGGGCGCGTTCCTTTTGATGGACCAGTTCCTGGAACTCATGCTCGATCCGTTCGTCGACGGCCGCGGCGGCGGCAACTTCCAGTCGGGCGGCGGCGCCGCGTACGGCTTTGCCCCCGAACAACAACCGAGCTTCACGCCCGACGTGGCGACGGCTTATGACGCGGTGCTCAAGGCGCCGCCGGCGACGACGTTCGACCGGCGCTGGACGACGTGGGGCGCGGCGTTCGGCGGCAGCAACACGACGGCCGGCGATGCGACGGTCGGTTCCCATGATTCGACGGCGCAGATTTACGGCTATGCCGCGGGCATGGATTATCATTACTCGAAGGACTCCGTCGTGGGTTTCGCGCTCGCCGGCGGCGGCACCAATTGGGGGCTGTCGCAAGGACTTGGCGGCGGCCGCAGCGATGCGTTCCAGGCGGGACTTTACAGCGCGACGCGGTGGGGACCCGCCTATGTGGCGGCCGCGCTCGACGCCTCGAATTACTGGATGTCGACGAGCCGTGCTGCGCTCGCGGGCGACCAGCTCAACGCCAGCTTCATGGCGCAAGGGTACGGCGTGCGTGCCGAGGCCGGCTATCGTTTCGCCGCCCCGCTCCCGGGGACCCCACTCTTGGGGGTCACGCCCTACGGCGCGCTGCGGGCGCTCAGCTTCCATTCGCCGAGCTACAGCGAAGCCGATCCGTCGGGCGGCGGTTTCGGGCTGAACTACAATTCGACCACGGCGACCGACACCCGCAGCGAGCTCGGCGCCCGCTTCGACGATCCGACCATCGTCGCCGGCATGCCGCTTGTTCTGCGCGGACGACTTGCCTGGGCGCACGATTGGGCCAGCAATCCTGCGATCAACGCCACGTTCGAAACGCTGCCCGGCGCCAGCTTCACCGTCAATGGCGCCCGCATCCCGCAGGATTCGGCTTTGGTCTCCGGCGGCGCGCAGCTGTTCATGACGTCGCGCTGGTCGTTCTTGGCAAGAGCAGAGGGCCAATTTGCCGCCGGCTCGCAAACCTATGCCGGCTCAGGGACGCTCCGCTATTCGTGGTGACCGCCGGTTTTTTGCAGCCAACGCGTTGGGCTGACCGGACGGGCCGGTAAGGTCGGCAAGCGCCGCTGCAGCACGGCGCAATGTTCCATATTCAGCGGCAAACCGTCATGTTCTGCTGCTATAGCCGACATGAAATTGTAAAATTTCGGCGGCCAGGGGCTGGCCGGTCGGGGAGGTCCTATGAGCACACTGCTGTTGCCGCTGAACGCGCGCTTCATCGTCTTCACTGCCGTCGTCTTGATCACCGCCGTCCTGCTGGCGGTGTTCATCGCAGCGTCGCACGCGTGGTTTGTCGCGATCCCGTTGATTGCGTTCGCGGCGTTGGCGGCTCTCGGCACCTACGATCTGGTCCAAAGCCGGCACGCCGTTCTACGCAATTATCCGCTGACGGCGCACATCCGGTTCATCCTGGAAGAGATCCGCCCTGAAATCCGCCAGTACTTTCTCGAAAGCGAGAAGGACGGCACGCCGTTCTCGCGCGACAAGCGGGCGATCGTCTATCAGCGCGCCAAGCGGGCTTTGGACAAACGGCCGTTCGGCACCCAGAACGACGTCTATGCCCCCGGCTACGAATGGCTGCAGCATTCAATGGCGCCCAAGCGCGCCAACCGCGAGCACTTCCGCGTCGACGTCGGCGGGCCCGATTGCGGCAAGCCTTACGCGGCCTCGATCTTCAACATTTCGGCGATGAGTTTCGGCGCGCTCAGCCCCAATGCCATCCGCGCGCTCAACTTCGGCGCCAAGAAGGGCGGCTTCGCCCACGACACCGGCGAGGGCGGCCTGAGCCCGTACCATCGCGAGAACGGCGGCGACATCATCTGGGAGGTCGGCTCCGGCTATTTCGGTTGCCGCAACGGCGACGGCACGTTCTGCGCCGACAAATTCGCCGAGACCGCGCAGAACGACCAGGTCAAGATGGTCGAGCTGAAACTCAGTCAGGGCGCCAAGCCCGGTCACGGCGGCGTGCTGCCCGGCGCCAAGGTGACGCTGGAAATCTCCAAAACCCGCGGCGTGCCGCTCGGCAAGGACTGCATCTCGCCGTCGCGGCATTCGGCGTTCGCGACGCCGATCGAACTGATGCAATTCATCGCCACCATGCGGCGGCTCTCCGGCGGCAAGCCGGCCGGTTTCAAGCTCTGCATCGGCCACCCGTGGGAGTTCCTCGCCATCTGCAAGGCGATGCTGGAGACCGGCATCTATCCCGACTTCATCGTCGTCGACGGCAAGGAAGGCGGCACCGGCGCCGCGCCGCTGGAATTCGTCGACCATCTCGGCATGCCGCTGCGCGAGGGGCTCAATTTCGTCCACAATGCGCTGGTCGGCATCGGCGCCCGCGACCGCATCAGGCTCGGCGCTGCCGGCAAGATCATCAGCGCGTTCGACATCGCCCGCGTCATGGCGCTGGGCGCCGACTGGTGCAACGCGGCGCGCGGCTTCATGTTCGCGCTCGGCTGCATTCAGGCGCAGTCCTGCCACACCGACCGCTGCCCGACCGGCGTGTCGACCCAGGATCCGGCGCGCCAGCGGGCGCTCGTCGTTCCCGACAAATCGGAGCGCGTCTACAATTTCCACCGCGCCACCCTGGAGTCGCTCGCCGAGCTGGTGGCGGCGGCGGGCCTCGATCATCCGACCGATTTCCGCCCCGCGCATTTTTCCCGCCGCGTGTCGGCGCACGAGGTGATGAACTTCGCCGAGCTTTATCCGGCGCTGCTGCCGGGCGCGCTGCTTGCGGGCAGCGTCACCGACAAGCGCTTCGCCGCCGCCTGGCAGATGGCCGACGCCGCGGAGTTCCGCGCGGCGGTGTAGTTTTTTTCTATTTGTAATAGCCGACGCCGCAGCCCTCATTGCCGACGCGGGTGATGTAGGCTTCCTTGGGAACGGGCTCGGTCGTTCCCGGCCGTGGGAAGTTGAAGTCGAGGGTCGCGACGGTGCCTTCCTTCGCCACGGCGTAGACGTTGGCGCCCACCGGCTCGCCGAGAATCTTCAAGTTGCGGATATCCGTGCCCATCAGCGCCGGGTTCACGTGCGCGGTGTATTTGCCGTCCGAGATGTTGAAGCAGAACACATAAAGGTCGCGGTCGTGGAAATCCTTGTTGCTCTTGTCGTTGAATGCGGCGAGCGCGGCCGTCTCGTCGGCCTTGAGCGCGGCGACCGCGCGGTCGAACATCGCCCGCGCTTCAGCCGGGCTGCCGAATTGCGGAGCGGCCGCGGCGGCCGCCGCGCCCAACAACACCGCGCCCGCGGTGAACGCCGATGTCAATATTCCGCCGATCATGATGTTGTCCCTCCGCCCAGCGCTCGCAGCGCCGGGCACAAGCCACACCTTTCGGGCCTTGCGGTCATTGACCTTGATCAAGACGGCCGCATTTCGATCGTGCTTGATCGCTCTTCGATCGCTTTGGTTGCGGTCTCTCGTTGCACAGGGCTTAAGGCAAAAATGTGGACGTCAAGCGCCATCGTCGCACCACCTGCCGCGACTATGGACATCGTCGCCGGAACGTGATTAATGCATGACGAACGGAACACGCGCGCGAATCGTCACGGCGACGCGACGCCGTTAACTCCAAAAAAACAAAACGAAATCTAACGTTCCCGTCCTGGAACGCTGATGACATTGAGAAAGGCATAATAGCCAATGTTGAGTCGTGCAGCAGAACTGGTGAATGGTCGAGCGGAACCGCCGAAAGGCCCCATCGAATTTCTGAAAACCGAAACCGAGGTTTTGAAGGATCGTGCGAACAGGTTTCTGCGTCGTGCAAACAGGCTTTCAAGACAGCGTGCGATCGTAGCGCTGAAAATCTGCGAGAAGAAGCTCTTCACCGACTGGGGCAACGCTATCGTCAACACCACCTTCGGGCTGTTGATGGGCAGCCTCGTCGTTCTCCTCATCCTCATTCATGCCGGCGTGCCGATCGTCGGCAAATAGGCGCTGGCGCGAGCGGGCCGTTGCGGCCCGCCGCCGACGCCTGATCGAGCCGCTAGGGCACCAACAGGACTTTGCCGATGTTCTTGCGGTCCTGGATGAAATGATGGGCGGCCGCCGCCTCGTCGAAGGAAAAGGCCCGCGCGATTTTCGGCGCGACCACGCCTTGCGCCCATAGGCCCAGAATCTCGTCGCCCCACAGGCGCATGCGGTCGATCTCGCGCCACATGTGGCCGAGATTGACGCCGAACACGCCCTTGTTGGCGCCGATCAGCGACAACGGATTGAATCGCAGCCAGGGCGTTCGCACCAAAACGCCAAGCATGTCGAACACGCGGTTGGCGGTCTTGGCCGTCGCCGCCGACGAAATGCCGAACATGCCGAGCCGTCCGGTCGGCGCCAGCAGGCGGTAGCCCTTCTTGAACGACGTGCCGCCGACGGCGTCGAGAATGAGTTCGACGCCGCGCCCGTTGGTGATCTCGCGAGCGCGTACCTCGAAATCCTCGGTGCGGTAATCGATCAGATGATCGACGCCGAGCGCGCGCAATTCGCCGTGTTTGGACGCCGAGGCGGTGCCGATCACGGTCGCGCCGATATGCTTGGCGATCTGGGTCGCGGCGATGCCGACGCCGCCGCCGGCGGAATGCACCAGCACGGTCTCGCCGCGTTTGAGCCCGCCCATGACGACGATGAGTTGCCAGGCCGTGAGATAATTGACCGGGATCGCCGCGGCGGTCTGGGCGGACATGCCGGGCGGCCGCATGAAGATCTGGCGGGTCGAGGCGCAAACCACATCCGCATAGCCGCCGAACCGTGTCATCGCCAGGACGTCGCGGCCGACCAAGCCGCCGTCGACACCCGGTCCGACTGCATCGATGCGGCCCGCGACCTCGTAGCCCGGGACCACGGGAAGCGGCGGCAGGTCCGGGTAGAGACCCAGACGTCCCAGAATGTCGGCAAAATTGACGCCGCTTGCTTCGACGCGGATGCGCACCTCGCCCGGGGCCGGCACGGGATCGGGCGCCTCCTTGACGGCGAGCACTTCGGGCGCGCCGTTCCGCGTGATCCAAATCTGTCGCATCGGCCGGACCTTTCGCTGATGATGAATCTGAACCAACGATTGACGGCCGCGGCTCCTCACGGCGCGAACACCATAAAGCAAAGATTGGCCGGCGGGAGGACGCTTCGCCGCCGTCGCCGCTACAGCGTCGCGATGGTCTTGAGCGCGCCGTCGAGCGCGATGCCATTTTCGTCCATCAGCGCCGCGTCGCGCAGGCGGCGCATCCAGTCGGCGCCGTCGGCGCGCGGGGCGAGCAGGGGGACGGCGCCGATCACGCGGTCGAATTTGGACTGGCCGCGGGCGTGGGTGTCGGAATAGCCCTTCACCAGGCGGCGGGCGTTGATGATCTCGACGGCGACGTCATAGTTGCGCGGCGCATTCGCGGCGGCGAGCTCGATCCATTGATCGAGATGCGCCATCTCGCGGGCGTAGCGCAGCGTCGAGCGGCGGATCGGCTTGAGCGCCGAGAGCGCGTAGAGCATCAGGAACCAGCGGATCGTGCCGGTGCGCACGCGCCGGCCTTTCTGGAACATCCAATCGAACAGAGCCGGATACGCTTCCAGGAAGCGCCCGAGCGGCGCCGGCAACGTGCCGGCGACCTCGACCAGGCGCGGGTGCATGTATTCGGTGGTGTAGACGATCTGATCCTGGCCGACGTAATTCTCCCGCCGTACCCGCGCGAAGCGGTCGGCGCGGGTTTTCAGTTCGGCGACGCGGATCACGTCGTCGTAGCTCATCGCGACGGCGACGTATTTCGCCGCCGCGGCGGTGAGCGCATAGGACTTGCCCGCGCCGCCATGGGCGCGGTCGAGATCATAGATCGCGGCGAGGCGATCGAGATACTCGCCGGCATAGGCCGGGTCTTGAAAGTCGGTGAGGCGCTTGACGCCGGCATAGACGATCGGCTGCAGCGGCTCGGCGAAGGTGCGGATGCGCGCGAGAAGCTTGTCGAGGTCCGGCCGGCCGGCGGAGGCCGGCAGCGGCGCGAAGCGCTTGGCCGGGCGGGCGAGCGCGGGGCGGGCTGTTTCCGGCTGCGTGGCCTGGTCGTAGGCGGCGCGGAAGGCGTTGAGGCTCGGCTCGATGCCGCGGCCGCCGGCCTTGATGACGGCCTCGAACGCGTCGCGACCGAACGGCAGCGTGGCGGAGGCCGCGAGCGTGCCGAACAGGCAGGCCGAGATGTGGCTGTTGTTCCTGGTCGCCAGCGCGTCCATGTCGAAGGCGATGGTGCGCTTCGCGGCGACGCCGGCGGCTTCGACGACGACGGCGGGATCGGCGGTGACGTCGCCGGGCTTTTCCTTCTCGGCGGTCGCGTAGAGCCGATGCGTCGAGGCGATCAGCGTGGTGCGGTCGGGCGTGACGAGGCCGCGCAGGATCGAGCGTCCCGCTTCCATCAATTCGGAAGCGAGCACGATGTCGACCTCGCCCTGCGCCGGCATCAGCGATAGGATCGGGGCGCGGCCGGCCTTAGGCGGCAGCATCTCGACGTAATAGATGGTGGCGCCGGTCCGTTGCGCGACGCCGGGCACCGAGGTCGACTGCGCGTGCCAGCCCTGCGCCTCGGCGAGTTCCACGATCCAGTCGGCGAGCACGCCGCCGCCTTGGCCGCCCATCGCCATCACGGCGACGCAGATCGGCCGTTCCGTGGTGAACCGCAGCGGCGTCGGCGACATGTCATTCATGATGGCGGCTTCCGATCAGACAAACACCAAAGGATCAATCGGCGAAGGCGACGCGGCGGGCGTCGCGGCGGCGCTGCAGGAAGCCGATCACGGCGCCGCGCAGGCTCGCGAGCGTGCGGTCGAGCCAGGTCGGGTTGTGGATGATGTCGGCGCGGTAGAAGGAGGGGCACAGCACGGCGGCTTCCGACACCTCGCCGCAATTGCCGCAGCCGACGCAGTTCTGGTCGATCGCCGCCACCGGATCGTCCTTGAGCGGATCGTCGGTGTGCTTGACCGACAGCGACGGGCAGCCGGACAGCCGGATGCAGGCATGATCGCCGGTGCAGACGTCCTCGTCGACGCCGAAGCGCTCGCGCACCATGCGCTGGCCCTCGCGCACGGCTTTCTGGAACAGCGGCTTCACCCGGCGCTGTTTGTTGAGCATGCATTCCGAGGAGGCGACGATGACCTTCGGGCCGCCCTCCTTGGTGGTCAGCGCCTCGCGCAGATAGTCGCGCATGCGCGCGACGTCGTAGGTGCGGTCGAGGTGGCGCACCCATTTGACGCCGATCCCCTTCACCGCGCTGACGATCGTGTTGTTGGTCGAGCGCGCCGGATTGAGCACGCGCGACGACATGATGTCCTGGCCACCGGTCGCCGCGGAATAGAAATTGTCGACCACCATGATGACGCCGTCCTGCTTGTTGTAGACGGCGTTGCCGATCGAGGTGGAGAGGCCATTGTGCCAGAAGCCGCCGTCGCCGATGATCGAGATCGGCTTCTTGTCGGCCTTGACGTTGAACGCCGACGACGAGGCCGGGCCGAGGCCGTAGCCCATGGTGGTGGCGCCGATGTTGAACGGCGGCAGGCACGCGAACAGATGGCAGCCGATGTCGCCGGCGATCTGATGCTCGCCGAGTTCCTGCTGCACCAGCTTCATCGCGGCGAAGATCGGCCGCTCGGGACAGCCGACGCAGAAGCCGGGCGGCCGCGGCGGCACGGTCTTGGCGAGGAGCTTGACGGTCGGGTCGCCCAGCACGGCGGAAGCGTCCGGCGGCGGCGGCGCGTTGCCGAGGAGTTCCTTGGCGTGGAGTTCGAGGAAGGCCTTGACGCCCTTGGTGACGACCATGGGCGTGTACTCGCCCGCCATCGGCAGCACGTCCTTGCCGCTGATCCGGGTCTGGATGTCGCGGCGGCGCAGGATGGTGTTGAGGGCCTGCTCGATGAATTCCGGCTGGCCTTCCTCGACCATCAGGATCGCCTTCTTGCCGGCGGCGAATTGGGCGACCTCATCGTCGATCAGCGGGTAGGTGACGTTGAGGCAATAGATCGGCACCGAGGTCTCGCCATAGACGTCGGCGAGGCCCAATTGCTGCAGTGCGCGCATCACCGAATTGTACATGCCGCCCTGGACGACGATGCCGACGTCGGCGTGCTCGGGGCCGAAGAATTCGTTGAGCTTGCGCTCCTTGATGAACTTGACCGCGGCCGGCCAGCGCTGCTCGACCTTCTCGCGCTCGTGCAGATAGGACGCCGGCGGCAGCACCACGCGCTCGGTATCGCGGCGCGGATGTTCCAGCGCTTCGCGCAGCGCGAAGCTCGGCTTCTTGTTGTCCTTGGTGAAGAAGCGGCCATGGACGTGGCAGGCGCGAATGCGCACTTCGAGCATGACCGGCGTGTGCGACACTTCGGAGAGCTCGAAGCCTTCCTCCACCGCGCGGACGATCGACGGCAGGTTCGGCCGCGGGTCTAAGAGCCAGACCTGCGATTTCATGGCGAAGGGATGCGAGCGCTCCTGCATGATGGAGGAGCCCTCGCCGTAATCCTCGCCGATGATGATCAGCGCGCCGCCGGTGACGCCGCCGGAGGCGAGGTTGGCGATGGCGTCGGAGGCGACGTTGATGCCGACCGGCGCCTTGAAGGTGACCGCGCCGCGGATGGGGTAATGCACCGAGGCGGCGAGCGTCGCGGCGGCGGCGGCTTCCGAGGCCGAATTCTCGAAATGGACGCCGAGCTCGTCGAGCACGTCCTTGGCGTCGGCGAGCACGTCCATGAGGTGGGAGATCGGCGCCCCCTGGTAGCCGCCGACATAGGAGACGCCGGACTGCAGCAGCGCCTTGGTGATCGCGAGAATGCCCTCGCCGCGGAACTCATCACCGTCGCCCAGCTTGAGATCCTGGACTTCGCGTGCAAACGAACGTTCCGCCATGATGCGCCTCCGGGGGTCCAAGCCTTCGCTTACAAGCCTTCGCTCGAGCGAAGCCGGCAGATCGTCATTTATATGAAACCTTCCGATGTGTCTTGCAACGGCGTTGACGCCGCGGATGGCAGAACCGCGCCGCCGGCACGACACCGGCTCGCGTCGACCGGCCGCGATTGCTCATCGACCGATTGCTCATGGCCTCGGCAGGGTGCCTAACGGATGCCGGCGAAATGGCGAAAAATGCCCATTGCGTCAGCTTGTCCCGGTGTTGGTTTAGGTTTAAAGTATCTGCTGCTCGGCGCATGCCGAGCGCACGTAAAAGTCGAGTTCACAACGGCCGAGTTCGGGCAGAACGAGTTCGGGGCGCCGGCTGTTTAGGATAAGAGCGCGCGAAACGAGCGCAAAAAATACCGCCGCGGCAGTCCGGGCGCACGGCAGTCAAATAGCAGTCAAATATACGCCAAATAGATAGGCCACCATCCAAGCGAAATACACACGCAGAAAGAGGGAGTGTCGGATATGTTCAACGTCACGCGGCGTCAGGCCCTTGCGGGCTCAGGCGGTGTCATCGCGTCATTGCTCGCGCCCCAGCGCTTTGCCGGCGCGGCGGTCGGCTCGACGCTCAACATCGCCTACAACGTCAATTTGCCGTCGTTCGACCCCGATGTCGGACCGTCGTCGGTCAATCCGACCATCCAGGCGATCTACCGTTCGATCTTCGATCAATATATCGGTCAGAAGCCGAACCTCGCGTTCGAGCCCGGCCTGATCACCGGCTGGGGCTGGAACGACGACAAGAGCAAGGTATGGATGGACGTGCGCGAGAACGTCGTCTGGCACGACGGCACCCCGTTCACCCCGGCCGACGTCATCTGGTCGATCGAGCGCGAAGGCAAGCCCGACGGCGGCAATCCGGTGTCGTTCATCTGGGCCGGCATCGGCAACTTCACGGTCGACGGCAAGCGCATCACCGCCGACGTCAAGCAGTACGACCCCGTGCTGTTCAAATGGATGGCGTTCCTGACCGGCTATATCCTGCCGAAGGCCTATTACGAGAAGGTCGGGCCGCAGGGCTTCGAGAAGGCGCCGATCGGCACCGGCCCCTACATGGTCGATGCCTATGAGGGCAACGCCTATCTGCGGCTCAAGGCCAATCCGAAATACTGGGGCGGCAAGCCGAAGTTCGAGACCGTGGTGTTCAAGTTCGTGCCGGACGCGACGAGCCGCGTCGCCGAAATCGAAAGCGGTTCCTCGGACGTGACGCTTGAAGTCCCCTATGAGGAATACGATCGCCTCAAGTCGAAGGCCGGCCTCAAGGGCGAGTGCACGCCGATCTCGGATATCGCGCAGATCTTCATCACCAATGGCGGCGTCATGGACGACAAGAACGTCCGTCTCGCCATGTGTCATGCCGTTGACAAAGACGCGATCGTCAAGCGGCTGCTGCGCGGCTATGGCGTTCCCATCGCGACGCTCGAGGCGCCGGAATACGCGGCCTTCGATCCGTCGATCAAAGTGGCATACGACCCGGCTTTGGCGGCGAAGCTTCTGGCGGCGAGCGGCTATTCAAAGGAAAAGCCGGTCAAATTCACCATCCAGACGACGCGCGGCTTCAAGCCGAAGGATTACGAGACCGTCCAGGCGATCGTCGGGATGTGGCGCAATGTCGGCATCGAGGCCGACATCGAAATCTACGAAATCGCCAAGCACTTCGAACTGCGCATGTCGCACAAGCTCGCGCCGGCGGCGTTCTACAATTGGGGCAACGCGATCGGCGATCCGACCACTTCGACCGGCTTCGCGATGTTCTCCAAGTCGCCGCACTCGGCGTGGCACTCCGACGATCTCGACGCCAAGATCGGCCCGCTGTGGGGCGAAAAGGACGAGAAGAAGCGTATCGACGGCTGGAAGGCCGTGGATCGCTACATCGCGGAGCAGGGCTATATCCTGCCGCTGCTGCAATATGCCCAGCCGATCCTCTACAAGTCGGATCTGAAAGTGACCCCGAACGTTTCGGGGGCGCTGCAGCCGACGCTGGTGTCGAAGTAAGACAAGTTCGCCATGCCGCCGCCGCGCCGCGTGCGCGGCGGCGGCCGGCAAGCCGGGCCGAGGTTTCGTTTTAAAAAAATTCGGCGCGAGAAAGTCGTTCAACGCCCAAGTCGTTCAACGTCTCAGCCGGTCAGCGTTCAAGGACCGTCCATGTTGCTTGCCGCCGTCGTCGTCAATCGCCTGGCCATGGCGCTCATCACCCTGGCGGGCGTGGCGGTCGTCGTGTTCGTATTGTTGCGCGTGGTGCCGGGCGACCCCATTTCCATGATGATTTCGCCGGGCGCGGGCCCCGCCGATATCGCGGCGCTGAAGGCGCATTACGGCCTGGACGCGCCGCTTCCGACGCAGTTCTGGATCTGGATCAAAGGCGTGGTGACGGGCGACTTCGGCACCTCGATCACCCTGCATCTCTATGTGACCGAGGTTTTGGCGTCGCGGCTGCCGGCGACGCTGGAACTTGCGGTGCTGGCGCTCGTCGTCGCCGTCGGCTTCGGCGGCGGCATTGCGATCGCCGGCACGCTGATGCGGCGCACCATCGGCGAGACGGCGATCGACGGACTGAACAGCATCATGCTCGCCGTGCCGGACTTCATCTGGGCGCTGGCGCTGGTGCTGGTGTTCGCCGTCGCGCTGCCGATCCTGCCGCTGACCGGGCGGATCGACCCCGATGTGGCGCAAGGCTTTCACAGCCGGTTCTATCTGGTCGAGAGCATTGTGACCGGGCGCTTCGCCGTCGCGGGCAACATCATCCGGCACATGGCGATGCCGACGCTGGCGCTCGCCTTGCCGCTCGCCGCGGTGATCGTGCGGCTGCTCAAGCAGTCGCTCAAGGAAGCCATGCTGCAGGACTATGTGCTGCTGGCGCGGATCAAGGGCTTCGGCGAGCTTCGCCTGGTGCTGCAGGAGGCCTTGCGCAACGCGATCGGCCCGACGATCGCTTTGACCGGCGTGCAGTTCACCTTCCTGCTCGGCGGCACCGTCATCGTCGAGCGCATCTTCGCCTATCCGGGCATCGGCAATCTCGCGATCGACGCGGTGATCAATCGCGATTTCCCGCTGATCCAGGGCCTGGTGCTGCTGTTCGGGTTGATCTTCATCCTCATCAATATCGGGGTCGATCTCACCGTGGCGATGCTCAACCCGCGCCTGCGCCACGGCTGAACCGAAAACCCATGGACGCTCCATTGGCAGTACAAGTCGCGCCTATATCACCGACGACGGAGAGCGGCCCGCGGCCGCCGGCGATCGTCGATCGGCTGTTGCGCGACCGCAAAGTGCTCGTCGCCGGCTCCTTCATCGTGTTTCTGATCATCCTCGCGCTCGCCGCGCCATGGATCGCGCCGAAAGATCCGCTGGCGCAGAATCTGCTCGCGGCCACGGTGCCTCCGGTCGGCTTTGCCGACGCCGAGCCGGGGTTCCTGCTCGGCACCGACGGGCTCGGCCGCGATGTGCTGTCGCGGGTGATCTTCGGCACGCGGGTATCGCTCACCGTGGCGTTCGTTGCCGCCGGCCTCGCCTGCATGATCGGCTCGCTGCTCGGACTTTTCGCCGGCTTCTTCGGTGGGATCGTCGATGCGGTGATCTCCTGGCTGGTCGATGTCTGGATGGCGTTTCCGCCGGTACTATTGTCGATCCTCCTGGTCGCGATCCTCGGCACCGGGCTGCACTCGGTCATCGCCGCCATCGTCGTTATCGACTGGACGCGGTTCTGCCGCGTCGTGCGCACCGAGGCGATGGCGCAGGCGCAGATGGATTACGTCGTCGCGGCGCGCACCATCGGCTTCTCGCGCCCGGCGATCCTGTTCCGCGAGATCTTTCCCAATGTCGTGCCGGTGCTGATCGCGCTGTTGACGCTCGAAATGGGCATCGCCGTCGTGGTCGAGGCGATCCTGTCGTTCGTCGGCCTCTCGGTGTCGTCGGATACGCCGACCTGGGGCGGCATGATCGCGGAAGGGCGCCAGATCGTGCACGAGGCGTGGTGGGTCTTGGCCGCGCCGCTCGCTGCCTTGTTCGCCACGGTGGTCGCGTTCAACCAGCTCGGCGACGGCCTCGCCCGCAGCCTCGATCCGGTGCTGCGCCGATGAGCGATGTCCGCCTGGCGATCGAGGCGCTGTCGGCGATTTCCGTGCGCGACGGCAACCGCCCGGTGCTGCGGGCGGTGTCGCTTACCGTCGGCGTCGGCGAAGTCCACGGGCTGGTCGGCGAAAGCGGCGCCGGCAAATCGACCATCGCCAAGGCGATCCTCGGCATCATTCCCTCGCAGGTGAAGGTGACCGGCGGACGCATCGCATTCGAGGGCCGCGATCTCCTGGCGCTGCCGCCGCGCGAACTGCGCGAAATTCTCGGCCGCGACATCGCGCTCATCCCGCAGGACCCTTTGACGGCCCTCAACCCGGCGCGCCGGATCGAGGCGCAGATGACCGACGGGCTGCGGCTCAAAGGCAACCTCTTGAAAGTCGAAGCGCGCCGCCGCGCCTTAGCGCTGCTGGAAGAGGTGCAGATCCGCGATCCGGAACGCGTGCTGGCGAGCTATCCGCACCAATTGTCCGGCGGCATGCGGCAGCGCGTTTTGATCGCGGCGGCGTTCGGGCTCGAGCCGAAGCTCGTCATCGCCGACGAGCCGACTACCGCGCTCGACGTCACCGTGCAAAAACAAATTCTCCGCCTGCTGCGCGCCTTGCAGGAACGCCACGGCACCAGCGTGCTGTTCGTCTCCCACGATCTCGGCGTGGTGGCGAAAATCTGCGACCGCATCACGGTGCTTTACATGGGCAAGGTGGTGGAGCAGGGCGCCGCCGCCGACGTGATCGAGGCGCCGCGCCACGCCTATACCAAGGCGCTGATCGCCGCGAGCCCGCGCTACGACCGCCCCGACGCCGGCCTCGAACCGACGTCGGGCGAAGTCATCGCGGCGCTGCGTGCCGAAATCGCCGCCGCCGACGCCGGCGTCACGGAGGCGAGCGGTGGCTGACGATCTCCTGGTCGCGCGCGGACTGGTGGTCGCCTATTCGCGACCCGCCGGGTTCTTCGCCGCCAAGAGCGCGGCGACGACGGTCCTGCACGGCGTCGATCTCACCGTCGGCAAGGGCGAGACCGTCGGCATCGTCGGCGAGTCCGGCTCCGGCAAGACCACGCTCGGCCGCGCGCTGCTCGGTCTGGTCGCGCCGGCCGCGGGGTCGATCGTGTTCGACGGCACCGACATCACGGCGCTCGACGAGCGCGCCCGCCGCCCGCTGCGCCGCCGCATGCAGATGATCTTTCAGGACCCGATGTCGTCGCTCAATCCGCGGCACACCATCGGCCGCATTCTGATCGAGCCGATCCTGCTGCACGGCCTGGCGCCGAGCCGCGCCGCGGCGCTCGATCTGGTGCACGGCGTGCTCGACCGCGTCGGCCTGGCGCGCGCGACCGTCGAGCGTTACTCCTACGAACTGTCCGGCGGCCAGCGCCAGCGCGTCGGCATCGCCCGCGCCGTGGTGCTGCGCCCCGATTTCGTCCTCGCCGACGAGATCGTTTCCGGCCTCGATGTCTCGACCCAGGCGCAGGTGCTGCGGCTCCTGCAGGAGCTGACCGGCGAGATGCATCTCGCGCTCGCCTTCATCAGCCACGACCTTTCGGTGATCCGCTCGATCTGCCAGCGCGTCGTCGTCATGCGCGAGGGCCGCGTGGTCGAGGAAGGCCTGTGCGAGCGGGTTTTTGCCAAGCCCGCGGCGGCCTATACGCGCATGCTGATCGACGCCATCCCGCTGCCCGCGATCGATCCCGGCTGGCTCATGCGCGACGTCGCCGCCGAAGGCGCGAGCGCCGGCAAGCGCAAGACGCCGAAGCGGGGCAAGGGATCGTCCAACAAGACCGCGTCCAACAAGACCGCGTCCAACAAGACCGCGCCCAACAAGACCGCGCCCAAGCAGGCGGCGTCCAAAAAGACATCGCACCGGCGAAAAAGGGCGACCCGGCGCGATACCGCAAACCGCCCTGACAGGAGCTGAACCATGATGTTTCGATACGCGCCTCGTTTTGCCATGGCGACAATCGCCGCCGCGCTGTTCGCGACCGCGGCTCATGCCGACGGCGTGCCGACGCTGCGCGGGCACGACCACACCGGCATCACCGTGCCCGACATCAAGCAGGCGGCGGATTTCTTCGTCAACGTGCTCGGCTGCAAGGAAGCGATGTCGTTCGGCCCGTTCGCCGACGACAAGGGCGACTTCATGCAGCAGCTGCTCAACGTCAATCCGCGCGCGGTGATCCACCAGATCACGCTGGTGCGCTGCGGCTACGGCTCCAACATCGAGCTGTTCCAGTATTCCTCGCCCGACCAGAAGAACATGACGCCGAAGAACAGCGACATCGGCGGCTATCACATCGCCTTCTACGTCGACGACATCAAGGCGGCGAAGGAGTATCTCGAAGGAAAGGGCGTCAAGACCTTCTTTGGTCCGTTCCCGGTCAACGAGGGACCGGCCGCCGGCCAGAGCATCGTCTATTTCCTCGCGCCGTGGGGCCTGCAGATGGAGCTCATCACCTATCCGAAGGGCATGGCCTATGAGCACGGCGCGGCGACCGTGCTGTGGTCGCCGAAAGACCCGGCGAAGTGACGCCGGCCGGTCTCATCCGCATCATCATGGCCGGGCTTTTGTCCCGGCCATAGTTGGACCGCTCAGCGGGCGTCCTTGTCGAGCCGGATCATTTTGCCGATGACGCGGAATTCCTCGCCCGCCGCCTTGCGGGCGTGGGTCTCGATGGAGCGATAGAGCTGGACGACCCGTTCGCCGGTCGCGGTGACCACCGCGCCGCCGCCCTTGCGGCCGCCGGTCTCCGCCGTGACGGCGGGCTCGCGCAGGGTGCGATTGATCTCGTCGACCAGGAGCCACGCGCGCCGGTACGACATGCCGATCGAGCGTGCCGCCGCCGAGATCGACCCGGTCGAACGGATGGCTTCCAGAAGCGCGATCTTGCCCGGACCGATGCGGTTGCCGGAGGCGAGATCGATGCGGATGGAGAGGTGAGTGCCGGCCATATGCCTGTTTCTCCAAGCGCCCGATTCTTCAAAGGCGCCGGAAAAAGTCACGCCGAACACGGCCGTTCGTCAAGGGCGATCGTTGGGTTGCGCAAGATAAAAGCGGCGGCCGCGGCCGCCGCTCTGATGTCTTGCGGGGCTGTCAGTGAAACAGCTTCATCGCATTGGTGATCGTTTCCGCCACGCCCCAGAGCAGCGGAATGCCAACGAATCCCCATGCCAGCACGAGATGCCAGGCCGGCGTGCCGTTTTGGTTCGCGTTTGCCATTGTCTCCTCCCTGAAGCTCAAGCCGGCTTGCCGCTCAGGGCCGCCGCCACCTCGCGGCCGGCCTCGGCCGCCGTCGCCAGCGCGCTCTCGTCCGTCTTCATGTGGAAGCGGTGGTGCACCGCCTTGATGAACAGATTGCAGAAGAACCCGATCACCAACAGCCCCGCCATGATGTACATGGTGGTGTTGTAGGCCTGTGCCTTCGGTACGCCGTGGTCGATCTGGTACTGGCGGATGTAGTTCACCAGCACCGGACCGAAGATGCCGGCCATCGACCAGGCGGTGATCAGCCAGCCATGGATGGCGCCGACGTAGCGGGTGCCGAACATGTCCTTGAGATAGGCCGGCACGGTGGCGAAGCCGCCGCCGTACATGCTGATGATCACCAGGAAGCACAGCACGAACCCGGCGATGCTGCCGATCGAGCCGGTCCACGGCACCAGCGCATAGAGCACCGTTCCGATCACGAAGAAGGCGAAGTAGGTGTTCTTGCGGCCGATGTAATCCGAGGTCGAGGCCCAGAAGAAGCGGCCGAGCATGTTGAACAGGCTGAGCAACCCGACAAAGCCCGCGGCCGCGATCGGCGTGATATGGCCGGGGAACATCTCCTGGCTCATCGCCGAAGCCTGGCCGAGCACGCCGATGCCGGCGGTGACGTTGAGGCAGAGCACCCACCAGATCAGCCAGAACTGCGGCGTCTTCAGCGCGTCGTAGACGAATACGTCGTTCTTGGTGACCAGCTTCTTCGCCACCACCGGCGGCGTGTAGCCGGCCGGCTTCCAGTCCGGGGCCGGGATGCGCACGATCGCCGCGCCAACCCACATGAAGATGAGATAGATGATGCCGAGGCCGATGAAGGCTTCCGCCACGCCGACGTGCGAAGGGGTCGAAAACCTCTGCATCAGCCAGACCGACAATGGCGAGGCGATGAAGGCGCCGCCGCCGAAGCCCATGATGGCCATGCCGGTGGCCATGCCCGGCCGGTCGGGGAACCATTTGATCAGCGTCGACACCGGCGAAATGTAGCCAAGACCGAGGCCGATGCCGCCGAAGAAGCCGTAGCCGATGTAGATGAGCCAAATATTATGGACGTAGACGCCGATCGCGGAAATGAAAAAGCCGACCGCCCAGCACAGGCCGGCCGTGAACATGGCCCGGCGCGGTCCACCTTCCTCGACCCAGCGGCCGAACACGGCCGCCGAAGTGCCGAGAAAGAAGATCGCGATCGAGAAGATCCAGCCGAGCTCGGTGAGCTTCCAGTCGCCCGGTCCCGATTGCGTTATGCCGATCAGCTTGGTCATCGGCAGGTTGAACACGCTGAAAGCGTAGGCTTGGCCGATGCACAAGTGAATGCACAGAGCGGCCGGCGGCACCATCCAGCGGCTGAATCCGGGCCCGGCAATGGTCCGGCTACGGTCCAGAAAACTCATCGTTCCCTCCTATGGCGTTTTATTCTTTTTTAGCCGCTTATTTTTTTGCAGCGACTCATTTTATGCAGTTCGTACAGTTCTTGGAAGTCGTGGTTGCATGCGTTCCGTCAATGCGAGGTGTGCGCTCCTTCCTTCGGCTTGACGGCGGCGAGCCGTTCGAGCGCCTCGCGCGCGTTCGGATCGAGGCCCGCCCCGCCCGCCTCGAGATGCGCGAAGATCGCCGCGCGCATGCGCGGATCCCAGAATTTCCCGATGTGGTCGGCGATGCCGGCGACCGCCGAATCGTGGCCCTGGCTGGCGAAGAATTTGGCGATCTGATTGGCCATGTAGACAAGTTTATCAGGCGACATGGGCGACGGTCGATGTTGGGTTCGCTGTGGCGATACGCCGCGGGTGGGTGAAAATTTCGAAGCCGTCGCTGCGCGCGACGCCGACCACGGTGATGCCGGCTGATTCCGCCGTTCGCAGCGCGAGCGCGGTCGGCGCCGACACCGCGACCAGAAGCGGCGCCCCGATCACCGCGGTCTTCTGTACCATTTCGACCGACACGCGGCTTGTCAACAACACAAATCCGCTGTTGCCGGCGATGGTGTCGCGCGCCAGCGCGCCGGCGAGCTTGTCGAGCGCGTTGTGGCGTCCGACGTCCTCGCGCACGGCGGCGAGGCCGCTGCCTGGCCGCCAGAACGCCGCCGCGTGCACCGCGCGCGTTTGCCGGTTGAGCTCCTGACGCGGCGCCAGCGCCTCGAGCGCCCGCATGATGTCCGCCGGCGCGAACGTACCGTCCTCGCTCACGCGCGGGGCTTGCCGCGTCGCTTCCGCGAGGCTGTCGATGCCGCACAGGCCGCAGCCCGTCGGGCCGGCGATGTAGCGCCGCCGTTCGCTCAGGGCGGCCGCGCGCGGCGTGGCGAGCCACATGCGCAGCTCGATGCCGGCGTCCTCCTCGACGACGGTGAGATCGCGAATGTCCGCCGGCGCGGCAATGATGCCTTCGGTCAGGCTGAAGCCGAGCGCGAAATCCTCGAGATCCCGCGGCGTCGCCATCATCACCGCATAGGAGCCGCCGTCATAGGTCAACGCGACGGCGGTTTCCTCCGGGACGATCCGCTCGCCGTCGGCGAAGCCGTGTTGGCGCCACGTGACGCAGGCGACGCTGTGCGTCGGCTCGCGCATGCTACTCCGCGGCCTCGATGGTCGCGGCGACGCGGCGGCTCCTCCGTGCCAGTTCCTCGTATTGCTCCTGCCATTCGGTCGGACCGTTGGAGGGCGTGATCTGCACCGCGGTCACCTTGTATTCGGGGCAGTTGGTGGCCCAGTCCGAATACTCGGTGGTAACAACGTTAACCTGCGTATTGGGGTGATGGAACGTGGTGTAGACGACGCCCGGCGCCACCCGCTCGGTGATGAGCGCGCGCAGCGTCGTTTCGCCGGAGCGGCTCGCGAGCTTGACCCAGTCGCCGTCGCGCACGCCGCGCTGTTCGGCGTCGTGCGGGTTGATTTCCAGCCGGTCCTCTTCGTGCCAGCGGATGTTGTCGGTGCGCCGGGTCTGGGCGCCGACATTGTACTGCGACAGGATGCGGCCGGTGGTGAGGAGGAGCGGGAAGCGCGCGCCGGTCTTCTCGTCGGTGGCGACGTATTCGGTGCGCATGAACTTGCCCTTGCCGCGCACGAAGCCGCCGATGTGCATGACCGGCGTGCCCTCCGGCGCCTTCTCGTTGCAGGGCCACTGCACCGAGCCGAGCCGGTCGAGCTTCTCGAACGAAACGCCGGCGAAGGTCGGCGTCAACCGCGCGATCTCGTCCATGATTTCGGACGGATGGCTGTAGGCCATGTCGAAACCCATGGCCTTGGCGATGAGCACGGTGATTTCCCAATCGCCGTAGCCGTTGCGCGGCGCCATCACCTTGCGCACGCGTTGGATGCGGCGTTCGGCGTTGGTGAAGGTGCCGTCCTTCTCCAGGAAGGTCGAGCCGGGCAGGAACACGTGGGCGTAGTTCGCGGTCTCGTTGAGGAACAGATCCTGCACCACGATGCATTCCATCGCCGCAAGCCCGGCGGCGACGTGCTTGGTGTCGGGGTCGGACTGCAAAATGTCCTCGCCCTGGACGTAGAGGCCCTTGAACGAGCCGTCGACCGCGGCGTCGAACATGTTCGGGATGCGCAGCCCCGGCTCCTTGTCCAGCGTCACGCCCCACAGCGACTCGAACAATTCGCGCGTCGCGTCGATCGAGATGTGGCGATAGCCGGACAGTTCGTGCGGGAAAGAGCCCATGTCGCACGAACCCTGCACGTTGTTCTGCCCGCGCAGCGGGTTCACGCCGACGCCGGGCCGGCCGATATTGCCGGTCGCCATGGCAAGATTGGCGATGGCGATCACGGTGGTGGAGCCTTGGCTGTGCTCGGTGACGCCGAGGCCGTAATAGATCGCGCCGTTGCCGCCGGTGGCGTAGAGCCGCGCCGCGGCGCGGATCGTTTCCGCCGGCACGCCGGAAATCTTGGCGACTGCTTCCGGACTGTTGCGCTCTTCGGCGATGAAGGTCGCCCAATCCTGGAATTCGTCCCAGTCGCAGCGCTCACGCACGAACGTCTCGTTGACGAGCCCTTCGGTGACGATCACATGCGCGAGCGCGGTGAGGATCGCGACGTTGGTGCCCGGTTGCAGCGGCAGATGATAGGCCGCCTCGACGTGCGGCGTGCGCACGAGGTCGATGGCGCGCGGATCGATTACGATCAGCTTGGCGCCTTGGCGCAGCCGCTTCTTCATGCGCGAGGCGAACACCGGGTGGGCGTCGGTCGGGTTGGCGCCGATCAGCATGACCACGTCGGTATGCTCGACCGAGTCGAAATCCTGCGTGCCGGCGGAGGTGCCGAACGTCTTGCTCAGGCCGTAGCCGGTCGGCGAATGGCAGACGCGGGCGCAGGTGTCGACATTGTTGTTGCCGAAGCCGGCGCGGATCAGCTTCTGCACCAGGAACGTCTCTTCATTGGTGCAGCGCGACGAGGTAATACCGCCGATCGAATCCTTGCCGTACTTGGCCTGGATGCGCTTGAACTCCGACGCGGTGTGGGCGATCGCTTCGTCCCACGACACTTCGCGCCACGGATCGCTGATCTTGGCGCGGATCATCGGCTTCAAGATGCGTTCGCGGTGGTTCGTATAGCCCCAGGCGAAGCGGCCCTTGACGCAGGAATGGCCGCGGTTCGCCTTGCCGTCCTTGTACGGCACCATGCGCACGACTTCGTCGCCGCGCATCTCCGCCTTGAAGGTGCAGCCGACGCCGCAATAGGCGCAGGTCGTGACCACCGAGTGCTCCGGCGTGCCGATCTCGATGACGGACTTCTCGTTGAGCGTCGCGGTCGGACAGGCCTGCACGCAGGCGCCGCAGGAGACGCATTCGGACGAGAAGAACGATTCCTCCATCCCGGGGGAAACAACCGAACCAAAACCGCGGCCGGCGATGGTCAGCGCGAAGGTGCCTTGCACCTCCTCGCAGGCGCGCACGCAGCGCGAACAGACGATGCATTTCGACGGATCGTAGCTGAAATACGGGTTCGAGACGTCGAGGCCCGGATTGGGATGCTTGGCGCCGTCATAGCCGTAGCGCACGTCGCGCAGGCCGACCGCGCCGGCCATGTCCTGCAGCTCGCAGTCGCCGTTGGCCGAGCAGGTCAGGCAATCGAGCGGGTGATCGGAGATGTAAAGCTCCATCACGCCCTTGCGCAGGCGCTTGAGGCGGTCGGTCTGCGTGCGCACCACCATGCCCGGCGCGACCGGCGTCGTGCAGGAGGCCGGCGTGCCGGCGCGGCCGTCGATCTCGACGAGACACAGCCGGCAGGAGCCGAAGGCGTCGAGCATGTCGGTCGCGCAGAGCTTCGGAATTTGTGTTCCGAGCTCCATCGCGGCGCGCATGATCGAGGTGCCCTCCGGCACGGTCACTGCGGCGCCGTCGATGGTCAGCGTCACGGTCTTTTCCGTCCTCGCGCGGGGCGTGCCGTAATCGATCTCTTGCACGAGCGACATGGGGGTGTCTCCTTACGTTCCTATTCGGCGGCTTGCAGCCGCGGCCGCGCGCCGAAGTCTTCCGGGAAATGGGTCAGTGCGCTCATCACCGGGTACGGCGTGAAGCCGCCGAGCGCGCAGAGCGAGCCGAATTTCATCGTGTTGCAGAGGTCTTCCAGCACCGCGATGTTGGCGGCGCGGTTCTCGTCGTGGATGATGCGGTCGATCGTTTCGACGCCGCGCGGCGAGCCGATGCGGCAGGGCGTGCACTTGCCGCAGGATTCGATCGAACAGAACTCCATCGCGAAGCGCGCTTGCTTGGCCATGTCGACGGTGTCGTCGAACACGACGATGCCGCCGTGCCCGATCAGGCCGTCGCGCGCCGCGAACGCCTCGTAATCGAACGGCGTATCGAACAGCGCGCGCGGGAAATAGGCGCCGAGCGGGCCGCCGACCTGCACCGCCCGCACTGGACGCCCGGTCCAGGTGCCACCGCCGACATCGTCGACGAGCTCACCGAGCGTAATGCCGAACGCGGTCTCGTAGAGGCCGCCATACTTCGCCGCGCCGGCGAGCTGGATCGGCATGGTGCCGCGCGAGCGGCCCATGCCGAAATCGCGATAGAACGCCGCGCCGCGGTCGACGATGATGGGCACCGAGGCGAACGACAGCACATTGTTGATGACGGTCGGGCGGCCGAACAGGCCGTGGTGCGCCGGCAGCGGCGGCTTGGCGCGCACCTGGCCGCGCTTGCCCTCCAAGCTGTCGAGCAGCGAGGTCTCCTCGCCGCACACATAGGCCCCGGCGCCGACCCGCACTTCGAGGTCGAAGGCATAGGTCGAGCCGCCGACCTGCGGGCCGATCAGGCCGTCGGCGCGGGCGGCCGCGATCGCCGCCTCCATCGCCGCGACGGCATGCGGATATTCGGAGCGGATATAAATGTAGCCCTTGGTGGCGCCGACCGCGATGCCGGCGATCGCCATGCCTTCGATCAGCACGAACGGATCGCCTTCCATGATCATGCGGTCGGCGAACGTGCCGCTGTCGCCCTCGTCGGCGTTGCAGACGATGTATTTCTGCTGCGGCGGCGTCTGCGCCACGGTGCGCCATTTGATGCCGGTCGGGAATCCGGCGCCGCCGCGGCCGCGCAGACCCGACTGCAGGACGTCCTCGATGACCGCCGCCGGGCCGAGCGCGAGCGCGCGCTCGAGGCCTTTGCCGCCGCCATGGGCGCGATAATCGGCGGCCGAGCGCGGGTCGACGATCCCGCACCGCGCGAAGGTGAGGCGGGTCTGCCGCTTGAGCCAGGGAATCTCTTCGGTCAGGCCTTGGCTCAGGCCTTGGCGCAGCTTATGGGCGCCGTCGCCGCGCACCGCGGCGAGGAGGCCTTCAGCGTCGCCCGGCTCCACCGGACCGTAGGCGACCCGGCCCGCGGGCGTTGCGACCTCGATCATCGGCTCGAGCCACAATAGCCCGCGCGAGCCGGTGCGCACGATCTCGACCGCGACGTTCTGCCGCGCCGCCGCGGCGCCGATCGCGGTCGCAACCTCGTCCGCGCCGACCGAAACGGCCGCGGCGTCGCGGGGTATGAAGAGCCGCAGCGTCATTGCTGGGCCTCCGTGAGCAGCGCGTCGAGGCGCTTTTCGTCGAGCCGGCCGACGACGCGCCCGTCGAGCATGGCCGACGGCGCCGTGGCGCACAGGCCGAGACAATACACCGGTTCGAGCGTCACGCTGCCGTCGGCGGCGGTCGTCCCCATGGCAATGCCGAGCCGCGCCTCGGCCTGCTGCGCCAGGGGATCGCCCCCGGCGGCCTGGCAGGCCTCGGCCCGGCACAGCTTCAGGACATGGCGGCCGGCCGGCTGATGGCGGAAATCATGATAGAATGTGACGACGCCATGCACCTCGGCGCGGGTGATGTTCAGCGCGTCGGCGATCAGCGGCTCGGCCGCCTGGTCGATATAGCCGAACTCGGCCTGGAGGGCGTGCAGCATCGGCAGGAGCGCGCCTTCGCGGTGCGCAAATTCGCGAATGCGCGCCTGGGCGATCTGTGGATCCCAGGGGGCTTGGTTCGGATTGTACCTATCCTGATGCATGCGTCACACCTGATGCGCGTCTGATAATACGATATGCACGATGACGCGTACAACGCATATAGTTGTTAAGTCTACTGTAAATCCGAAAGTCCCGCCGCCCAGGCAAGGTGACGCACCGCGCCCTGGGGGGCGGCATTCCGCGTCGGCACTATGCCCGGCATTTTGATCTGAAGCTGGTGGGATTCGGCCCCACGCGCCGGGCACATGTGATGGGATTTCTATGCCGGTTCAGATTTATGATGCGCTCTGCGAAGGGGCGACCACGGCCGGCTCATTGGATCGGCGCAAAGCGCCGCCCGATGGGCCGGTCGGCGAGTTATCCGCTGGAATCGAGGATCGCGCGACTGGTCTCGGAGATAGATCGCGGGCGAACGGATTGGCTTGATTGGCCTTGAAGATGGCGCCGTGGCCGGTGATGAAATAAAGCCACTGGCCGATCTGGCCTTCCCGTCGCTGCAGCAAAGGCGTCCAGCCGAAGGCGTCGTCGAGGCGCCGACGAAGCGAGGGCAATTCCCGCATCACCTCGCCTGTAGCGTCGCGGATCTCCGGCGCGAGATCGTAATCGAACTTCTGCGCAATATCGCCGTTGGCGACAGCTCTGGCGATGCCGTATCGCCCCGGCGCGCGCGCAATCGGCGTCTCGCTGAAAACAAAAAAGCGGTTGAGGAAATAGGACGCGCCGCGCAAATTGCAGCATTCCTGAACGAGAAGATCGACCGTACCTTTGGTGTCGTCCAAAGTGTCACCGGGAAAGCCGCCGATCAGGATGATGCAGGCCTGGATGCTGGCGGCGGCCATCTCGGTGAAAACTTCGGCAATTCGCCGTTCATCCAGGCCCTCGGTGTACTTGCCCATTTGATTGAGAACACGTTTGCCGACTTTGAGAACGCGCGGCGACGTGCTTCCCACGCCGTATAGAATTTCGGAACAGCCGGCCTTGGCGACCCGCTCGAAGAGCTCGGCAGTATGCGCACGCTCCAGCTTGCAGCGGCAGAACCAATGGAACCGCATGCCGCGGTGGTCTATTTCATCCGCGAGAAGGCGCAGCATAGAGGGCGGGATGACTTCGTCCGCGAACAGGAAATAGCGATAGCCGGCGGAGACCAATGTTTCGATGCGATCGAGAGAGGCGCGGATCTCGCCGTCGGATGGTGCTCTCGTATCGCCGTACTCGTTGTATTCGGCCGGCTTGCCGAGCCGCATCAGCAAGACCGCTTCCGGCGTGAAGGTCGGTACGGGCGGAGGGGCGGAGAACGGCGTCGGGGCGCTCGCCGCCGCCGGGAGGTCGGCGCGCGTGAGATAGCGGCGCGGATGCTCGCCGGTGGCGACCGCGTCGATGAGGGCGGGGACGAGGCTGTCGCGATCGTCCTTCTGGGCGATGATCGTGTCGAATACCGACTCGAGCGTTCCGGCACGGCGCAGCGCGTCGATATGTGCACGCAGCGAAAAATGTTCGTGCTCGTGGTCGACGAGCGAGATGTGCATGCCCGGGTTTGAATTGCGCAGATGCCTCGCGGCTATGAGACCGGCGAGAAGCTCCTGCGGGCTGGTGGCGGTGAGCGCCGCAAATCCTAATGCTCCGGGACATTGTTCCAGCGCAGCTTCGATCGAACGGCTCAGGAGGCTGTCGGCTTGACTGTAGCGGACGAGTGCCGCACTGCTGTCGTAGTCGAGACCGTGCACCAACGGCCCGACCTTGACGTCGACGAACAGCTCGGACTGCATTTGGTTGAATGCATCGAGGTACTGCGCGATCGGCGCAAGTGTTTTCAGGTAGGTTGGGATCGATTGATACGGCGCATGCGTCGTCAACTCGTCGAGCGCGCCACCCGCGGCGGCGGCGGTCGCTGCCAGATCGGAATTCTGCGACCACCAAAGCGCCTGCTGGTGAAGACGCGCCAACGCGCTACGCCGCGACAGCATCAACGGCTTGATGCGCGCGCTGCAAATGGTCCGCCACCAGGCGTAATTGGCGCTGAAGACCTCAAGCTCGTGTCGCCGGGTCGCGGCGACCGCGTCCCACCATCGGCCCGGATCGAATACCACCGTGGGAAAGCGACCGGGAGGTGCCAGGGTCAGGATGCGCAAAGCTCCGTTCCCCCTAACCGTTTTCAGAGGCAGACGCGGAAGAAGAGCCGGATCGCATCATGCGTGCCGCGGGCAGTCGCATTCGACCCCGTCGGCTCACTGAGCACCCACCATCTCCCCAGCGTCTGCGCGCACGATAAGGCTAGATGCGGGACCGCCCGTTTGCATTATCCGGCTGTCCTGCGTCAATTCGGTGAAGGGGTTATTTTGCAGGGTTCTGAAGATCGCGCCCTGGCCCGTCGTGAAATAAAGCCACCTGGCTATTTCGCCCCCCGGTCGCTGCAGCAACGGTGTCCAGCCGAAGGCGTCGTCGAGGCGCCGGCGAAGCGCTGGCAATTCCCGTATGACCTCGCCTGTCGCGTCGCGGATCTCCGGCGCGAGTTGGTATTCGAACTTTTGCGCAATATCGCCCTTGGCCACCGCTTTGGCGATACCGAATCGATTCGGCTCACGGGCAACCGGCGTGTCGCAATACACGATAAACGTGTTGACGAAATAAGTAGCGCCACGCAGGTTCGATGACTCACGGATAAGAAAGTCGACCGTGTTTCCCGTGTCGGCCAGGGTATCGCCGGGGAAGCCGCCGATCAGCGCGATGTAGGCCTGGATGCCGACGGCGGCCATCTCGGCGAAGACTTTGCCAATTCGCTCTTCATCCAGCCCCTCCGTGTATTTGCCCATGAGAGAAAGGACGCGTGGCGACGTGCTTTCCAGCCCGTACAGGATTTCGTAGCAGCCGGCCTTGGCGACCCGCTCGAAAAGCTCGGCAGTATGCGCACGCTCGAGCTTGCAGCGGCAGGACCAATGGAACCGCGTGCCGCGGCGGTCTATTTCATCCGCGAGAAGGCGCAGCGTCGAGGGCGAAATCGCTTCGTCCGCAAACAGGAAATAGCGATAGCCGGCGGCGACCAATGTTTCGATGCGATCGAGAGACGCGCGTATCTCGGCATCGGATGGTGCTCTTGTATCGGCGTATTTGCTGTTCTGCGTGCAATAGTTGCATTTGTTCCAATAGCATCGCCGCTTGCTGAGCCGGGTCAGCAAGACCGCTTCCGGCGTGAAGGTCGGCGCGGGCGGAGGGGCGGAGAACGGCGTCGGGGCGATCGCCACTGCCGGGAGGTCGGCGGACGTAAGATAGCCGCGCGGATGATCGCCCGCGGCGACGGCCTCGATGAGGGCGGGGACGAGGCTGTCGCGATCGTCCTTCTGGGCGATGATCGTGTCGAATACCGCGTCGAGCGTTCCGGCATGGCGCAGCGCATCGATATGCGCGTGCAACGAAAAATTTTCATAGCCATGGTCGACGAGCGAGATGTGCACGCCCGGGTTTGAATTGCGCAGATGCCTCGCCGCGATGAGACCGGTGAGCAGGTCCTGGGGGCTAGTGGCGGTGAGCGCCGCGAATCCTAGTGCTCCAGGACATTGTTCCAGCGCGGCTTCGATCGAACGGCTGAGAAGGCTGTCGGCTTGACTGTAGCGGACGAGTGCCGCGCTGCTGTCGTAGTCAAGACCGTGGACCAACGGCCCGATCTTGACGTCGACGAACAACTCGGACTGCATTTCGTTGAATGCATCGAGGTACTGCGCGATCGGCGCAAGTGTTTTCAGGTAGGCTGGGATCGATTGATACGGCGCATGCGTCGTCAACGCGTCGAGCGCGCCGCCCGCCGCAGCGGCAATCGCTTCCAGATCGGAATTCCGCGACCACAGACGCGCTTGCTGGTGAAGACGCTCCAACGCACCACGCCGCGACAGCATCAACTGCTTGATGCGCGCGCTGCACATGGTCCGCCACCAGGCGTAATTGGCGCTGAAGACCTCAAGCTCGTGTCGCCGGGTCGCGGCGACCGCGTCCCACCATCGGCCCGGATCGAATACCACCGCGGGGAAGCGACCGGGAAGTGCCAGGGTCAGGACGCGCAAAGCTTCGTTCCCCCTCAGCGTTTCCGCAGGCAGGACGCCGACACGGCCTAAAGAGAAGAGCTAGATGCTAGGCGAGCGAGCCTTGGCCGGCGGAGTCGTCGGCAATCATGGTTCTCGCTTTCTCCAAGTTGGCATTCGTCTCTTTTTGGCTGAGGGTCTTGTAACCTACCGCCGACATCGCTGTCAGCACTAATAGGCCCACCATCCAAAGCATCACTTTTGCAAGCTTGGCTTTCATTGTCCCCTCCGATATTCGATGGCGACTCAGCAATTTACCTCGTTTCCCGCAATATAGCAAATCGACGCCGCGGAAGTGGCAAACGGCTCGAGCGCTCGCCGCCCAAGCCTTTACTGGGAAGCCTACGACCCGCAAGGTCAAATTAGCGGCCGCGAGGCCGGTCTCGGCAGCGGCCCAAACTTGCTTTATAATCGTTCCATGCCCGATGGGGTGAAGTTGAGCCGTCCCACACAGCGAAGGGATGACGGCAATGCCGGTGACCTACGAGCCTTGGCTCGTCTTGCTTTCAATCGTGATGGCCGTCCAGGGCGCCTATGTCGGACTGAGCCTCGCGGTACAGATCGCCGGCGCGACCGGATTGCGCCGGCGCTTGCTGTTGGCCGGCGCGACGGTGTCGCTCGCGGTCGCGGTCTGGACCATGCATTTCGTCGGCATGCTGGCGGTTCGGCTGCCGTTCCAGGTCGATTATCTGGTGCTGCCGACGCTGCTGTCGCTCTTGGTCTGCACCATGGTGGTCGGCGCCGCGGTCTATGCCACCAGCTCCGGGCCCTTGACCGTGCTGCGGCTGACGCTGTCGGCGTGCCTGATGGGCGGCGGCATTTTCACCATGCACTATATCGGCATGAGCGCGCTCGATGCCTCGACCTACATGGTGCACGACCGTGTCTTTGTCGCCGCCAGCATGGCGATCGCCATCGCCGCGTCCGGCCTGGCGCTGTGGTTGGCGACCGGGCGGGGCGGGCGGCCGCCCTTGATCCTGTCGGCCACGGCGTTCGGCATCGCCGTGTCAGGCATGCATTATACCGCGATGGCGGGCGTGACGCTTTATCCCTTCGTCACGGTGTCATCAGGCGCGCCGGCGCTGTCGAGCGACCTCCTCGCCATCGTCGTCGCGGTCGTCGCGTTCTGCGTTTCAGGAATCTTTTTGTTGGTGCTGCTGCCGGATTCGTCGCGCGAGGCGGCGCCGGCGATCGCGGCGGCGGCCGGCGACGCGGCCGTGGTTCCTTTAGCCGTCGTGACCGCGGTGGGCATGACGAGGGTCGAGACGGCAGCCGGTGGCTCGGCCGCCGGCGTGATCGCGGCGGATCACCAGACCCCCGAGTTCGGGCAAGGCACCTACGGCCCGCTCGGCGGCGCCGGCGGGCCGCCGCGGCGCTTTGCCCGGCATCTGCCGGTCGAGCGCGACGGCGGCACGCACTTCGTCGCCGTCGAAGACGTGGTCGCGATCCACGCCAATGCGCACTACACCACCATCTTCGACGGCAACGACAAGCTGTTTTGTCCGCTCGCCATCGGCGACGTCGAGCAGCGGCTCGATCATGAGCGTTTCGTGCGGGTGCACAGGAGCCACATTGTCAACATCGATCGGGTCGTCGGCTATAAGCGTTGCGGCGACAACGACATGCTGGAGTTGGCCGGCGTCGGGCATTACGCTGTGCCGGTGAGCCGCAGCCGCATCGGCTCTTTGAAGTCGCGCATCGCTACCTCGACCGGCGCCGATCGCGCGTCCTTGTTGCGCCGCCGCCAACATCGTTTTGCACCGCAATAGACGCCGCGCTTCGCACGCCGAACAGGCACAATGCGTCAGCATCTCTGACGCAGTTCGTGCGAGGCTGACCGCAATTCGTGCAAAAACTGCCTCATTTCGTGCATTCCCTAGACATTGGTGAACCCGCGCTTGCCGGTGCAGCGCACAACTCGCCAAGCTGCAACTACAAGCAGTCGGTATTGCGCAGACGTTAGGATCGCTCCTGGTGATGACCTCGAGCGCACCGTCTGCGCCAGGGAGGATGCCTATGATACCTGGCGCTTTCGCCTATCACCGTCCGACCTCCGTCAAGGACGCGGTGGCGTTGCTCGCTCAACTGGGCGACGACGGCCGCGCGCTGGCCGGAGGTCACAGCCTCATCCCGATGATGAAATTGCGGCTGGCGACGCCCGCCAACCTCGTCGACCTCGCCGGCATTACCGAACTTAAGGGCATCCGCAGCGAGGGCGGCGATATCGTCATCGGCGCGATGACGACCCAGCATGACCTGATCGGCTCGCAGCTTCTGGCCGAGAAAATCCCGCTGCTGCGCGAGACCTCGGGGCAGATCTCCGATCCGCAGGTGCGCTATCTCGGAACGCTCGGCGGCAATGTCGCCAACGGCGATCCCGGCAACGACATGCCGGCAGTGATGATGTGCCTCGGCGCGAGCTATCACGTCGTCGGCAAGAACGGCGAACGGCGCATCGCGGCGCGCGAGTTCTACCAGGGCGCCTACTTCACCGCCTTGGAGGCGGGCGACGTGCTCACCGCCGTGCGCATTCCGGTGCCGCCCGCCGGCCACGGCTACGCTTACGAAAAGCTCAAACGCAAGATCGGCGACTACGCGACCGCGGCCGCGGCCGTCGTCCTCACCATGAGCGGCGGCAAAGTCGCCAGCTGCTCGATCGGCCTCACCAACGTCGCCGAAACGCCGTTGTGGGCGGAGGAGGCGGCCAAGATCCTGGTCGGGTCCACGCTCGATACTGCGACCGTCAAGCGCGCGGTCGCCGCCGCCGAAGCGATCACCGCGCCGGCCGTGGACGCCCGCGGACCCGCGCTTTACCGCACCAAGATGGCGGGCGTCATGCTGACCCGCGCGCTCTCGGGCGCGCTGTCGCGTGCCCGCGGCTGACCGGGAGATAGTCTAATGGCCAAATCTCACATCTCACTGAAGGTGAACGGCAAGACCATCGAAGCCCTGGTCGAGCCGCGCACCTTGTTGATCCACTTCCTGCGCGATCAACAAAACATCACCGGCCCGCACATCGGCTGCGAGACCAGCCATTGCGGCGCCTGCACCGTCGATCTCGACGGCAAGTCGGTGAAGTCCTGCACCGTGTTCGCGGTGCAGACGAACGGCGCCGAGGTCATCACCATCGAGGGCATCGCTCACGCGGACGGCACCTTGCATGCGCTGCAGGAGGGCTTCCGCGAGATGCACGGGCTGCAATGCGGCTTCTGCACGCCGGGGATGATCACGCGGGCCTATCGGCTGCTGCAGGAGAATCCCAATCCGTCGGAAGAAGAAATCCGCTACGGCATCTCCGGCAATCTGTGCCGCTGCACCGGTTATCAGAACATCGTCAAGGCCATTCAATATGCCGCCGCGAAGCTCGCCGGCGTGCCGTTCCAGGAGGCCGCAGAATGAACGACATGACCCCCACCTCCGCCGAACGCGCGGAAAAGCTCGAAGGCATGGGCTGCAAAAGGAAACGCGTCGAGGATATCCGTTTCACCCAGGGCAAGGGCAATTACGTCGACGACGTGAAACTGCCGGGCATGCTCTACGGCGACTTGGTGCGATCGCCGCACGCCCACGCCCGCATCAAGAAGATCGACACGACCAAGGCCGCGGCGGTGCCCGGCGTCGTCGCGGTGATCACCGCCGAGACGCTCAAAACCGTCAATCTGGCGTGGATGCCGACGCTGGCCGGCGACGTTCAAATGGTGTTGGCCGACGGCAAAGTGCTGTTCCAGAACCAGGAAGTCGCGTTCGTCATCGCGGAAAACCGCGAGGCCGCGGCCGACGCCGTCGAACTGGTCGAAGTCGAATACGAGGCGCTCCCCTGCAACGTCGATCCGCTCAAGGCGATGGCGGAAGGCGCCCCGGTGATCCGTGAGGACATCAAGGACAAAACCGAAGGCGCCCACGGCAAGCGCAAGCACTACAACCACATCTTCTCCTGGCAGGCCGGCGACAAGGCCGCCACCGATGCGGCCTTTGCCAAGGCTGACGTGACGATCAGGGAGTTCATCGTCTATCCGCGCTGTCACCCTTGCCCGCTCGAAACCTGTCAGTGCGTCGCCTCTTTCGACAAGATCAAGGGCGAACTGACGCTCTACGGCACGTTCCAGGCGCCGCACGTGATCCGCACCGTCGGCTCGCTGATTTCAAAAATCCCCGAGCACAAGATCCACGTCATCGCCCCCGACATCGGCGGCGGTTTCGGCAACAAGGTCGGCGCCTATTCGGGCTACATCTGCGCCATCGTCGCCTCGATTGTGACCGGGCGGCCGGTGAAATGGGTGGAGGACCGCATCGAGAACCTCTCGACCACGGCGTTCGCCCGCGACTTCCACATGGACATGGAAATCGCCGCGACCAAGGACGGCAAGGTGACGGCGATGCGCTGCTACACCATCGCCGACCACGGCGCCTTCGATGCCTGCGCCAACGCCACCAAGTGGCCGGCGGGGCTGTTCAGTATCATCAGCGGCTCGTACGATTTCCCGACCGCGCATTGCCTGGTCGACGGCGTCTATACCAACAAGGCGCCGGGCGGCGTCGCCTATCGCTGCTCGTTCCGCGTCACCGAGGCGGCCTATGCGATCGAGCGCGCCATGGACATCATGGCGCAAAAGCTCGGCATGGACCCGGCCGAATTCCGCATCAAAAACCTGATCCGGCGTGAGCAATTTCCCTACACGTCGGCGTTCGGCTGGCAGTACGATTCCGGCGACTATCACACCGCCATGAACAAGGCGATGGAGACGGTCAACTACAAAAAACTGCGCGAAGAACAGAAAGCGAAGCGGGAAGCCTTCAAGCGCGGCGAGACCCGCGAGCTGATGGGCATCGGGGTCGCCTTCTTCACCGAAATCGTCGGCGCCGGTCCCTCGCGCGCCTGCGACATTCTCGGCATCGCGATGTTCGACTCAGCCGAGATCCGCATCCATCCGACCGGCTCCGGCATTTGCCGGCTCGGCACCAAGTCGCAGGGCCAGGGTCACGAGACCACCTACGCCCAGATCATCGCCACCGAGTTGGGGATCCCGGCCGACAACATCATGGTCGAGGAGGGCAACACCGACACGGCGCCCTACGGGCTCGGCACCTACGGCTCGCGCTCGACGCCGGTGTCCGGCGCCGCCACCGCGATGGCGTGCCGGAAAATAAAGGCCAAGGCGCAGATGATCGCCGCCTATATGCTCGAGGTGCACGACGACGATCTGGAATGGGACGTCGACCGCTTTCGGGTCAGGGGCAACCCCGAGCGCTTCAAGACCATGACCGAACTCGCCTGGGCGGCCTATCACGAAGTGCCGCCCGGCATGGAGCCGGGGCTCGAGGCGATCAACTATTACGACCCGCCGAACTTCACCTTCCCGTTCGGCGCCTATATCTGCGTGCTCGATGTCGACGTCGACACCGGCCAAACAAAAGTCCGCCGCTTCTACGCGCTCGACGATTGCGGCACCCGCATCAACCCGATGATCATCGAGGGACAGATCCACGGTGGCCTGACCGAGGCGTTCGCCATCGCGATGGGCCAGGAAATCCACTATGACGAGGACGGCAACGTCACCACCGCGTCGTTCATGGACTATTTCCTGCCCACCGCGGTGGAGACCCCGCACTGGGAGACCGACTGGACCACGACGCCGTCGCCGCATCACCCGATCGGCGCCAAGGGCGTCGGCGAGAGCCCGAACGTCGGCGGCGTGCCGTGTTTCTCCAACGCCGTCAACGACGCCTTCGGCTTCCTCGGCTCGACCCATATCCAGATGCCGCACGACCAGTGGCGCACCTGGACGGCGGCGGAGAAGCTCGGGCTGCATGGGTGAGGTGTTCTGGGCGCTCGCCCCTGACTCGTCATTGCCGGGCTTGACCCGGCAATCCATATTAAGTGTGGAAAAGATGGATGCACGGCATAGGCGAGCGAAGCGACGCCGCCCTTCGGACGACTATGCCCGCGCATGACGAAGGAGAGGTTTGGGCCTGGTGACCCTCAAGCGCGAAGAAATCGCAGAAAAACTCGCCGCCGTCGGCTATGTCGCCGACCGCGACCTTGCGACTGCCTTGTGGCTGATGGAGTTCCTCAAGCGGCCGCTGCTGCTGGAGGGCGAGGCCGGTGTCGGCAAGACCGAGGTCGGCAAGGCGCTCGCCGCGGTGCATGGCGCCGAGCTGATCCGCCTGCAGTGCTACGAGGGCCTCGACCAGAACGCGGCGCTGTACGAGTGGAACTATCAGCGCCAGCTCCTCGCCATCAAGACGCGCGAGGGCACCGGCGAGAACGCCGACGACATCGAGGAGCATATTTTCTCCGAAAAATATCTGCTGGAGCGGCCGCTGCTCGCCGCCATCCGCCGCGAGCGACCGCCGGTCCTGCTGATCGACGAGGTGGATCGGGCTGACGAAGAGTTCGAGGCGTTTCTGCTCGAACTCCTCTCCGACTTTCAGGTTAGCATTCCCGAGCTGGGCACCATCAAGGCCACATCGATCCCGCGCGTGGTGCTGACCTCCAACGGGACGCGCGAATTGTCCGACGCGCTGCGCCGCCGCTGTCTCTATCATTACATTGATTTTCCCGAGGTCGATCGCGAGGCGACGATCATCCTGACGCGGTTGCCCGCTATCGATGTCGCGTTGGCCTTGCAGATCGCTCGCATGGTCGCGGCAATCCGCCAGGAGGACCTGCGCAAGGTGCCCGGCGTCGCCGAGACGCTCGACTGGGCGGCGACGCTCGTGGGCCTCGACATCCACGAGCTGCGGCAAGAACCCGAAGCCGTGCACGAAACCATGATGTGCCTGTTGAAAACCCATGAGGACCGTGCGCGCGTGACCCGCGAGGTCACCGAGCGCCTCCTCGGCAAGGTGGCGTGATGACCGGCGACCCCGCACCGTTGGCGAAGAGCGGCTGCAAAAAGAAAGCGTCTGCCGCCGCAGCCGCCGCATTGGGGATTCGCGCCGCTGCGGCCGTGCAGCTGTCGCAGCAACCGTCGCCCCCGAACGACGACGGACAACAGCGATCGAGCTTCGGCGACGGCGCCCGCCGCCGGCTCGCCGGCTTTGCCCGCACCTTGCGCGACAACGGCTTCAAGGTCGGCCTTGCCGAAACCGGCGACGCCCTCTCGATCCTCGCTTCGCCGGCCGCGGTCCGGCCCTCGTCGCTCAAGCCGGCGCTGCGCGCGCTGTTCTGCGCCACCCATTCCGACTGGGAGCGCTTCGACGAGATTTTCGACGCGTTCTGGCAGGGCCGCGACATGCGTCAGCGGCAGGTCATTTCGGGCTCTCCGCAGGCGAGCCACGCGCCGGCCCGGCGGCTCGCCGAGGCGCACGTGCCGCAGGAGGCGCTCGGACTTCCCGATCATGTCGAGCGGCGCAGCGATCAGGACGAAGCGGCGGCGGCCGACGGCCGCGGCCGCCGTGAAGGTGCCTCGCGCATCGAATCCCTGAGCGCGACCGACCTGCGCCATGTCGTCGATCCCGACGACGTTGCGGCGACCCACGCGCTCGCCGCGCGGCTTGCCCGCGTGATGCGCGCACGCCTCGTGCGCCGCGAGCGCATCAGGCGGCGCGGGCGCCGGCTCGATCTGCGCCGCACCATCCATCGCAGCATCGCGCACGGCGGCACGCCGATCGACCTCGCCTGGCGGCGCCGAAAAATAAAGCCGCTGCGCCTCGTCGTGCTGCTCGACGCCTCCGGCTCGATGAGCCTCTACACCGCCTTCTTCGTCCGCTTCCTGCACGGCGTGGTCGACAGCTTCCGCGAGGCCGAGGCGTTCGTCTTCCACACCCGCCTCGCCCACGTGTCGCCCTCGCTGCGCGACCGCGACGTCACCCGCGCGGTGGAAAAGCTGGCGCTGATGGCGCAGGGCATCGGCGGCGGCACGCGGATCGGCGAAAGCCTCGCCACCTTCAATCGCTGGCACGCGCGGCGCGTCATCAATTCGCGCACCGCATTGATGATCGTCTCCGACGGCTACGATACCGGCGAGCCGGGAAAACTCGGCGCGGAGATGCGCCGGCTGCGCCGCCGCTGCCGCCGCATCATCTGGCTCAATCCGCTGATCGGCTGGCGCGATTACTCGCCGCAGGCGCGAGGCATGCAGGCGGCGCTGCCCTATGTCGATTTGTTTGCTCCCGCCCACAATCTCGACAGCCTGGCGGCGCTCGAACCTTATCTGGCGAGGATTTGATCGGAGGTGTTGGACATGAACCGCTCGACCGACATTCTCGACATCATCGCGACGCGGAAATCGGCCGGCGAGCCGTTCGCGCTGGCGACCGTCGTGCGCACCGTGGCGGCGACCGCGGCGAAGGCCGGCGCCAAGGCGGTGATCCTGCCGGACGGCACCATCTCGGAGGGCTGGATCGGCGGCGGCTGCGCCCGCGCTGCCGTGCTCAAGGCGGCCAAGGACGCGCTCGGCGACGGCCGCGCGCGCCTCGTTTCGGTGCAGCCGCCCGACCTTCTCGCCGATCACGGCGTCAAGCCCGGGGAGGAGCACGAGGGCGTGCGCTTCGCCAAGAACATGTGTCCGAGCCAGGGCACCATGGACATTTTCATCGAGCCGGTGCTGCCGCGGCCGCAGGTCGTGATCTGCGGCTCGTCGCCGGTCGCGATCGCCGTCGCCGATCTGGCGCGGCGCACCGGCTTCGCCGTGACGGTGTGCGCGCCCGCGGCGGAGCAGGCGGCATTCGCCGAGGCGGATCGGCGCATCGAGGGCTATGCGCTGCCGGTCGCGGAGCCGGGCGCGCGGTTCGTGGTGGTGTCGACCCAAGGCCGCGGCGACGAGGCGGCGCTCGCCGCCGCGCTCGCCGTCGACGTCGATTACGTCGCCTTCGTCGGCAGCCGCAAGAAGGCCGAAGCGCTCAAGGCGACGCTGGCCGACAAGGGCGTTGCCGCCGAGCGCCTGGCCAAGCTCAAGGCGCCGGCCGGCCTCGACCTCGGCGCCATCACGCCGGATGAGATCGCGATCTCGATCCTGGCGGAGATCGTCGCGGTGCGGCGGAGCGCAGTTTCGCGGGGCGGCGCGGCAGCTCGCTAGGGCACGTATTGATAAATCTGTTTTGTGAAAGCGGCTCCGTCGATGTCCCCTTTGCTCCGAAAGCGACGGAATTGCCGCGTCGCCGCGAAATGTCGCGAAGGGCCAGGGCACTAAATCGCTGCGCGATAGCCAGCTGCCGGGTGCGGCACTGCCCGGTAACGCGAGCAGAGATCATCGCTAGCATGGGCAACGTCCTGTCTTGAGGATGGAGGTGTTTTCAACCTCA